>WNGD01000094.1_pt1 | contig 97592 bp, 89 predicted proteins | sample 5400671 | NCBI WGS metagenome assembly WNGD01 (sample SAMN13153369, study PRJNA577476) | soil metagenome | isolation source: 40 cm soil or saprolite under grassland replicate 2 | place: USA:California | collected 2016-06-15 | reverse complement strand
CAGCCATGACGAACACAAACTATGTGAACACGTTGATGGGACGGTATGGGCTGAGCAGCATCACGACGCCTGATCCGGCAAACCCGGATGGTGGGGTGAAGGTGACGCTGACAAGCACGGAGCTGACCAACCGTTTGAATGCCTTAACGCTGACGAGAGCGCAGGTGTTGCGGGCCATCGTGCAGTCGGACCAGGTAAGCTTGAACTTTGAAGCGGTGAACGCATTCGTGGCGTCACAGTACTACGGGTATCTGCGGCGCAAGCCGGACACCGCCGGGTTCAACAACTGGGTAACACATCTAAGTCAGCATCCGGATGACTTCCGCACCATGGTCCACGGCTTCGTCAACTCCGTCGAGTACCGGCTCAGGTTTGGACCATCGTAGAGCACAATTCATTAGCTTAGTTTTTTGGGACTAAAGTTAGCTCAGGGAAATCGCAATTTGCTGCGGACTTAAGAAATTGAGATTGAAGCGCATACAAGACAGGTCGACGATCGACTGGGCCTTGCGGCTTTCTACGCTGGCGTGTATTTCAGTTTTGTTTTTCGCCGGAATGATTCGAGCCCAAAAAACCATTACCAACTCCGGCTCGCGTCCTGAATTGGTTTTGCAAACAGGGCACACAACCAGGATCAATTGCGTGGTATTCGGCCCGGAAGGAAAGTGGCTGGCATCCGGAGGCGCCGACAATCAAATCAAGCTCTGGGATGCCGCCAGCGGACGAGAGCTGCGCTCGCTCAATGGACATACCGGGTGGATCAAGTCGCTTGCTGTCAGTACTGATGGCCTTTGGCTCGCCTCGGGCAGCAACGATCGAACGATTAAGGTTTGGAATGTGGCAAGCGGCGCTGAAGCTCGCAACTTCACAGGTCACACCGGCCCTATCGAATCGCTGGCGTTTAGTTTCGACGGTCGTTGGTTGGCCTCAGGAAGCGCTGACGGCAGCATCAAGATTTGGGATCTTTCCACCGGCAACCAGTTACCGACGTTGAAAAGCCATGTCAGCTTCGTTACCGCTTTGGCTTTTACCCAGGACGGCCGGGCGCTTATCTCCGGCGGCATGGAGGGAACGGTTGTCATCTGGGATACCACAAGTTGGAACGTCACGCGTCGATTAGAAAAAGACCTCGGCAGGATTACGTCAGTAGCCGCTAGCGCTGACTCGAAATGGATTGCAGCGGGAAGTCTTGACGGCCGAGTGTTTCTTTGGGATCTAGCGTCGCAACGGCAACAAGTTGTATTCAGCCGGCCCAGCTCGGTACTGGCGCTCGCTTTTGGATCTGACGGGACATTGCTGGCGGGTTGGAAGGATGGCACAGCGAAAGGCTGGAGCCTTACCGAAAGAAAAGAGACAAGCAGCCAGGAAGGCGGCGCCGATTCCTATGAGGCGGTTGCACTCGCGTTCAATGCGGATCGCAGGCTGTTGGCTTCCGGCAGTGGCAACAGAACAATCGAAGTACGAGACCTGACGGGCAAAACCGCGCCCCGCACTCTGGAGAGTAATTCCGCCGGGTTCTATGCCGTTGCTTTTAGCGATGATGGACGCTGGCTCGCCTCTGGAAGCAACGATAGATCAGTAAGACTTTGGCAGACTGCGACTGGACGCGAAATGCCAAGACTTCTCGGCCATAACGGATGGGTGTCAACCGTGGCCTTCAGCTCAGACAGCCGGCTGCTGGCTTCCGGAAGCATCAGCGGCGACATCAAGGTATGGGACGTCACCACCGCGCGAGGGATACGTTACTTGAAAGGCCATACCGGCAGCGTCAACGCAGTGGCTTTTAGTCCTGATGGAAAATGGCTGGTCTCGGGGGGCTCCGATCAGGTGCTGAGAGTTTGGAATCTGGCCGACGGCCGTGAAGCGCGCACGCTCAGCGGCCACACCGGCGAGGTAACCAGTGTTGCCTTTAGTCGCGATGGAGGGTTCCTGGGCTCCGGCAGTCTGGACAAGACAATCAAATTGTGGGATGTGACTACCGGAACTACGCTGGCGACGCTGGAAAATTCCGCGGGGCAAATAAATGCGATCGCGTTCAGTTACGACAGTTTGTGGTTAGCTGCGGGCGGCGACGACCGGACCGTCACGTTGTGGGACCTGAAAACCAGACGTGTAGGTCGCGCGATGACCGGGCATGCGGGTGAGATACTGGCGCTCGCTTTCAGCAATGACGGCAGGCGGCTCGTTTCCGCCGGAACCGATCAAACTGCGAAGATCTGGGACATTCGGAGCGGCAAAGAAGAACGCACGTTGCGGGGCCATTCAGCAAACGTCAATGCGGTGCATTTCAGCAGCGACAGCCATTGGCTGGTTTCTGCCAGCGAAGACGGAAGCATGTTGGTATGGGATGCAGCGAACGGCGCCCGGATGGCGACGCTCTTATCAATGCGTGACGGTGACGAGTGGTTGGTTGTGACCCCCGACGGATTGTTTGATGGGTCGCCCGCATCATGGAGTCGCATTTTGTGGCGCTTCGACCAGAGCAGCTTCAAAGTCGCTCCAGTCGAGGCCTTCTTCAGTGAATACTATTATCCAGGTTTGCTGGCGGAAATATTCCGCGGGAAAGCACCCAGGGCGACTCAGGATATTTCGCAGAAGGATCGACGCCAGCCTCGGGTCAGGTTAACCCTCACTAACGCGCGACCGGCGGAAGATACCATTGCCACACGCAACGTTAAGATCACGATCGCGATTAACGACGTCCCGGCCACCAAAGAATACGACACCGACACCGACACCGGCGCCCGAGACTTGCGCTTGTTTCGCAATGGACTGCTGGTGAAATCCTGGCCGGGAGATTTGCTGAACGCCCGCAATCAGACCAGCGTCGAAGCAACGATTCCCATTGTTGCCGGCGAGAATCGACTCATCGCCTACGCTTTTAACCGAGACAATGTGAAATCAGAAGACTCGGCGCTTATACTGACCGGTTCGAACGATTTGAAACGCATCGGCACCGCGTACGTTCTGGCCATCGGTGTCGGACAGTACGCGAACCCGGAGTACAATCTTAACTATTCAGTAGCCGATGCCGAAGAATTGGGCGCGCAGCTTCGTAGCCAGCAGGAGAACCTCGGTCGTTATCAGCCGGTCGAGGTAATTCCGTTGCTAAACCGGGAGGCGACCAAGGCGAATATCCTCCTGGCGTTGAAGCGTCTGGGCGGAACGGAAACCGGCCAACTACCTCCCGGCGCGCCATCGGTTCTGGCGAAGATTAAACCGGCTCAACCTGAAGATGCGGTAATCGTATATTTTTCCGGCCACGGGACAGCGCAGAAAGACCACTTCTATCTGATTCCACATGACATCGGTTATCAGGGGTCACGCACAGCGTTGGATGCCGAAGGGTTGCGGGAAATTCTGGCCCATAGCGTCTCTGACGGCGAGTTGGAAGAAGCGTTGAGATCTGTGGATGCCGATCAACTGTTGCTGGTAATCGATGCCTGCAACTCGGGGCAGGCTTTGGAAGCCGCTGAAAAGCGACGGGGACCGATGAACACAAGAGGGCTTGCCCAGCTCGCCTATGAAAAAGGAATGTACATCCTGACTGCATCGCAGAGCATGGAGGTAGCCTTCGAGTCTGAGGCATTGAAGCATAGTTACCTGACGTACGCGCTGGTGGAGGAGGGAATCAAGGGCGCTTCGGCCGATCTCGATCGCAATGGCGATGTGTCGCTGAGCGAGTGGTTCGACTATGCCGCAGGCCGAGTGCCGCAACTGGGGCGGCAGAAGAAGAAGCAAGGAAAGCAGCTCGAGGAGAGTGATCCCGACGAAGTGCGCGTTCAGCGACCGCGAATGTTTTATAGCCGCGATGCCGGTGCCCAGCGGCTGGTAATCGCCAGATTTTCTACTGCGCGAAGCCAGTAAAACCTTTGTGCTGCCCTGGGTTCACGGGCTGATTCACGACTGATCATGGATAACGAACAGGACCCATACGCTACAAAAGCTGACTACTCGCCGACGCCTTTGTCTGAGAGGAGCACGTTGCCTCAGGATGACGAATTGGCGAACGCGACCCTGGGCGACCGTTATCGCATTCAGCAGAAACTTGGCCAGGGAGGATTCGGCGCGGTCTATCTCGCCTGCGACGAGAAGATGGTCTCGCGCCAGGTTGTGATCAAAGTGTTGCTGGCTGATTCATTTGAGAATGAATGGAGCCGGAAGAAATTCCGCCAGGAGAGCGAAGCTCTAACGCGGATCGATCATCCCAACATCGTCAGCGTATTCGATACCGGAGAAATGCCGGATGGCAAGCCGTATATCGTAATGCAGTACGTTGCCGGCCCCAGCCTGCGCTCGGCAATTACCTCTGAAGGCATGGAGCTGGAGCGGGCCGCGCACATCATCCGGCAGATTGGCCGCGGCCTCAGCGCGGCGCACGAGAAGGGAATTTTTCATCGCGATCTGAAACCGAAGAACATAATGCTGCAAACGCTTGGCGACGGCGAAGAACAAGTCAAAGTGATCGACTTTGGCATTGCGAAGGTCAAGAATTCGATGGTTGGTCACAGCACCACCAGGGACCTTGCCGCCGGCTCGATCGCCTACATGTCTCCGGAGCAGTTAGCCGCGCAGCCGGTGTCGGCGGCGAGCGACATCTACGCTTTCGGGGTCATAGCGTTCGAGATTCTCACCGGACGCAGACCATTCAATCCCGACTCGATGTTTCAGCTTCTGGAAATGCAACGCGGTGGCCTGCGTGTACAGCCGGTGGATCTGCGGCCCAGCCTCAGTCTTGCTGCGCAATCGATCATTCTTAAGGCCCTGGCCTTTGCTCCGGCTGATCGATACCAACAGGCGCGCCAGTTCGGCGATGAATTAGCCCAGGCATTAACTGACGACGGCTACGAGGCGTCAGTGGTGACGCAGGATGCCAGGCGGGCCGGCGTTGGTAAACCGTTGGTGAGCCGCGTCTCTGTGCCGACGGGTGCAGATGCGACGTCTCTGGAGACTGCTAACGTGCTGTTCACCGATATTGTTGGTTACTCGAAGTTGTTAATCGACGAGCAGACAGAGCGCCTGGCGAAACTTCAGGACATCGTTCTTAACAGCGAGGAGTGCTCCCGCGTGCAGGAAGGCTGCCAACTGCTGCGCTTGCCGACTGGAGACGGAATGGCGCTGGTCTTCTTTGGCGATCCGGAAGCTCCACTGCGATGTGCGTTGGAAATCAGCCGCGCCCTGCGGAAGAGTCCCGAGGTGGAATTGCGAATGGGTATACACAGCGGACTCGTCTATCGTGTCGCCGATATCAATACCAACATGAACGTTGCCGGCGGCGGCATCAACATCGCGCAGCGCGTCATGGATTGCGGTGATTCGGGTCACATACTGGTTTCCAAAAGAGTGGCTGATGATTTAGGCCAATTGAGCCGCTGGTCAAAGTGCCTGCACGATCTGGGGGATGCGGAAGTCAAACATGGCACCCGGGTGCACATCTTCAATCTGTACACGGATGACGCAGGTAACGCAGAGGTGCCGCGGAAGCTTCAGCCGCCCGAAGTTCGAAGCTACGGCAAGCCACTGGCAATTGCCGCCGGCGTAATCATTGTGGCAATAATCGTGGGCGGCTATGCATGGCGTAATTCTAAATCCGGTGGCGCAGCTCCAGCCGCTACGAGGCCGGGTGTATCCGAACCTGCCGCGTTGCCGGAACGCTCGCTTGCGTATTCGCTGACGGTGCAGAAAATGACGGCCGGCAAGCCTGTCGGGGACTCGATTGAATCAACCGGTCAGGAGATATATGGAAACGGCTGGAAGTTCAGATTTAATGTCGAGCCGGCACAAACCGGCGCCCTGTACTTGCTGAATGAAGGCCCGGGTCCCGATGGCGCGACCGTTTACAACATCTTGTTTCCCACCCCGAAGAACAATGCTGGCGTCGCCCGGATATCCGCTAATCAGAAGGTACAAAGCGGCTGGAATTATTTTGTCGATCATAACGGCATCGAGAAACTTTGGGTCATTTGGGCAGCTGAACCCGTTTCCGGCCTGGACGCCATCTTCAGCGACGCGGCCAGGACGGGGGGCCGGATCGCCGGCGTGGCACAGATCGACTGGCTCAAAGAGTTTCTGAAAAAGAATGGATTGTCGCCGGCCGATGTTAAATCAGACAAATCGAGAAAGGTGACGTTAGTCAAAGGTCATGGCGACGTGCTCGTAAACCTCGTTGAATTATCGCACGAAGCGTATTGAGGGGTGTTGACTCTGGAACAATGCATTGGAGGAGTTATGAAGAGTAAAACATATTGGGTTTCGCTGCTCGCGATTGTTTCGGCAGTAGTAATAATTGCTGGAGCGGGAATCTTCCAATCTGCTGCCGGGCAGGACGAAGATCGATCTAAGGCAATCAAGGCTGAAGAGTTCATGGCGAATCGTCCGGCGCGTCCCCGAATTACTACTCGAAAGAAAATCAACAAGCCTGCTTCCCTCTACAAGCCTTCGAATCTGGCGGCGGCAGTCCCGCCCAGGGGGACTGAGTTTGCGCAGGTCGGCGTCACCGCGTGGCGATTTCGGCCGGCCACGGCTCGCGACAAAACAAAAGAGCTAATCGAAGAAGATGGCAACGAGACGACGACGGAATGGACTCTGGAAAGAATCGCGGAAGGAACGTCTTTGCTAAACGGGCAACGCGTACGCCTGGCGATCGAATCGCTTTCCCGCAGCGGCTATCTCTACGTAATCGATCGCGAACTGTATGCTGACGGCAGTTTCGGCGACGCGCGTTTGATTTTTCCCACCAAACGCACGCGGGATGGAAACAACGAGGTTAAGGCGGGACAGTTGATCTACATTCCACCGCCGCCGCGCTACTTCAGAATCAAGCCAGGCCAGTCCGCAAAGGTGCAGGTGGCGGAGACATTGACGGTATTAGTTTCACCGCAGCCGTTGATTGATCCTTCCCAACTTGGCGATAAGGCGATGCTGCTGACTCGCGAACAGGTTGAAGGCTGGGAAAAGCAGTGGGGAACGCAGGCGGCGAAATTCGAGTTGGCGGGTGGCGCCGGGCTGACGATGACGGACAAAGAGCAGGCGGCGGGCAAAGATGATTCGCAGGAATTGAATCAGGACGATCCGGCTCCGCAAACGATCTACCGTGTTGCGATCAGGCCCGAGGCTCCGCTGTTGGTAACACTGAAGCTGCCGTATGGTAAGACAGAAGGCAGTAGGCAGTAGGTCTGTCTTACTGGTCAGCCGGTGGCTCAACTGGCGGAGGAAGTTGATGTTGTTGGCGCTCCCGCTCTACTAAGTCCAAGAGTAGATTATTTGCGGCTTGTTGTTCTGGCGTTAATTCCATTTCAGGAAACGAGCGAACATCCATTGGAAGCGGCGTCTGGCCTGTGAGGACACTAATTAGAGCCTTGCGAATAATGTTGAACTCTTGTTCGATTTCAAAATGCCCCTTCGGCGTATAAACAGCACGTCTAATCTGAGTCTTCTCAAAGTCATACTTTAGAGATTCTCCCATTTGGTACAACAGCTCGACCAATAAGTCGTCTCGACGTTCCCCCCACCTATCTAATCCTGCTTTGTCTTCGGGTGTCGGTAATACTAAGTGTTCGAAATAATCCCTCCAAGCTGAAATGACCTTCTTGAATTTCCTTTCCTTATAGAACTCGACATCAATCATGTTAAGTGCTTGTACGTGGTCTGGAGATAAGCCAGTCCCGCGGGTTGCCATTAGCGTCTTAAATGTAGAAATTCTTCTCTCGCGTTTTTGTCTCCGGCGCTCTAAAAATGTTTGAATTTGAACCGCAGAGATAGGCCCAACAATAAGGGCGAGGATGGTAAGGATTTCGGGGCTTGTCACAGCCGGGGAGTATAGCAAATTAGGATCTATTTGATGAGGCCAAGGATGGCTTCTCTAGCGGTTCCCGAATGGGACCGCAGAGCGGAAATTTCTTGTAGCCTTAATACCACTTGCAAGAGAAATGAAAGACGCAACGGCTCAAGCCGGGGAAGCGGGTATACTCTTAAGCGTCTGCCTTTTCGTAGTAGGATGGTTCACATGGGTAACGCGTTACAGGAATTGGCGTGGCGCTATCTGGAAAAGCTTTATGAGCTTTCTGAGGGAGGTTTACACCCGGAAGTAGACGCTCACTTGGTTAAATCAGAACTCGGATTTTCCAGCGAGGAAACCAGACCCGTGGCAGCTTACCTTGAAAGCAAAGACTTAATTTCGTGGAAGTGTAGAGTACCGTGTGTTCGCATCACTACCAGGGGAATAGATGAGATGCAAAACTCTTATGCACAAAAAGAGACTCGGGTCCTCAAAGTGATTTATGACTTGAGTGAACAGAATACAGCCAAGCCAGTGTTCTTACATCAGCTGGAATCAGAGCTTGAGATGGGTTGGCAGCAAGTCACTGGGTTTTGTAAGGGTCTTGATGAGAAAGATTTTGTCAATTGGCCTCCTGACGTTGATGCTTATCTTTACATCACAAGGCGAGGTATCGACGCTATTCAATCTCTCGGTAAACCCAAACAGTCAACCGTAGGAGACAGCTATACGCTAAACGTTCAGAATCTACATGGTGGTGTTCAGCAAGGTCCGGGAAATACTCAAAACATCCAAATCAGCGTTACCAACAATCCTGAGTTTGACCAGGCTATTGCCGGATTACTTCAACTGATTCAGGCAGCCCGTTTAGCGGATGATGAAATTGAGGAGTTGAAGGATGAAGTTATTAAGCTGAACAGACTCGCGCTGAGCGAACCGAAACCTGGGTTACTGGAGAAGGCCAAAGCGAGGATTGATGTGATGAAGGTTGGCTTTGAAGGTGCAAAACTCCTTGTTCAAGCTGCGCCGTATTTACACACCGCTTGGGACTATTTCAAAGCAAAGCATTCGTAAGCAATCTAGCCAAAAATTTTAACGTCCCACACTTTGATAAAAGCCGTAAACCTGTTCAGTAAGGCGACCGACTATTACTTCATATTCAGGAGTCAGTGATTTTTTGAATAACTTGACCCGTGCGCGGAGTTCTCCATCCGGCTCCATCCAAGTTGCGACAATATGGTCCGTCTTCATGTCGCTTGTCAGCCGATGAATCATTTGTGTCCCGTCGCTCCCAACCCAATCCCAGATATCATTCGCGGTTCCCAAAATAGCCGGCACTACGTATCTCTCACCGATACTGCTCAAGCCGTAATACCTCACCGTATAACAGTAGGCAATCTTGGCAATCATTCGCAAGAAGCCGTTCACGTCGATTTGAAAGTCCACGCTCATCTTATCCGCGCCATACTTCTTGACGAGATAATCAATATGTTCATCTGGCCGAATCCTGAACGGGTTAAGTTTGTACTGGCGATTTCGGAGGCCCATAGTATGTGAGCCATTCGGGTTCTTTCCTGCTGGGCCAATCTCAATCATCGGGATAACCGAGTAATGGTCTTCGACTGGCACCATGATTGTCTGCTCCCGGGCCCCCTTCTTAAAACGCATCGGGAATTCAGTTGGACGCTTACTCTTGCTCCGCTTTGATTTCATGTTCCAGGCAGTGCGAACTGGAAGCATGGAGCTTCTGGCATAGTCGCCTTCAAACCTGCCCGTTATCTTACCGCAGTCCCCGCAACTCCCTCCTCCCAAGACATAAAAGCCATTTAGCGATTCTGGAATGCAGTGTTCATCGTGCAGGTTTTCTATAGAGCCACAGTAGATACATTTACCAACTGCTTTAGTCGTCCTAACCTCTGCAATCTGACTGCGAATCATAAGTGTTATTCTAATAAAAAACCGCCGTATAAACGAAGTTACGAAGCGGTCGCCGTTCCAGAGGGTGAGGCGTAGCCTCTCAAAGATAATTAAAGAAGGGCGCCGGAAAGGCATAGCCTTTCCGCACTGTGCGGCGGCAGAGCCGCTTCTAACCGACTGGCTTGTGGCAGGGAAGACAATCGTTGGAACCGGGAACCTTTCCTTTGAGTGCCGGCCGTGCGGCGATCGCCTTGTCGTGGCAGAGATTGCAGTTGATGTGATATGCCACCTCGTTGGTGAGTTTCGTGGCAGCCGGCTTATCCGGATACTGAACAGAAGGCAATGGCGAGCTGTCGTCGCCGGCCTGCAAATGACAAGCGCGACAGGTTTTCACTGGCTTCGAGTCTGCCGCCTGCAACACCGCCACACTCAACGCTACCGGTCGTTCCGATGTTTTCAACGGTGGTTTGAGGCCAGCCGGCGGTTGATCCGTGTGATGACATTCAACGCATGTCAGGACGCTCTTGCCGTCGACGGTATAGGTCTTGGTTGAATGGTACTCATGATTGAAAGCGACCTCGCCATACTTGTCTGACTGGCTGTCCTTACCCAGCACGACTTCCTTCGGCTGCGTCTTGCCCTCCTTCGGAATGTCTTGCGACGCATAAAACGCTGAACTCCTGCCAATAATAGTTAACGCGACACACGCGAGCGCTACGATCAGAAGCAATAGTTTTCTCATTCAGATACCTCTGAGGCTATGTTTCAAAACAAAGTCGATGTGGAACCAGGACTGGGGAGGGAATCAACGCTGACAATCTTAGGTAGTGATTGCAGACGTGTCAACATCTTCATTTTCACAGAGCGGGGGCAAGCCCCTCTTCCTGACTGCAAGTCCTCCCAGTTGAAGCTTCATCGGAGGCTGACTCAACGCGAGCCAATTGCAGTCGGGAAGGGGGCCTGCCCCCGCTCTTACTTTCCTGCAATCGCTTCTTAGCGGAACGTTGTCCCCGCATGGCAGCGCTGGCAATCCGCGAATGCCAGATCGCCGCCGAAGGACCGTTTCCCATCGTGACAACTCAGGCAGCTTTGCCCGCGGCCGGGAGGAAAGTGTTCCGCGGCGGCCGGCGATCGTACCTGCCTGCCCTGGGGCAAACCGGCGGCCAGCGTGTGACAGGAGGCACATTCCAAACGCTGTCGTGGACCATGTTTGGAATGACTGAAGCTCAGGCGGAACGCGCGCGCATTCGTCGAGGTGCGCGCAAAGGCGCGCGTCTGATGGCAGATGCCACACGAAGCAATGTCGTTACCGCTGGCCGACTTACTCGAGGGTGTATGGCAACTGTAACACTGGGTATGCGCCGTCAAGCCTACGGGAATCGACAAAGCTGCGCCGCGGTTCAAGGGCTTGTCGTGACAGGCAGCACAACCATTCCTCGGCCGCGTCGCTCCGTTCATGTGCTGGGCATGATCGAAGCTTACGTTGAAGCTTTCTTTGAAGTCAGCCGGAAAAGCCTTTACTGGCGGCGACCCACTTTTCACATCCACGTGACAGATGGAGCACATCGGCACCGCCGGCGTGACAAACTGGGCCAGGTGACAGTTGGTACAGGCTGGATGATTGGGAAACGTGGGTTTGATTGAGTTGTCAGCGGCTCGTTGATGACACGCCGTGCATGCCAGCGAACTGTGCCGCTGGCTTGTGTGCCGGAAAGCTGAGTAGTCGAGCTCGGGCCCCTGGAATGATTCACTAAGGAGAAAAAGTTCGCTGCGCAGACTCTGCGGGCTCTGGGTCAGTGGGCCAAGCGCAACTCGAGGAACATTCGCCACCGAGACCGGCCGCGGCAACGCTACAAGGCAAACGAGGACGATCCACGAAATGACACTAAACAATTTCGCCTTGGTTCGTTTGTTTTCGTGGAGGGTCATCGCTGAATCTTCATTTCAGGTCGCTGCGTTTCAACGGTGGACGCTCCGCAACGATGTAATGGCTCGCCGGCGGGTCGAGTTTGCCGACATTTGACGTGTGGCAATAGGAGCAGACAAAACTCCGGTCCCGATCTATGGCCCCCAGTTCATTGCTAAGGTCCTGTCGCAACCCCTCTTTGTTGTGGCATTCGGTGCAACCGGTTATGGGCACGTCGGGCTTCAGGCCCCTGAGCGTGGCTGCCCTGGTGATGTTGATGTGACACGTCGTGCATTCGGCGACGTGGTTCTTCTTTTCACCGCCACCTTCATGACTAAACCTAATTGAGATTCGCTTCGGCGTCGTCACCGGCAGGTAGGGCGCCGCCACCGGCTTGTGGCAACCAGCACAGTCGTTCCGCAAGGGTTCCTGACTTTTCCAGTGGCAGTTGAAGCAGGCCGCATGGTTGCCGGGCACAGCCTTGAAGGTCTCGGGCCGGGGACTAAAACCGTCAATCCAGCCACCCGGCGGCGGCGCCACATCTTTCGTATTTGGGCCATGACATATTGTGCAGTTGTTATAGCTCTTGTCCTCAACGACAGCATGAGCGGATTTCATGAACAGTGTTTCTGCTCGTTCGCCAAATCCTGGGCCATAACGCAAAGCCGCGATCACATCCTGGTGTTTGTCATGCGGAAACTCGATATTGAACTGTTCGGGGCGGCCCGGATTGCGAAATGGAAATCGTGCAGCATCGCGCGGCGATACTTTCGTGTGACAGACAGTGCAGATAGCCGGCTGCTTGCCTTTGAAGAATTGCTGGCGATGGCAGCGAACGCAAGCGTCATGATCCGGATAGTCAGCAACGTCGGGAAAATCCCGGACCTTCTGCCAGTTCAAGGTAGGCGTCTCGTGACAGGTCTTGCAGGTCTCCTGATGTTGTTTCGTCGAGTGCGAAAATCGTGCGTAGTCAACCGCCGGCGTGCGCCGCGTCTGTGTTAGCGTACGCGGGAGTGACCTTCGTCTTTGGCCGGCGCTTCTACCGGCCGGCTGTGAACAAACAAGGAGAGTGATCGCCAACAACGCAAGCATGATCGGTCTGATGGGGTAACGTCTCATTTGATCTTCTGCGGGGATGGACAGGCCGTTAGCGGCTTTTCCACGGCGACACACTTGATGTTCTTCTCTTTATTAGCAGGGTTCGAAATCAGGAAGGGTTTCTCTGTGGCCAGGTCGCCCGGTTTCACCTTTACCTCGCAATTCCAGAATGTAGCGCGTTCTCCGACTTCGGTCGGGAGTATGTTCGATCCGTCATCACGGACATCACTTTCGCCCTTGAGATCTCTTCAGCCTGCTTGAGCAATGTTTGCAGGTCTGCCTGCTGCCGCTTGTAGAAACCACTCCGCAGCTCATCGCTCAGATTTACCGCGAGCCATTTGCGCGCCAGATCACGACTGCCAAACTCCTTCTCGCCTGCGGCAATGGCATGCTGGAACTCCGGGACCGCTGCCGCGCCTTCGACATCTTTCGTTTCCACCTCGCGACAGTAAATCGACTCGCAGTCGCTCTGTTTGAGCCATGTGATTAGCTCTTCGCTGGCGCCGATGGCGCGGTAATAGCAGTCGCGCGAAACAACGGCTCGCTGCCCTATGCTCTGCAGCAGAGATTTGTTGTCATCCAAAGAGCCCTTGATTAAGAAGAAGCGCTTACGTGAAAGACCGACAGGCCTTTTCGTCGAGTCATCGATTTTCACCCTGACTCTCAATCTGACCACGCCGCGGGCTCCGGAAAGCAGCCCGGTTTGATTTTGTCCGCCTGCCATTATCGCAAGACACGCCAGCAGGACGAGGGTGAGCGTAGAGTTTCCCGTCGTGATTTTCGCCATAGTGCGTGATCTGTCAGAACCGCCTGCGGTAGCGGGCGGTTGATCTACCAATAACAGGGAACTCGGACCGACAGGTCAACCGCCCGCTACCGCAGGCGGTTCTGACTTCAGAGATTAGGGCTGCGCGGAAATTTCAGGAATGGCAGCCGCACTTTGCGCACGAAAAACTGATCCGAGCGAATTGCCGTTGGGGGCGAATAGCCGTTCCCTCCAGCGGCCGCGATCAGATCGTCCTGATCAACTCCATCGCCACTAATACCGATAGCCCCCACCAGCACGCCGTTCTTATACAAAGGAACACTGCCGGGAAAAATCTGTATACCGTTCGGAAGATTTGGAATTGCTGTGCAGGGAACCGCGCCTGCTAAGAGGTTGGTCTTGATCAGATCCAGTTGCAGCCCGACGTTGAAAGGACTCCATTCTGTGATCGCGGTGCTGAACGGCCCCGCCGCAGTGTTATCAATGCCATCGGGAAAAAAGGGACGATGCAGAAAGCCGCCGGCCCGGTCGGTAAATGCTATTGAACCGTTCAATTGCAAACCGTCTGCGTTTGCGCGATCGACGAATGATCCAAATCCTGCCCCGCGCAGGAGTCCGCCGGCATTTGCATTTGAATAGAAGGCGGCCGTTCTGGCCTTTTGCACCGACACATCGAAACCAAACACCGGCGCGTCAGAAGTGCGAAAGACTCCCAGCACATTTCCTTCAAGATCGACTACGGCAATTGAGACCCGAGCATTGCTGCCCAACGGCTGGCGGATCGCGGCGCGCGTCATATTTGCCTGTAGCGCCGCATGGGAGATTATCGTCTGGACGTCGGCCGGCGAAAGCGCATTTCCCCCTGCCGGAAGTGAGCTGCCGATGAATGGAAAAAACCGTGAATCAACTTCGCCGCTGATGCCGCCCACCAACGCCGGAACAAACGCGGACGGAGGAGTCACGCCGATGAAACCCGCTCCCGGTAAACTTGAAAAGGGAATTGTCGCCGGGGCGGGAGCATTGGTGACGTTGATATAGGGAAGCCGGATGCCATCAACGAGTATGTTGTCGGCGCGAATCAAAGTGGGCGGCTCGAATCCGCGCACCGCTGCCGCGGCAATTACTTCTTCGATCGGCTGATCGAAATCACTCGGATCACGATCCACCGTGTACAGCCCATCACCTTCAATGCCGACTCCTCCGACCACGACGCCGTTCCTGTAGATTGGTAAGCCTCCAGGATCGCCCGAAAGACCAAGCGGCAAGCCCGGCTTCTTGATATCACCGCAAGGCAGAGAAGAGAACTGAACGCCGTAGAGTGGACCACCGGAACGAAAGTTCACTCCCGGTGGAAAATGTTCCTGAATGATGAAACCTGCAGTGCGCGTCGTGAAGGCATTTCCGCTGGTGCTGAACAGCCCGCCAGTGCCGGCTTTGGATATGGCGGCCGACAAAGCTGAAACCACCGTGCCTTCCAATCCACGGCCCAATGTTCCCACGCTGCGGATAGTAGTTGTCGCAGGCGCACCAGTCATTGAGAAAGATCCAATTACATTATTTTCACGATCCGTCACGACGACGGTAACCGCTCGATTCAATTGAACCGCGGCTGAAACTGCCTGCTCGATCACTGTGCGCGCTTCGGCCGGCGTTATGGCCGCAGCGGCAGTTGTTACGAGGGGAATGGCTGATCCCGGAGTAGGCACCGCCCCAGCGTCATCGGGTGGACCCTCGCCGATATGGCCTATGCCAACTCTTACTCGATTGCTGGAAACCCCTTGATAAGTCACCCGCACCAGAACGTCGCCCACGTCGGCTAGTTCGTCGTTAAGACGCACGATAATCGAATTGAGCCAGGGCTGATCCGGCACCGGGCCGACATGCTCGACTGTCAAAGGATAAATGTGGTGTCCGCCATCTTCTGCTTCCGCGGTAATGGCACTGACGTCTTCACCTGCCGGCAACGTCAGATTCATGGCGAATAACTGGATGCGAGTGCGGTTGTCAACGCTGAAGTTCAGAGGCGAAACTACTGAAAAGGGTTCGTGCTGCTGCGTGACCGATTCCAGGGCAATTGCGCGCGTGGACGTTTCCTGGCTGATCAGGATTGGTTTTTGACCGGCCTGTGCGTGAGCTTTCTCAACGGGACTGGAGCTGGAAGCGAGCAGAGCAGCGAGAAAAACAAGCGGCGCGAAAACTTGAACGACCGAAGTTGTGCGATTTGCGATCATAGTGGCCGCGGGAGTCTCGGCCTTTTGTACTCCGAAACAGCAATGCGGTCAATTGATACTTCGGGGAGATACTGATGCATTTTCAGACTGCGATAGTAGCGGACATGAGATCTGCGGCGGAAGAGTCGAACCTCTTAAGCCGCGTTCAGGCGGCTTTCCCGCAGGGTTACTAGACCGGGCGTTTGACGCCCGGGTCAGGACGCACAGAATTCCCAAGCCCGTTTAAACGGGCTTACCTCGGAGGCTCTGGCTGCGATACTAAGAGTTCCTGATTCAAAGCACGCTGAAGCGCGCTAATGGTCAGCCTACTCAGCTCACCCAGCGCTAAAAGCGCTGGTCTATCAACCCTCGGGAAAGCCGTCTGAAGACGGCTGGACCCCAGTCAGGGCACAGGCGTGATGGTGAACGTGATGGTCGTCTCGGCCTCGCCGCCGGAACCCGGCTTTGTTTTGTCCGCAATAACCTTCACTTTGATACTTGTGGTCACGGGAGTAGTGACTTTACTAGTGGTGAACAGGAAGTATCCATACTTGGGTCCGGGCGGAATCTTAAAACCCGTTGGCATGGTTATGTAGGTTGGGTCGAAGCTGAACGAGATCGACGTGCCGTACGGGTTCGCTCCTGGTTTATCCATGTCGTCCAGGAGATAAAAATAGGCTTTGTAGGTAATCGGGCCGTCAATCGTCGGCGCCCCCGACTTAACAACGTGGACACAACAAGGTATCGAGGAAGGGAAAGGTACGAAGAAAGTGACCGGCGCGCCCACTTTCAGTTTAGTGAAATACTCGACCGTAAATCCGGGCGGAGAGGGCTTGGATCCCACTGGCCCGCCAAGTTTCGATACGAGTTCGGTCGGCGTCAGCAGGACGGCCTTCGAATAAAGACTCCCCTCCTTGTAGGTAGGCGCTTTGTAAAAACCAGACCCCGCAATCTGGCCCAGATCATTAATACCGTTCGCCAGGTCGAGTTCCCATCCCGTGAAGCCGGGGATGAATTTGTTGAGGTCCTTCAGCGTCTTCACCTTTTCTCCGCCGTACCATATGGCATGACTGTAAGCGACACCCTTGGGATCGGTACCGAGGGAGAAGCCGAGTGCTTCGAATATGGCGCTGTGGTGAAATTTACTACTGGTCGTGCCTACCACTTCCTCCTTGTTGTTGATGGCCTGGCCGTAGCAGTAGTAGTAGCCAGGCACCGTTCCTGTCGTCGTCATCCCGCTGTCTTCGTTCCAGAGAAATCCATGGTAGGAGAGTGTTGCGTCTAACGTATAGCCAACCACTTCATCGCAGGCGTTCAGTCCATAGGCGGTGCTGGCGTCGTCCACGTCCGAGATCTCATAAATGGCGCCGAGATCTTCCGGGACGGCGCCTTTGCCTTTCAACAGGAAAGCGTGCAGTTTTTTCAGATGCATGGCCCGCCCTACGATATGTTCCTCGTCGTTGATTCCATAAGCCTGGATCAGTTTCCAATCCTTCTTGGCGCTGGGGTCCATGTAGTCGTTGAGATCGATCATGGAGTGATCGCCATGAGGCCATATCACTGCATGCTTGTCGGCGAAGAATGACCACGCTGAACCAACGACGTCATCGTACTTGTTCAGGGCATAGGCTTCGCTAACTTTCAGAGGAAAGTCAGCCGGGTGCAGGTTAATCATCATGAAACCGTCATGCCAGAAGGCCTTGTGCTCCCCGGACCCGCCGGCCCAATACCCGGTTACATGACCGCCCGCATTAACTGCCATGGCAAAGCTGGTCCCACCAGTAACGCCAACCGGAAAGCCCAGGTCATCCTTCGGCTTAATCACATCGAAGGCATCAGTACGGAATGCGTGCCAGGAGCCGCTGGCCGGACCGCCTGCATACTTACTCTGACAAGCGCCGACCACGTTACCAGCATCGTTGACACCGGTGGCGATGCAATGAGAGGGGAAGCTACTCAGCGGGTGAGGGAGCTCGCCGAGATCCTTAATGCTATATGTCGTGCGCAGCGCGGCCGGCCCACATGCACTTGGAGTGGCATCCGGACCAGGTGAGGGAAGAGGCGGCGGCTCGCCGGCGCCAGGAGTCGGAGTAGGAGTCGCTGTCGGAATTCTTACCGGTGGCGTTTGCAGTGGTGGCGGGCATACTATCGTGGCCGTAATGCTGAACGCGCCTTGTTGAATTCCATTCAGAACGCGCTGAATCTGATAAGTGCCGTCTCTCCTTACTTCAGTTGGGTGAATTAACAGATGCTGAGCATTGCCGCCTTCCATGTTGATGACTGAGGGCGATTCATTAGACAGATCGAACGTTACATCTTGTTGTATGCCGGCCAGGCCCTTCGCGGCCACTGTCAGTGTGGTGCGCTGTCCTCTGAGAAGGCTTAGTTCACCAGCAGAAAGCTCCACAGCAAAGTTTTGAAATGGACCGCTCGTCTCTTTTCCCTGCTCGGTGTACTTGATTTCCGTTGGTCCAGGGACCTGGGAGGTGTTCTGCGACACGCGCATGCGTGGTGATTCGGCCAGGGGTTGAAGCGTTGTGTTGCCTATCGAGCACGAGTCGGTCGGAGCAATGATGCCGTCGCAGTGATCCATGACCACAACGTTTTGTCCCATCTGGCCACACGTAGGAAGTTGAGTAGTCGCCGGCGGAGGCGGTGCTGAGGTTTGCGAGACTGGCAACTCAGCGCTACAGACTTCCTTGCCGTTAACCTTCACGACAATGAATGACTGCCGAGGATCGATCTGTTGGGGAATGGTTCGAGTGAAAATGTTGCCGGCAACACTGAGCGGTTGTCCCCCCAGCAGCACTGCGGCGTTGTCCAACTGAGCTTGATTAAGCGCGCGCTGCTTTTCGTCCTTGCCTGTTATTAACCTTTGGAGCGTCCCGGAAAAGGTCTCGCCAGCAGAAATATTGTTTGGAAAATTGAATATCAACTTGCCGCCGCCGGGGAATGTCAGGATATCTGTTATCAACCCGGACGATGTTTTGAATTCGAATTCATAATCGGCCGCTATTTTGAATTTCGAGTAGGGCTGGGAGCCGGAGGAACGATCGAGGCCTGACCGTTGAATTCCACTCTTCTGCGCGAAGACGGGTCTGCGGATCAGTGCGGGACCAAGTGAAATGATCATTAAACCAAGGAGTGTAAAGGGCATCGCCTGGTTCAGGCGGCGGAGTTTCATGGATTGCTCCTTTAAGGCTCTCAGGAAGAGTCCTTCAGGCAGGCTCAAAAGTAGAAGCGAGGTTTTGCAGGCCCAGATCAGCCCGTTCGAGATTCAGCTTGGTGTGGACTCTATATCCCGAACATGCTTGGCAAGTCAATGACGTCCAGAATCAGTTTGTGCCACTTGGGTTTCAGCACTCGGGCAAGTTAAACAACGGACGCAGGCGCGATCACTTCATGAATAGCGCGCACCTCGGCTACCAGCGTCTCGTACTGATCCAGCGTCAATGCCTGCGCGCCATCAGATAGCGCTCGATCCGGATGGTCGTGTACTTCTACGATCAAGCCGTCGGCGCCCACCGCCACACCCGCGCGGGCCAGTGGCGTGACCATATAGTTTTTCCCGGTGCCGTGTGAAGGATCGACTATTACCGGAAGGTGCGAAATTCTTCGCACGGCGGGGATAGCGGCCAGGTCCATCGTGTTGCGCGTGTGCTGCGCAAACGTGCGCACGCCGCGCTCGCAAAGCACCACCTGATAGTTTCCTTCGGCCATGATGTACTCGGCCGCCAGCAGCCACTCATCGAGGGTCGCCGAAAGTCCTCGCTTCAAGAGCACGGGAAGCTTTGAACGTCCGGCGCGTTTTAGCAGGGAGAAGTTCTGCATGCTGCGCGCGCCGATTTGAATAACGTCGGCGTAGCGCTCAACCAGATCCACGCTCGATTCGTCGATGGCTTCGGTCACGATTTTGAGACCATAAGCCTCGCGGATCTCGGCCATGATCTTTAACGCTTCCTCGCCAAGTCCCTGGAATGCGTAGGGTGATGTCCGGGGTTTAAATGCCCCGCCACGAAAGAACCGCGCCCCGCTTCTCTTGACGACTTCGGCGATGGCAAACGCCTGCTCGCGGCTTTCCACCGCGCACGGACCGGCAATGATTGCCAGCTCGTCGTCACCGATCTTTGCATCGCCAACGCGAACGACCGTGCGATCCGGACGCAAGTCCAGGGTGATTAGCTTGTAGGGTTTACTGACGCGAATTGCCTCGGCCACGCCGGGGAGGTTTTCGAATCGGGTGGTATCGACCGAGCCCTGGTTGCCGGTGATGCCGATAGCCGTGCGGGTCGCGCCCGGCATTGGGTGCGGTTTGAAACCCAGTTCCTTGATGACGTCGAGGACGGCAGCAACCTGCGCGTCCGTGGCGTCAGATTTCATTACGATGAGCATTTTTAGCTTTCAGAGCTTTCGATAGACTTCGCGGCGATGCCGAACATAATGGATTAGAATATGCTTTTTTACTTTGTCGACTCCATAGACCAGACGGTAATCGCCCACCCGCACTCGGTGTAGTCCTTCTCCACCTTCTAGCTTGAGAGACCGGCGGGGAAATGGGTCCTGGCTCAAGGCTTCGATCTCTTTCAGCATGCGTGCGATCACCGACTTAGGCAAAGAACGAAGGTCCTTTTGGACGGATGGTTTAAGAACGACTTGATATGAGGCCATCTTTCTTTAGCCGTTTTTTCATTTCCGCAAGCGTGACCGGCTCCTCGTTTCGACGTTCTGCGACAACAGCGAGGTCATGCAGGTCCTCCAACAGTCTTTGGTATTCTTCCAGCGAAAGAAGGACTCCGGTCTTCTTGCCCTTCGAGTCTATTACGTATTGCGTTTCTTCCATTGCCATAGGCACCGATTGTACCAGTTGTTTGCCCATGCTTGAAGCCATGTAACTAACGGTACTAGTGTAGTTCGAAAGTGTATGGTTGCTTCCGGGCCTCTAGAGCCGTCTTCAGACGGCTTTCCCGAAGGGTTAGTAGCCCAGCGCTTTTTAGCGCTGGGTCAGTCGAGCCCCCTGACCATTAGCGCGCTTCCAGCGTGCTTGGAATCAGCAGCTTTAGCATTACGGCTTTTTATTTTATTCTGTTCAGCTAAGCGCACACACACGGTCTATTGCTCGCGAATTATACAACAGCATGACTCGTAGGTCTGAGGCGCAGCCTCGCTGGTAACCCTGCGGGAAAGCCGCGTGAACGCGGCTAAAGAATGTTCGGCTGTCTTCGCCACAGCTACCGTGGTGAAGGTGAAAATGCATCAGTACCCAACTAACGACCAATCTTCAATACTTCAGCAAGAGTCATCACTTCTACATCCTCTCCGGAACCGAGATGCCGAGTATCGCCAGCGCCGCTGTTAGTTGATTCCGGGCGAGGTCCGCAATCGCGATTAGCACTGCGCGCTTCAGATCGTCCTCTTCACCGATGATCCGGTGCCGGTGATAGAAAAGATTGAAAGCGCGCGCCAGATTAAATGCGTACTTCGCTACATACGCCGGCTCGGCCGCTGCGGTGGCTTGTGCGATGACGTCGTCCAGCCGCGCCGACAACATCACCAATGACCAGAGGTCGGTTCCGCCGTCGTGATCGAAAATGTAGGCCACGCGCTGCTTAACATCTTCGTCAGTTGGGATGCGCTGGATTAGCTCCGCGGCGGCCGCCTCAGCCAGCAGGTCAAGCTTGCGAAAAATAGAATTGGCACGCACTGCGGCGTACTGGCAGTACGGACCAGTCTCGCCTTCGAAAGCCAGCGCCTCTTTGAAGTCAAAAGCGATTACGGAATTGCGCGTGAACTTGAGTAGAAAATAGCGCAGGGCGCCTACTGCGATCGCATGCGCCGTCTCCTGCATCTCTTCATCGGAAAGCGTTGGGTGCCGGACTTCGACTTCGCGCAACGCATCCGCTTCCAACCGATCGATCAGATCATCGGCCTTCACACCGAGCCCCTTGCGGCCGCTCATTTCGATATAGGGCCGGGCGCGATCTTCTTCGCTCAATTCCAGGCCAAGCTCTTCGCAGGCAGCCGGCGAAAGCGCGACCATCTCATAAGCCAGGTGAACGCTCGCCCCTTCGCCGGCTTCCGGGACCAGGGCCGCCACCCCGCGCCGCACGATCTCCTGCGGATACGATTGGCGCGAGTCGATGACGTTGTAAACGGTGGCGCCGCCGCCAAAGTGCGGATGGACGCTATCCGCGGTGTTAAAGGTCTGATCGGTCGTGGTTACCCAGACCGTATGACCGTCAGGATATATACGAAATGGCTTGTAGAAAAAATCGAGGCCCAGGTGGCCCAGTTTCCAAAGCTGATAGGCAATATCTTTGCCCGTGTAGGTGACAGTGCCGTTCGAACGGACAATTATCTTGTCGGCTTCGTGCTCATCGGTCCCGGTGTGCGACTCAAAAGGCATTACCCAACAACCGCTATTACGGCCTTCCTTTCCCAGACGGATCACGCCGGTGTCTTTCATCAACTGAAAAGCGCGCTCCCAAAAATGCAGGTGCAGAATTTCGGACTCGCGCGCCAGCAGATCGTATCGAATTCCCAGCCGTTCCATTGTGTCGAGAATACATTCTACGTTGCGCGTGGCCACGTAGTCGGCAAGCTCAGCAGTAGGATTGTGGCCCGCCTCGATCGCATGCAGGATGTCGGTGCGTAGTTTCAATCGTTCGGGGTTCTGTTCGCCCTCCGCGTTGTCATCGCGATAAAAGACTCCGACCCGCGTGTACAGATCCCAGCAGTAGTAATCGAACGAGCGATCGGGTAGCAGACTACTATCCAGCTCTTTGATGTCTTCCAAAGACATGTGTTCAAGATGCACAAAACCGACAACCACGTCGGCGACCTGCACGCCGGTGTTGTCGATGTAATTTTGAACTTCAACGGGTCCGCCCGGCGCGCGCAGGATGCGCACGAAGGTGTCGCCCAGCACCGCATTGCGCACGTGGCCAATGTGCGCTGCCTTGTTGGGATTGATGCTGGTGTGCTCCACCATCCGCTTGGGCCGATCCTGACCGGCCTCAGCACGCGCAGCGGCAGGTTGTTTTATTTTCGGCAGGGACGAGAAGTTCGATAGCAGTTTGGGACGATCGAAGAAAACGTTGAGATAGCCGGCGCCGGCTACTTCAACCCGGGAGACTTCGTCAATAGCTTCCAGTGCTGTTTTCAACTCTTCGGCGAGGGCCCGTGGCGCGCGCTTCTCTCCACCAGCCTGCTTGAGCCGCTTGGCCAGCTCGAACGCGACCGGAAACGCAAAGTCGCCGAGCTCTGTGCGCGGCGGGACTTCGGCAGCGATCTGATCAAGTTCTATGTTGAAGGCCTTACGCGCTGCCGCGCGCATGCGCTCGCGCAAATCTTCTTGAAGCTCTAGTAGATTCACCGTTGAAACATTCCTATGCCGGGTATTGGGATTGACGAATCGAAGTCGAACAGTATAGCCGAGGGGGTTTGTGCGCGCTAATCGGACTTTACAGAACACGCTTTCACGCAGATGAAGAGCGGGGGCAAGCCCGCCTTCCTGACTGCAGTTAGATCGTGTTGACTCAAGTTCGGTACGTGAGCTCAACTACGAATACCTGCAGTCAGGAAGGTGGGCTTGCCCCCGCTCTTTCCATAGCCTCCGTCGGTAGTACAGTTTGACTCCCTCTCCCTTTGGGACAGGGTTAGGGTGAGGGCTTGGGCGCAAATTGCAACCACAACTTTGCTGCGGGCTTCAGCCCGCAATCCGTTTAAGAATCTTCGCAAACATGAACAGCGTTGAAGAATCGACTGGCGGCTCGCGGGCTAAAGCCCGGTGAATTATTCCGAGCCTGCCGTACTAAGCCCTCACCCCGACCCTTTCCCAAAGGGAGAGGGAGTGAAAACTGTACCACCACTCCTCCGTCCTCTTGCTTGACACTATCGCGCAGCGCTCTGCTACCATCGGCATACATTCATGCCATCGGCTGTCGAACGAATCTCCGGCGCGCTGCGCGAGCGGTTTCGAAGCGCCAGGAGCGTAATGGTCTTAACCGGCGCCGGCATTTCCGCTGAATCGGGTGTCCCCACTTTTCGTGGCGGCGGTAATACCGCGGTTTGGAAAGGCATGCCGTTCGACATGATTTCCTCGGCGCGAATGCTCGAGGGGGATCTTCCCGCAGTCTGGGAGTGGTTCAACTACCGGCGCGGGTTGCTTGAAAAACTGAAACCGAACGCCGCGCATTTCGCCCTGGCCCAATGGCAGGACCGATTCCAGGATTTCATGCTGGTTACGCAGAATATCGACAACCTGCATCAAGCCGCGGGCTCGCGGGACGTGGTCGAGCTTCACGGAAACATCTGGCGGGCCCGATGTCCGACTTGCGCTACTCGTCATGACCTGCGCGAATTGCATGATGGGTCGCTTCCTTCATGCAGCGATTGCGGCGATCCTTTACGGCCTGACGTCGTCTTGTTCGGCGAGACGCTGCCGCCAGGTGCGTTCGAGCGAGCCGCGGAGAAGGCCCAGAGCTGCGATCTCTGTTTCGTAGTGGGTACATCGGCTGTAGTTTACCCAGCGGCAGGTTTGCCTGAAATTGCCGGCAACGCCGGCGCGTATGTTGTCGAGGTCAATCCTGAGCGCACGCCCCTTTCTGATCTTTGCGACGAGGTGATAACCGGGAACGCCGGCGAGATCCTTACGCTGTTGTAGGACAGGCATTCCTCCTGTCATTGCAACAACAGAGACGGCTTTGCACAAGAGTCACCGATTGGTTTGTGTTGCTTCGTGAGGTTTTGGTGTGATTTCGTGGATCGTGTGCTTAGGATTCGGAGCCATACGATCCACGAAATCACACTAAGCTAACACGAAGGAACACGAATAAGGGCTTTTGCGCAAAGCCAACAGAGACAGACAGGAATTTCTGTCCTACTTATGAAGACTATCTACTTCGACTGTTTTGCCGGAGCCAGTGGCGACATGATCCTCGGAGCCCTGGTCAGTGCCGGCGCAGACGCCGCGGCTCTGAAGGAACAGCTTGCGCTGCTGGGCGTGGGCGGCTATGAAATCGATTTCGTTACTGTGGATCGTTCCGGTATCAGCGCGACGCATGCCCTGGTAAAGACGGAGCATGAACACAAGCACCGGCACTTGAGCCATATTCTTAAGATCATTAATGAGTCGCAGTTGAAGGACTCTATTAAAGAGCTCGCCGCGCAAATCTTTACCCGGCTCGCCGAAGCTGAGGGCCGCGTTCATAACCAGCCGATCGAGAAGGTACACTTTCATGAAGTCGGCGCCCTCGACGCGATCATCGACGTCGTAGGCGCTGCCATCTGTATTGATCTAATCGGCGCGCAGCATTTTGTCTGCTCGCCTCTGCGGCTGGGCAGAGGCACAGTTAAGATGGCCCACGGAAGTTTTCCCATTCCGCCTCCCGCCGTCGCCGAGTTGCTGAAGGACGTGCCGGTCTATGCCGGCGAGCTTGAAGGCGAATTTGTGACGCCGACGGGCGCGGCCATCATTACCAGCATCTGCAAAAGTTTCGGCGCACTGCCGTCGTTCGCGATCAATAGCACGGGCTATGGAGCCGGAACGCGCGAATACGAAGACTTTCCCAACGTGCTGCGCGTGCTTGTTGGCGAAACAGCAGCGGCAGACGTGACTGACGAGCGGCTGCTGATGATTGAAACGAACATTGACGACATGTCACCGCAATTGTTCGGCTATGCGATGCATCGGGCGCTGGAGCTGGGCGCGCTCGATTGCTACCTGACTCCAGTGCAGATGAAAAAGAACCGGCCCGGGACGCTGCTTTCAATATTGTGCCGGCCGCAGGATCGCGAAAGGCTTTTGCAAATGGTCTTTGCGGAGACAACAACAATCGGCGCGCGCACCTATGAAGTGATGCGTCGAGCGCTGTCCCGTGAAACTGTTCGAGTCGAGACGCAATTTGGTCCAATCGATGTTAAAGTATCGCGCATGCCGGACGGAGGAGTGAAGGCTACGCCGGAATACGAACAGTGCGGCGCGGCGGCACAAAAAGCGGGCGTTGCCTTGCGCGAAGTGCAGGAAGCGGCCCGCGCCGCGTACGCCGGCAGGTAGGACAGGCATTCCTGCCTGTCATTGCGACGTTTGCGGACAGCCAAGATCAAATCGACAGACAAGAATGTCTGTCCTACTTATGAGTGTCGAACTAAAACCAATCGATGACGAAGGTCAGGACGAGAACGGTGCGGGTGGAGGCGTTGATCTCGAGCGCATCGCGCGCGGCGTGCGTTTGATACTCGAAGGCATTGGCGAGGATCCGGATCGCGCGGGGTTGCAGGAGACACCACGGCGAGTGGCCGAGATGTTCGTTGAGCTGACTGCCGGCATGCGCGAGGACCCGCGCCAGCATGTCATTCCTTTGCCGGGAGAGAAGCACGATGAGATGGTCATCGTCAGGGACATCAACATCGCCTCCATGTGCGAACATCATTTGTCGCCATTCGTCGGCAAGTGCCACATCGCCTACATTCCGAAAGACGGGCGCATTGTCGGCCTTTCAAAACTGGCCCGGCTGGCTGAGACGTTTTCGCGCCGGCTGCAACTACAGGAACGTCTGACTTCTGAAATAGCCAACACCTTGTTCGAAGCACTGAAGCCTGTCGGGGTGATGGTCGTGATCGAAGCGGAGCATACTTGCATGACTCTGCGCGGTGTGAAAAAGGCGGGCGCCGTTACGGTGACTTCCGCGGTACTCGGCGGCTTTCGCACTGATCCACGAACCCGTGCAGAGGCGATGGCACTTATCAAGGGCAGGAGCTGAGCGCGGCAGTAGCCGGAAGTACTGGAGGAGGAGAATGAGGATATCCAAGGTTGTTGGACTGTCAGTTTTGCTGGTCGCCGTCGCTTTTGTGGCGACTTCAATTGCCCAGAACCGGAACAACCCAGCAACTTCCATCAGCGAAGGCCGGCTGCGCGCCCACATCAAATTCCTTTCCGACGATTTGCTCGAGGGCCGGGGCACCGGCGCGCGTGGCGGAGAGATTGCCGCCAGGTACATCGCTTCCCAGTTCGAGGCTATGGGCCTGAAAGGCGCGGGTAAGGATGGCAGCTTCTTCCAACCGGTTTCGCTCGTAGGCGTGAAGGCTGACCCGAAAACCGAGCTACGCATCAACGGCTCCGACAAAGCAGAAGCATTTAGGTTTGCCGATGATTTTGTGGCGTTCACCGGAGCGCAAACCGAACACGTGGCCGTGGACACTGAACTTGTTTTTGTCGGTTATGGCATCGATGCGCCGGAACAAAAGTGGAACGATTACAAGGGAGCGCCTGCAGACTATCGCAATAAGATTTTGGTAATGCTGGTTAACGATCCGCCGGCAACAGCGACGGAGCCTAACCTCTTCGGAGGCCAAGCGCTGACCTACTACGGCCGCTGGACGTACAAATTTGAAGAAGCGGCGCGACGCGGCGCAGTGGGTGCGCTTCTGCTGCACACCGATGAATCCGCCGGCTATCCCTGGAGCGTGGTGCGCACCTCTAACGGCTCGTGGCGATTCGATATTGCGCGCGGCGCGGGGGACAAGACGCCGTTTCTGAAAGTGCGCTCATGGATGACTGACCCCGCCGCGCGACGCATGATGCAACTTGCCGGACAGGACCTCGACGTCCTGCGCCGCCAGGCCGCGTCTCGCGACTTTCGCCCGGTGAATCTTAACCTGAAAGCTTCACTGGACTTGAACAGCGAAATGAAGCGTGTCGAGGCCCCAAACGTCGCGGCGATTCTGCCAGGTCGAGACCCAAAGCTGCGCGATGAGTATGTCGTCTATTCGGCCCATTGGGACCATCTGGGCATCGGCGCGCCGGATAAGACCGGCGACACTATCTACAACGGCGCCGTCGATAATGCCTCGGGCGTGGCTTCCGTTTTGGAAATTGCGCGTGTGCTGGCTAACCTTCCCGCGGCTGAAAAACCACGCCGGTCCAGTTTGTTCTTGATTCCCACCGCCGAAGAGCAGGGCCTGTTGGGCGCGGAATGGTACAGCCGGCATCCGCTGGTGCCTTTGACCAAGACTGCCGCGAACGTAAATCTTGATTCGATGAACGTGCTGGGAATGACGCGTGACTTCGTGCCGCTCGGAGCCGAGCGCTCTTCGTTGAAGGCAGTGGCCGAAACTGTGGCTCGCGAGAGGGGAATGCGCGTGTCACCCGACCCGCGCCCGGGGCAGGGCTCGTTCTATCGCTCCGATCATTTTCCTTTTGCGAAGGTGGGTGTCCCTTCGATTAGTTTGAAGGAAGGCGATGATTATGTCGGTCACCCGAGGGACTGGGGCGCGAAGAAGTTCGCAGAATACAACACCGCGCATTACCATCAACCTTCCGATGAGTATGATCCCTCCTGGGATTTCGGCGCCATGATTCAGGAGGCTGAGATCGCGATGCAGATAGGTCGTCGCATTGCCGACATGACGGAGATGCCGCGCTTCAATCCCGGCGACGAGTTCGCTAAGGCGCAGAAGCGATAGGCTGTGTTTGCTAAGAGCGGGGGCAAGCCCGCCTTCCTGACTGCAAGTAAAAAGTGCTGAGTCAGACTCCAAAGCTTGAGTATCAAAGTTCAACTGCAACCACTTGCAGTCAGGAAGGCGGGCTTGCCCCCGCTCCTGGTTTTAACAAATTTATTTGATTGTTAATGAAGACCTTCTACATCACTACCCCTATCTATTACGCGAACAACCTGCCGCACCTCGGTCATCTCTACACGATGATCGTCGCGGACACGATTGCGCGCTACAAACGGCAGCAGGGAATCGAAACGTATTTCCTTACCGGCACCGATGAGCATGGGATAAACATCGAGCGCGCTGCCGAACGCGCCGGCCGAACACCGCAGGAGCAAGCTGATTACGTTGTTGATTATTTCAAGCGCATGACTGCTGAGTTTGGCCTCGACACTCAACACGGCGGCTACGACATTTTCATGCGCACTACGGAACCTTTTCACCAGGAGGGAGTGACTGAATTCTGGCGCCGCGTAGCGCGTTCGAAGACTCCGAAGGGCAACGACGCCATCTACAAAGGACATTATGAGGGCTGGTTTTGCGCGGCCTGCGCGGCTTACAAAACCGAAGACGAGTATGCCAAGCCGGAAGCCGCCGACGAGCCGCCCACCTGCTTGATTCACGAAACAAAACTGGATCGCGTTTCCGAAGATAGCTACTTCTTTCGGCTGTCTGATTACGACAATGCCCTGCTCGAGTTATATGAATCGCGCCCCGACTTCGTGCGGCCGGAATCAAGAAACAATGAGGTAAAGAGCTTTGTTCGCGGCGGCTTGCAGGACCTTTCCATCAGCCGTCTGAAGAGCTCTGTTAGCTGGGGACTGCCGGTGCCGGACGATCCCGCCCACACGATGTACGTCTGGTTCGACGCGCTCACGAACTACATCACCGCTATCGGTTTTGGTAATGAAGAACGCGAGCGGGCCGTGGGCTTTGAGAAGTTTTGGCCGGCGCTGCACGTGGTCGGCAAGGACATACTGCGCTTTCACGCGGTCTATTGGCCGGCATTTCTGATGGCCGCGAAAGTGGAACAGCCAAGAGCGATTGTAGCGCACGGCATGTGGCTGGATCCAACTGGGCGCAAAGTATCAAAGACGCTCGGCAACGCAATCGACCTGGACGTGCTTCAGGAGCATTTCCCGGTTGATGCGATTCGTTACTTCTGCCTTCGCGAGATGGTCTTTGGCCAGGACGGCCGCTTCGGATACGAGTCGCTAATCGAGCGCGCGAACAGCGATCTGGCCAGTGGGCTGGGAAACCTTTCCAGTCGCACCCTGACGATGATCTCGCGCTATTGCGATGGCCGCGTTCCTTCCGGAGATATTGACGAAGAGGGCTTGCTGCCGGCAAAGCGAGCCGGAGTCGATACCGACGCAACCACGATAGCGGGCTTTGCCGAGCACGCCCGCGATCAATTTGTGCAGCACTTCGACAGTCTTGCTTTCAGCCGGGCGCTGGAAGCCGCCTGGAGCATCGTGGCGCGCATGGACAAGATGATCTCGGAAGCCAAACCCTGGGAGCTGGTAAAGGACCCGGCCCAACGACAGGCATTGAATGCGATTCTTTATCGCGCCGCCGAATCGCTTCGTTGGTTGTGCGTGCTCCTTCATCCGGTCATGCCGTCCTCCACGGAAAAGATTTATGAGCAACTGGGACTTGTTGAAGCGGCGGGCAACCTTGCCAAACTTAATCCTGCTGAACTCAAATGGGGGGCATTGCAGCCGGGAATATCGATTGGTGAAGTCGAACCACTATTCCCGCGCCTTGATAAAGGAAAAATCATGGCGGAGATCAAAGGAGAAGCCCGACCGTCACGGAGGGCTCAATCTCCGGGCGTTCATGCGACCGAAGCCGATGCGGTGCCAGGCGCTCCAGCAAGTGCCGAGACCAAACCAGCTCCGCCACAACACCACGCCACGGAGGCTGACGCTGTGCCCGCGAGCACATCGACGGAGGGGGGTAGTAGCGCGACCGTCAGGGAGGGCGTAAGCGTTAGCGACGGCATCATCGAGATAACCGACTTCACAAAAGTCGATCTGCGCGTCGGCGAGGTCTTGACCGCCGAGCGCATTCCGAAAGCCGACAAGCTGCTACTGCTGACCGTAGATATCGGGGAAGAGAAGCCGCGGCAAATTCTTGCGGGCATCGCTCAATACTATGAACCTGAAAAGTTAGTCGGCCGCAAGATCGCTGTGGTGGCTAACTTGAAACCGCGCAAACTGCGCGGCTACGAATCCCGGGGCATGCTGCTCGCCGCTTCAATCGGCGAAGAGGGAAAACCGGTTATCGCGACCTTCACTGAAGACGTCCCCAACGGTGCGCGACTGAAGTAGCTTCCCACCTCACTGTCTACCCGAAGAGCACGCGGTGTACACATTTGTGGACACACGCAAGTCACTACTCCCGGCAGGCCTCAACTTGTTCGTTCAACGCGAGTGGAACAAATATTGCTCTGCAAAAAACTCTGCATGACTAGCAGACGATCTTCCTGGAAGTCAGCGCTCACACTAAGCCGGTTAACGTGCAAACCCGGCGGTTCTGCCTTGCAAGAAGTTCTCACGTGTTGGCGCTGAGGCTACAGGCACTCCGTGCGTTCTCTTTCGCACTTGCCGGGTTAATTATGACCCACCCTCTTGAAAGGAGAATTCAAAATGAGGCGTCTAGCATTCTTTTGCCTCCTGGCTGCAACTCTGCTGCTGTCCGGTTGTCGCAGTTGCACACCGCACTCAACCACAACCTGCACTCCGCCGGCGAGCTTTGATCTGGCCGTGCCCTTACGACCGCAGGAAACAAATGTTTGGTGTTGGGCCGCGAGCGGTGAGATGTGCATGGACTTTCTGGGTACGAATGTCTCGCAATGCGATAGCGCAAATAAATATACGGGCCGTACTGATTGCTGCAACCATCCGACACCCGGCCCCTGCGTAACCACGGGTTGGCCGGTCTTCGACAAATATAACTTCACCTTCGACGAAACAAACCACGCCGCGATCACCTGGGATCAGGTCAAGGATCAAACCTATTGCCTGCGAAAGCCGGTAGCGTTTGTCTGGTGGTGGGTCGGCGGTGGTGGCCACGTTATGGTTGTCAGAGGATACAAGACCCAGGGTGGCCAGAACTATGTGTACATGGACAATCCCTGGGCGCCAAACGTCGGTGACATCTACTACATAACCTACTCGTTCTACGTAAGTGATCCCAGCGATCACACTCACGGGGACGACTTCTACAACCTGACCAGACACTGAAGGAGGGAGCTAAGATGCGTTACATCACTGGAGGTTTTGGTGTCTTGCTGCTTATTCTGATCGTTGTCATGGCGCAGCCACCGAATAAACCGCCCACGCCGGCGAACGATAACAAACAGACTCCGACGGATCGAGCGGGCGATCCCAGGGGAGCCGCTACAGAAGGGCTTCAATCCTTTCGCGCGTTGGTCGACGATCAAAACTTTCGCGATTTGGGCTTTGAGTCGAAGGACGAGATCTCAAGCGCAATACTGGGCCAGCCCGTCAGCGTCTATCTGGTGAGACTCGATCAATTGCGCGAGTTTCAACCCGAAGCTGACCCCAACAAGTTGATCACTGCCACAACCGAGATGATCTATCCGGTGCTGGTAAAAGATCAGGCGCGTTCCTCGATTACGCTTACACAGGAAGGTGGCAAGTGGGTCGCGGCGGGATTTGGCGGAGCGAAGCTCATCAGACAACTGGCGAAGGTACGAGCTAACCTGGGTGCTTCCGAAGGCGGGCCCGGGGCGCCTGATATGTTCGTCAAAGTACCGGCGTTGAATGTTTATTTCGTCGCTCGCCCGAACCAGGCACCGGGCGGGGAACTGACGCTGACGCCGCTGACGGATCAACCGGATTACCGCATGAAAGAAGGCGGCGCTATTCCGGCTAAGGAAGCTTTTTCCGCGCTGGTGCCGGCGGCAAGGTTGCACGATGGAAAAACGTCTTAGGTGAGTCTGCTTTTCGCCAGCCAATAGAGTGGGTTTGTGCCAATGACTGAACCAGGCCGCTCGATGTGAAATCGAGCGGCCTTTCTCTTCATCCTGGTAGTGACCGAAGCGACGCTCGAAAATGCGGATACCAGTAGGGATCTAACCGGCTGCGGCGCCTCAAACTTTCCTGTACAACCATTACCGGGCATCCATATACTAATCGCTCTGGTCAAATCTCCTGCGCCAGGCAACGGCGCAATGAACCTTCAACGCGAGGGAAGAATTACTTATGCACAACTTTGTGTTGGTCTGTTCCTGAACAACAATCAGCTTCTTCGCAACTCGTCGTTGACCAGGATCGGTAAATGCTTTCCAGAGCAATCGTCCGCCCGCCGGGCCCCACTTTTGCCGAAGGGCTGACCAGCGTTCGCTTGGGGGCGCCGGACTTTGGGCGCGCGCTTGAGCAGCACGAGTCATATTGCGCGGCGCTACAGCAATGTGGTTTGACCTTGACGCGGTTAGAACCTGACGAGCAATATCCGGACTCGACTTTTCTGGAAGACACGGCAGTCATTACTGAACGCGGCGCTGTTCTGACGCGGCCCGGTGCGGCAACCAGGATAGGGGAGGTGGCGAGGGTCAGTGGAGTGCTCCAACAGTTTTATTCCGAACTACATTCCATTCACGCGCCGGGGACGATAGACGGTGGGGATGTATGCGAAGCGGGCAAGGAATTCTTCATCGGCATCTCCCAGCGCACAAACGAGGCGGGAGCCGGGCAACTGGCCGAGCTGCTGAAGTCATTTGGCTATGCTTCAAGGTTTGTGGACATACGAGGGGTGAAGGGCATTCTCCATCTGAAGAGCGGCCTGGGATACCTTGGTGATAACCAACTGGTCGCGATCGAGGCGCTGGTAGAGCGCGAAGATTTCCGCGACTACGATCTTGTCCGAATAAATGCTGGCCAGGAATATGCCGCCAATTGCGTGCGCGTAAACGACCGGCTGCTCGTGGCCGCCGGCTATCCTGCGTTCGAAGAGATGTTGCGAGGGCTGGGTTATCAAACGATCGCGCTGGAAATGACCGAGTTTCAGAAGATGGATGGAGGGCTCAGTTGTTTGTCGCTGAGGTTCTGAAGCGAGCTAGAGCCAACTTAATTGGAGTGGGTGTTTAGAGTACCGACTTCAGTCGGGGTTCTTCACCCTGAAAAGCCCGACTGAAGTCGGTACTCTGAACGCCCGCTTCCCAAATGGAGATCCGATGGCTGCCTTGTTGATCGCTGACCGCGGCGGTGTTAAGGTGGCGTACTCAGTCAGTCGGTTCCTCAAATTGGCTGGCGTTGACGCTCGGTTCGAGACCTGATCCAAATCTGAGTTGCGCGCTATCAATTCACGAATAGTAGCGAGCAAACAAGCAGGGCAGTAACACCACAACACTCAACTTCAACTAAACGATTGCACATTACGGAGAAACCATGAGCATAGCAAACATAGTCGAGACACTTCGTTCCGGCGGCGCAGTTGATTCTTCCGCGGTCGACAAGTTGCCATCCGCACCTGCCAATGCGCAACCTACGATCGAGAACTGGCAGATGAATTTCAACGAGAACACCCTCAGTGCATCCTGCCAGGTAACATCCGCAAATCCGATCCTTGGCGTCGGCATGCTCGCTTATTCTGCAAATGGACAGACGTATTACTTCGGCACCTATTGCGCCATGACGAACGCAAGCAATCAGGCAGCCGGTAGCGTTGCCAATCCGACGGCGAGTACGGCCCTCTTTAATCCGGCGGTAAGTGGCCGCACTGTGATGGGCATAGTATATGGCGAGATTCAGGGGCCGGGCGGAAAGTTGATCCCTTTCAGCCAACAAAAGAACTTCACAATCTGACAGCCATAACCGGCAAACTGGCGATGACGGCCCAGAGATAACTCAACGTCATACTGGGAGCGCGGGCGCCCTCGCCCGCAATCGCGCATGGTCAGTACCGCTGACGGTAGCACGAGGGTTGATTGAAAAGACCCGATCACACGTACTGCCGGTGACAGTGACAATTGCGGGCGAGGGCGCCCGCGCTCCCAAAGATGTTCGTTGATTCCCATGCCCACATCGATGGTTCAGAGTATGACGCCGATCGCGATGAAGTTATCGCGCGCGCGCGAGATGCCGGCATCGTCGCAATTCTCAATGTCGGCACTGGCGATCCCCACAGCGGCTCGTTTGCGCGAGCCATCGAATTTGCCGAAAAGCACGACGACATTTACGCAAGTATAGGCGTGCATCCACACGATGCTCGCCTTTTTGATGAGCGGGCGGAAGAAAACCTTCGTCTTCTGATCCAGCAAAGCAGGCGAGTGATTGCCTGGGGCGAGATTGGTCTCGATTATCACTACGATAACTCGCCTCGCGAAGTGCAGCTCGAAGTCTTTAGACGTCAACTGCGTCTCGCCCGGGGATCGAAGCTGCCGGTGATCATACATTCTCGCGAGGCCGAAGACGACACCATCAGCATCCTGCGCGAAGAGCTGCCGGATTACGATCGGGCTGGAGTAATGCATTGCTTTGGCGGCAGCCTGACGATGGCGCAAAGCGCGATGGAGTTGGGCTTCTATATTTCTTTTGCAGGCGTGCTGACTTTTAAGAATGCCCGGGACCTGCGCGAAGTCGCTCAGAAACTACCGCTGGATCGTCTGTTAATCGAGACGGATTGTCCTTACCTGACGCCGGTGCCTTTTCGCGGGCGACGCAATGAACCGGCGCGCGTGATCGAGGTGGCACGTTGTCTTGCCGACCTTCATGGAATGGAAGTTGAGGAGATGGGCAGGATTACTGCCGCTAACTTCGCCAGGCTGTTTCAGATTGAGTTCAGGGGAAAGTAGTTAAGAGCGGGGGCATGCCCCCTTCCCAACTGCAAGCTGGGTGTGCAGAAGTGCCGTTGGCAATCAAGACCAGTGAAGGCTGAGCCGTTGAAGACCTGCAGTCAGGAAGGGGGCATGCCCCCGCTCCTGAGTTGGTTCGCCGACCGCTAGAGAACACTTTCACATGCTGCGACTTTGGTGCTATTCTCAGATTCTAATTAGTCGTTTGCAGGGATAAAGAGTCGTCAACCAACAATGGCCCAACAGAACTCATTTGACATCGTATCGCAGGTCGATGCCGCCGAGGTCACGAACGCGATCAACCAGACGATGAAGGAAGTGCGCCAGCGGTTTGATTTCAAAGGCAGCGCCGCCAACGTCGAGCTGGAAGACAAGGAGCTTGTCCTCTCCGCGGAAGACGAGACCAAGCTGCGCAACATGAACGACATTCTGCAGCAGAAGCTGGTGCGTCGCGGCGTGCCGCTGAAGGCTTTAAGTTATGGCAAGGCTGAACCCGCCGCCGGGGGCACAGTGCGCCAGCGAGTCGCGATTCAGCAGGGAATCCCCCAGGAGAAGGCGAAAGAGATCGTCCGGTTCATCAAAGACTCGAAGGCAAAGGTGCAGGCTGCGATTCAAGGCGATGTCGTTCGTATCACCGGCAAGGATCGAGATACTTTGCAGGATATAATTGCAAAACTGAAAGCCAAAGACTTTGACATCAACATGCAGTTTACGAACTACCGGACGAACTAGAGGCTAGTGATGCAGACTTCCAGTAACAGCGCGGTAATCGAAGACCCGCAGATATCTGCGCGTCGCATCTTCAACCTTGTCGCCCCGGAGCTGGCACAGGTGGAAGACGAGTTTGAGCGACAAGCGCGCTCAAATATTCAGGTCATCGCCTACATTGGAGACTACCTGCGCGCTTCGGGCGGCAAACGCGTTCGGCCGGCGCTGACAATTCTTTCCAACTATGCAGTTGGAGGAGATGGATCACGCCACAACTCGATTCGCATGGCCACCGTTATGGAGTTCCTGCACACGGCCACCCTGGTTCACGACGACATCATTGATAAGGCCGAGACACGGCGCAATCGTCCTTCAATCAATTCTCGCTTCGGTAATCAAACTGCCGTTCTGATGGGCGACTGGCTTTATATGTCAGCCTTTGAGACAAGTCTCGCGGAACGGTCGCTGGCCATTCTGGACATCCTTACCGCGGTCACGCGAAAAATGACCGAGGGAGAGCTGTTGCAGTTGACGCTTCTGGGTGACACCAGTGTCACTGAAGATCAATACTTCGACATCATTACGCGCAAGACTGCTTACCTGTTCAGCGCGTGCTGCGAAATCGGCGCCATTCTTGGCGGCGCTACCAAGGATGATCAGTGCAGATTAAGAGATTACGGTCTAAATCTGGGGACAGCTTTTCAGCTGGTTGATGACCTGCTTGATTTCACTGCGTCGGATGAATCGCTGGGCAAGCCGACTGGTGTTGATTTGCTGGAGGGAAAACTCACGCTGCCTTTGATCTATTTGATCGAGAGTGATCCTTCAGCGCGCGGCTCGGTGCAGACGGTAATGGCGGATAGCGGCTATGACCATATCTCGCGCGCCCAGCTTATGGATGCGCTGGAAGATAGCGGCGCCATCGCCCGCGCTCGACAGCGCGCTTACGAATATGCCGAAACAGCCAGGGCCGGGCTTGAGGGGCTCGCGGATTCAGATTACTGTGAAGCGCTGCGGGCTATTCCATCCTACATCATCGAGCGGAACCGATGAACATTGCCGATTGCCAATTTCCGATTGCCAATTTGTACCACCAGCGATCCAGCTTGTAACGCAGCTGTTAGTTTCCGCGCGCAGGCAAAGAGCTGGGCTTCCTTGCCGCAAAACTAACAGTTTACGTTACAAAACTACCCGAAAAATATTGAAAATCGGCACTTGGCAATCTACAATCGGCAATGACTTGGCAATTGGCAATGGATCATGGCTAACGAGAACCTGATAGCTAAACTCGAACAAAGCCTGCGGCAGTCGCGCGGCGCTCGCACGCGTTTGGCGGCGCGCCTCACCGAGCTCGAGGCCGAAGCTGATATGGTTCGGGCTGAACTTTCCGAGATGGATCTTCTCGCCGGCCAAACCGAGGCCGCAATCTTTCGGCTGCTGTCCAACGTCATGAACGGCCCTTCTACGCAGGTGGGTACGACTTCGGTATCGGAGTTGGAGGTGACGCTGCAAAATCGTCTGGACAAAGGCGACTCATTTTCCCGGCGCCCGTTTCACCAGCATCACCAAATTCCGTCAATCAGATCCGGCATCGAAGTCACAAACGATCGATTCATTGACCGCACAATTCCACAGGCGGCAACGATGTTGCTCAGAGAAGCGGGCGAACCTCTTCATGTAAATGAAATCTACAATCGTCTGATGGAAGGCGGTTTTAACTTTACCGGTCACAACCCAACCATTAGCATAGCGGTGTCGCTGAATCGCAATGGCCGCTTTCGTAAGGTTGCTCCCGGCACCTTCGACCTGGTCATGCGCGAGGCATCGCGGGCGTCCTGAAGCACATCTTAAAGACTCCATAACGCAGGCTGTCCGGCTTGCGCTGCAAACTGACAGTTTGCGTTACATTTAAAACAAGGAGAAGTTTCCCCAATGGTTGCTAACTCGCACTCGCTTCTGCTTATCAGGCGTACCCTTGTCCTCTTTGTGCTGCTGGCTTGCAGTCTGGTTGTCAATGCCCAGGAAGCAAAGAAACCCGATGGACCCGCCTTCCTTTCGTCATTCGAAGCGGAAGTGATTCAGGAAATCAATCTGGCGCGTGCGCATCCCGAGAAATATGTCACGTATCTTCAGGAGTACAAAAAGTACTACAAGGGCAAGATCTGTTTGTCTCCATCCCACCAGAAGCCGGTAATGACTTTCGAAGGCGTCACCGCAATTGATGAAGCAATTCGTTTTCTCCAGTCAAGTAATCCACTGGGACAGTTGGAAGCCTCGAGGGGTTTGTCTCTGGGAGCAAAAGATCACGTTCTGGACATGGGGCAGAAAGGTACAAGCGGCCACAAGGGAAGTGATGACAGCCTCCCCACTGATCGCGTCAGCCGCTACGGCACCTGGGAGAGCACCATGGGCGAGGCGATTCTTTTCGAGGTCACCACGCCCAGAGAGATGGTCATGCAATTAATCATCGACGACGGCATTGCGGATCGAGCACACAGAAAGAATGTTTTCGAACCCAGTTTCCAGGTGGCCGGGGTCTCCATTATTCAGCAGGCACGTTTTGGTAGTTTCTGCGTAATTGATTACGCCGGCGGATTCACGGATAAATCGCCACTCGCGACCGAGACGGTGAAGACCAAGGGTAACAAGCGGGGATAGCGAGAGTAGAGCTGGATTGCTCTTCGAAAGTCATCCTCCAGCAAATGGTCTTAACGAGCCTCGAACGACTACGGTCGTCCGAGGCTTTTGGTTTGCTACTCGTGGAGTTTGAAACGGCGTGGATACTTTCCCAATCTTGAGCCGTCTTCAGACGGCTTGCCCGAAGGGTTACTAGACCAGCGCTTTTAGCGCTGGGGGTCAGCTGAGCGGGGCGACCATTAGCGCGCTTTAGCGTGCTTTAAATTCGCAGCTTTAGCATTACGGCTAAAGCCTGGGGCATAAGCCCGTTGAAACGGGCTTGCGATTCCGATACGTCGTGACCCGGGCGTAAACGCCCGGTCTAGTAACCCTGCGGGAAAGCCGCCTTGAAGGCGGCTAAAGAATGTTCGACCCTCTCTACGGAAGTCCCTATCCTCCGCCAACATTGAAGCTCAAACCTGCACGTCTACTTCTCAGCTGCGTCCTGCGAAAGTTGTTATTCGCCTTTGCGAAACTGTAATCTTGCAAAAGGTAGAGACCGGAAGGCGCGTATACTAAGAAGTACAAATTCATATGCACGCAATGATCCTTGCCGCAGGTTACGGTACGCGGCTGTGGCCGTTGACCGCCGATAGAACGAAGCCGGCGATCCCGTTCCTCGGCAGGCCACTGGTCGGCTATGTCGCTGAGTATCTTGCCGGGCATGGCGTGGACGAAGTGGTTGTCAATCTCCATCACCGGCCCGAATCTGTGCGGGCGGCGTTGGGGGACGGCAGCCGCTTTGGCGTCAAGCTTCACTACGTCGAAGAGCCGGTCATTCTTGGCACCAGCGGAGCGCTCGACAATGCGCGGCATTTGCTTGGGGATGATACGTTCGTGGTAGTAAACGGAAAGATTGTTACCGACATTGATCTCACCGAGGCAATGAAGACTCACCGGCAGGCGAACGCGCTGGCGACGCTGGTGTTGCGACCAAATCCCACGCGGGAAGCGTTCAGTGTTGTTGAGACGCGGGATGGACTGGTAACAGAGTTTGGCGGGATGCCGTCCGGGCAGGTCACAGGGGAAACTGCTCCGCTGATGTTTACCGGGATCCAGATTCTCGAGCCGCGCATTTTCGACTACATTCCCCGCGGTGTCTTTTCGCACTCAACGGTGGATGTTTATCCGCCGGCGATCGCCAGGGTTGAACGCATCGCGGCCCACGTTGCTGAAGGGATGTGGTATGAACTTTCGACCATTTCCCGGTATCTGGAGATAAGCCTTCGTCTGCTGAGCAATCAGGGTCGCAATGTCGACATGGGCGAAGACTGCCAGGTCCAAAGCGGAGCGGCAATCAGCGACGCAATTCTCTGGGATCGCGTTACGATTGAAGAAGGCGCGCGGGTGCATCACTCAATTCTCGCGGATGGTGTTCGTATCGCGAATGGGGAGGTCATTGAAGATTCCGCAGTGGTGCTGGCTTCGCTGGTACGTCGCGCCGAACGTCCGGCCAAGGCTCTTAAAGGTGAGTTCAAAGGCGATAACTTTGTCGTGCCGTTAACGCGATGATACAATCCGGGTCGCATTCTGACGAGTTGGCGGACGGCGGGGCGCGTAAATTCGTCCCGCCGCTTTAGCAATCGCAGTTCGCCTTTCCCATGAGTCAACCTACCCAGGCCGGCGCGAATTCGCCCGCGAAAACCGCTCGCAAGCGGCTGGGTGATTTTCTGGCCCGGCAACATCGCACGAGGGAACCGGTGATCACACCGCTGACGCCGGACGCCTCGACCCGAGAATATTTTCGCATTCCCTGGAAGCGCAGCACGGCCGTAGCCGCAGTCTATCCCGAGCCGTTCGATCCGGAGTTTCATCCCTACCTCGACGTCACCCGTTTGTTTCTGGAGTGTAACTTGCCGGTGCCGGAGGTTTACGAGGCTGATGGCCCGAGCGGCATTATCGTGCAGGAAGACCTGGGCGACAGCCAATTGTGGCGCGTCTTCGAAGCCGTCTCTGAAGAAGAGCGCGAAGACTACCTGGATCAGGCTATCTCCCTGATCGCTGAGATTCAGGCTGCTACCGGTACTGCGTTCAAGCGAAAATCGATCGCCAGTCGACTCGCTTTCGATGAGCCAAAGCTTTCATGGGAACTTGGCTTTTTTATGGAACACTACTTCGGCAGTTTGCGCGGCGAGGAACTAAAGCACGCCGAAGCTGCCGAGTTGAAAGCGGAGATGAATGACATTGCCGCCGAGTTGGCGGTGCGTCCCAGGGTCCTGTGCCACCGGGATTTTCATGCGGCGAATTTGCTGCTGGATAGAAACAAGCGTCTGCGCATCGTCGATCACCAGGACGCTCGTATGGGTCCGGCCAGCTATGATCTGGTTTCGTTGGTGCTCGATCGACAACCGTCACCACCGTCGCTGGCGGAGTTGCGGGCGCACCGCCTTTATCTACTTGAAGAGCGAAGGCTCCGTGGATTGGAAGCACTGGATCCGGACGAGTTCAGTCGCGAGTTTCGCCTGATGACCGTGCAGCGCGGGCTTAAGGCGATTGGCACCTTCTCCTATCAGACTGCTGTCTGCGGGCGCGGCGCCTTTTACGCAGATTTCATCGCGCCGACATTTCAGATTGTCTTGCTCGCTGCCCGGTGGTTGGATCGCTTTCCGGCCTTGCGGCGCGCAATCACTGATCGCATGGAAGAGAATTGAAGGGCGAGACTCAAGTGCGAACAACTGTTTCCATAATGCAGCAGACCTATATCGCAGATTTATCAAAGCACGCAGGGGAAGAAGTTACCATCAAGGGTTGGCTCTACAACCTTCGATCCAGCGGCAAGATTTTGTTTCCGCAACTTCGGGATGGCACCGGGATCGTGCAGTGCGTGGTCCTGAAGAGTTCCGTCACGCCCGAGATTTGGGAATCATTGAAGGGCCTGGGCCAGGAGTCCGCATTAGTCGTGCGCGGGCAAGTACGAGAGGACAAGCGTGCCCCGGGCGGTTACGAAATAGACGTTTCGGATGCTTCGGTGATTCAGAGCGCGCAGGATTATCCCATCAGCCTCAAAGAACACGGCACCGAGTTCCTGATGGATCATCGCCACCTCTGGCTCCGATCGAAACGGCAACACGCAGTCCTGAAAGTTCGCCACACGGTGGTAAAAGCGGTGCGCGACTTTCTGGACAGCAACGGTTTTACCCTTTGTGACGCGCCCATTTTCACGCCGGCAGCATGCGAGGGCACCACGACCCTATTTGAAGTGGATTACTTCGAAGGGGAAAAGGCTTACCTGACGCAATCAGGCCAGCTCTACAACGAAGCCACCGCGGCGGCGTTCGGGAAAGTCTATTGTTTCGGTCCGACATTCCGTGCGGAAAAGTCCAAGACCCGACGGCATCTGACTGAATTCTGGATGGTCGAGCCGGAGATGGCCTTCGCGACGCTCGACGACGTGATGAATCTGTCGGAGCGGTTCCTGTCGTACATCGCCGATCGAGTTATCACGGAACGAGGGGAAGAGCTGAAGACGCTGGAGCGCGATGTCGCCAGGCTGGAAGCGATTGTGCCGCCCTTTCCTCGAGTTCACTACGATGATGCGGTAAAGATGTTGCACGCGGGCCACGAAGCCGGGGAGCTGGAAACGCGTTTCGAATGGGGCGGTGATTTTGGCGCGCCGGATGAAACGTATCTGTCCGGCAAGTACGACAAGCCCGTGATGGTCCATCACTATCCCGCGGCTGTCAAAGCTTTCTATATGGCCCGCGATCCGAAGCGGGCGGAGCTGGCCCTGGGTGTCGATGTGCTGGCGCCGGAAGGATATGGCGAGGTTATCGGCGGCGGAGAGCGCGCCACGTCTCTGAAGTTTCTCGAGGAACAGATTGCCGTGCATGATCTGCCTAAGGAAGCGTTTGAATGGTATCTGGACTTGCGCCGCTACGGCAGCGTGCCGCATGCAGGGTTCGGGATGGGCATCGAGCGCTGCACGGCGTGGATGTGCGGCATCGAGCACATTCGAGAAACGATTCCTTTTCCCAGAATGCTCTATCGGATCAGGCCTTAATTTGCGCTGCGTTTAGGAGCGGGCTAATGCCCGCTCGGTCGGGCATTAGCCCGACTCTAAACAAATACTTGAGCGTGACATCAGATGGAAGAACGTCTCCGTTTGGAATTCAACGAATGGGCTCGCGCTGGCCGGGGCGAAAGCATGGAGCGCGGCCACCGGCCCGTGGGCGAGCAGGCAATTGAGCGCATGGCCGTGTCGAAAGACGCGCGTGTCCTCGATCTTGGCTGTGGTTCCGGCTGGGCCACCAGGCTGTTAGCCGAAAGGGCCGGTGAAGGGTCAGTGGTGGGCATAGACATTTCAGACGAGATGATTGAGCTGGCGCAAAAGACTTCAACCGCTTTTCCGAATGCAGAGTTTCAGCTTGCCGGCGCGGGCCGGCTTCCTTTTGAAGATGGGACATTCACGCATGCGTTTTCGATGGAGTCACTCTACTACTATGACGACATTCCGGCGGCACTGCGGGAAGTCGCGCGCGTTCTGGTTCCGGGCGGTCAGTTCGTAGCGGTAGTGGATCTTTATTTCGAGAACAAACCTTCGCACCAGTGGATCGATCAACTAAAGGTCCCCGTACACTTGCTGAGTATTTCTCAGTACCGTTCTCTGTTTCGCGCAGCGGGGTTTCCTCACGTGCAGGACGAACGCCTCCAGGATCCCACTCCAGTTCCTGAAGACTATACGAGCGGTTCCTTCAAGAGTCGCGACGATTACCTCGAGTACCGCGCCGCAGGATCATTGATGATTATTGGCAGCACCCCTTCTCGAGCGATGTCATGAGCGAGACACAGGAACGTATTGTCACGATCTTTGGCGGGGCGCGTTGTGTGCCAACAGATCCCGAGTACGCGCAAGCGCATCGTGCGGGCGAGTTGCTGGCTGCGGCCGGTTACACCATCTGCACCGGCGGTTACCTGGGTGTGATGGAAGGCGCCAGCCGGGGCGCGTGGGAAAAAGGCGGGCGAGTGCTGGGCATCGTCATGAATCAGTTCAAGGCCGAACCGAATCGCTACCTGACTGACAAAGTTGCGACGCCGCATTTTTATGAACGATTGCAGCGGCTGATTACGAGGTCAGTAGGATTCATAGCCATTCGCGGCGGCATGGGCACCGTAACCGAGCTATCGCTGGTCTGGAATAAGATCCAGACCGGTGTCATTGGCCCGCGCCCGCTGGTGCTGCTGGGCGAGTGCTGGCCGCCGATCATCAAAGCGTGGCAGAAGCATCTGGCGGTAAGCGACAAGGATGTTGCGGCGCTCGACTTTGCCAACACACCGGAAGAAGCCGTGGCCATCATCGAGGAAAAATCTAAAGGAGTGATCTTATGAACTGCCCGACTTGCGGCGCAGCTATGGCGGCCGATGCAACCTTCTGCGGTGCTTGCGGTACGCGCCTCGCTACGCCGTCCGGATCAGCGTCTGCGGCAAGTGGTTCAGGCATCAACATTGACGCTGACGGCCAGGGACAGGGCCGTGGGTACACTTACGAGATCCTGCATCAGCCGTCGTTTTCTCTCGCGGTGGTCAGCCTGCAAGCGGAACAGTCGATACTGGCTGAAGCGGGAGCGATGGTTTCAATGTCGGCAAATATTGAGTTGCAATCGCAGATGAAGGGCAGCTTGTTTGGCGCCATCAAACGCGCCGCTGGCGGGGAATCAGCCTTCGTTTCTACCTTCACAGCTCGCGGTGGTCCGGGCGAAGTGACGCTGGCGCCGGGAGCGCCCGGCGATATTGCCGCCATCGAGATGACCAACCAGTCTTTCTTTGTTCAATCGAGTTCGTACCTGGCCGGTGACGCGTCGCTGACTGTCGATACCAAGTGGGGCGGAGCAAAATCATTTTTCGCCGGCGAAGGGTTATTTGTTTTGCTGGTCCAGGGCCAGGGTCTACTGCTCGTTTCTTCTTTCGGCGCAATTCATCGCAAGCGGCTGGAAGGCGGCGAACGGTATGTGGTGGACACCGGGCATCTGGTCGCGTGGGAAGGCACTACCCAGTACACTCTACGAAAAGCAGCAGCGGGATTCTTTCGCAGCATGATGAGTGGCGAAGGAATCGTGGCCGAGTTCACAGGCCCCGGCGAGCTGCTGATTCAAACCCGGAATTTGGCGGCGTTCGCGGGCCTGATGAAGCCTTTCTTTCCCACTCAGTCTGGTGGCGGGAGCGGGTTCAATATCAACCTTGGCAGTTAAGATCGAGGCGTTAAGAATTCGTGAGCGAAACGTTAGCAGAACAATCGGTGACGGAGTTGTGGCGGGCGTTGCCCGGCGCGGGAAAGCGCGTCAGCATTCTGGGTGTGCCGCTCGGTTACGGAGCAAGCATGGCCGGAGTGGACATTGGACCTGCCGCGCTTCGCGTCGCGCGCATCGCTGAACGAGTTGCGGAGCTGGGTTACGAGGTCAACGATCGAGGCGATTTGCGATTGGTCCGCCCCCGGTCACATCCCAAGCCTGGTGACAGGCTTAAGTACCTTTCTGAAATCAAAGCCGCATGCGAAGAACTGGCGTCGGAAACGAAACAGATTCTGGCCGCGGGCGAGCTGCCGATCATCCTTGGTGGAGATCACTCTATTGCAATTGGATCTATATCGGGCGCCGCTTCGTATTTTCGCGAACAGAAGCAGACATTTGGTCTGATATGGTTCGACGCGCATGCGGACATGAACACGCCTGAAAGTAGTCCTTCGGGAAATATTCACGGCATGCCCCTGGCTGTGCTGCTGGGATATGGCGCTGAGGAACTGACGAACATTGGCGGCTTCGCGCCTAAACTTGTTCCCAAACTTTGCGCCCATGTGGGTGCACGCGAGATTGATCCGGGCGAGCGCGAACTAATTCGCCGGCTTGGCCTTCGTGTTTTCACCATGCGGGAAATTGATGAGCGAGGCCTGGCCGCCTGCATGGATGAAGCAATTGGAATCGCCAGCCGGGGAAAAGGCGGCTATTGCGTGACCTTTGACGTGGACGCACTCGATCCCGGAGACGCACCGGGCTCAGGCACATTGGTGCGCGGCGGCTTGAGTTACCGGGAGGCGCATCTCGCGATGGAGAAGATTTCCGAAGCCGGTGGTATGCGTTCGTTGGAAATCGTGGAAATCAATACCGCGCTGGACGTAAATAATAGAACAGCAGAGCTGGGAGTGGAACTGATCCTGTCAGGCTTGGGAAAAACGATTCTGTAGGGGAAAAACAATTCTGTAGAAAGCAGGAAGGGAAGCGCGTGACCGCAAAGCTTCGGGTGGGTGTCATTTTTGGAGGCCTCTCCAGCGAGCATGAAGTATCACTTCGTTCCGCGCGCGCAGTAATCGAAGCAATCGATCGCCGGAAGTACGAAGTTGTCCCCATCGCCATCAATAAGGAAGGGAAGTGGCTACCGCCTTCGTTGGCATCAGCTCTTTTGCCGGAACCGACGAAGCAATTTCTTTCCCGGGAAGCGCTGAACGGAGCTAAAGAGGACGTTGCGATCATCGGTGACCCTTCTCGGAGCGGGCTGGTTGCGCTCGGCCGCGGTGAAACCGGGCGTGTGTCACAGCAGCTTGATGTCGTCTTTCCGGTATTGCATGGACCCCATGGCGAGGACGGAACCATCCAGGGACTGTTGGAGATGGCTAATATACCTTTTGTCGGCTGCGGCACGTTGGCGTCGGCCTGTGGCATGGACAAGGCAGTCATGAAAGCGTTGTTCAAGAATGCCGGGCTGCCCTTATGCAAGTACGTTTGGTGTTTGCGATCGGAATGGGAAGGTCAACCTGCACAGGTCCTGCGCCGCGTCGCTCGAGAGATTGGGTTCCCCTGCTTCGTCAAGCCTGCGAATCTGGGTTCGTCTGTCGGTATCTCGAAGGCCACGGATAAGCGATCGCTTGAAAACGCACTGGATGTGGCGGCAGGTTTTGATCGCAAGCTGATTGTTGAGGAAGCGGTTGATGCACGCGAGATCGAATGTGCAGTCATGGGAAACGATGACCCCAGGGCAAGTTTGCCCGGAGAATATATCGTTCTAGAGAAGTCAGCCCAATTCCTGGATTACACGGAAAAATATTCAAGCACGGGGAATGTGGAATTCGTAGTGCCGGCGCCGCTTTCCAAGGCGGTAACTGCGCGGATCCAGGAAATGGCAGTTAAGGCGTTCCAGGCCATCGATGGCGCGGGATTGGCGCGGGTGGATTTCTTTTTGCAGCGCTCATCAAACAAGGCGCTGATAAACGAAATAAACACAATGCCCGGCCTCACGGACGTCTCCGGCTTTCCCAGGATGTGGGAAGCTTCAGGGGTTCCTTTTCCGCAAGTGCTCGAGCGATTGATTGAACTGGCAATGGAACGACATCGGGACCGGGCGCGGAACAGTACCGGGCTTGGCTAATAAGGGAATTACTAGCCACAGATGAACACGGATAAGCACAGATCTGAAATCAAGAGAGGTAAGAAGTGTCTAATGCGTTTTGCTGATCGGTGCCGATCCGTGTTCATCTGTGGCTGATTAATCACTAGCTCTTCGGCGCGCGATAACCCTTGCGCGTGCGCACGATCAAATCGGCGCGCGAAAGCTTTACGTCTATCGCTCGCCAGCTTCCATCGCGGGCGCGATTTGACGGCCGGTAAGCCAGAGTGTACTGGTGACCTAACTCGGTGAGAATGCCGCTGAACGAATCCCGCAATGCCTGTCCGCCCGGACTGGCGACGTAAAGCCCGCCGCTCTTGTTCGCGAACTCCTTTAGTACTCCGGTACTTTGCAGGTCGCGCACACCGTCATTTGAGGACATGTTCACTGTATAGATTGTCGCTCCGACAGCGAGGGCCCTTTCCAATGCTTTCCCGGGCGAGGCGCTGCTTCTGTTCTCGCCACCGTCAGACAATATAACGATTGCCCGGCGTCGTTCAGAGCGCCTGGACAGATCGTCGGCCGCGCGCACAATTGCGTCGTTAAGCACAGTCATGCCTCTGGTCCGAATACTGAATGCGCCGGGCGCCAGGTCGCGGTCTGAAGAGAAGTCCTGTAACCGTTCGACTTTAGTGTCAAACCTGTAGACCGCCGCAACGTCCTCGGGCCGTAATCCATCAAGGAAACGAATTGCCGCGGAACGGCCCAGCGATAGTCTCTGTTCCATGCTTCCCGAAGTATCGAGAAGCACTACCGCAGCGAAAGGGGTTTCCTGTGCGGTGAATGAAGACACAGTTTGCGGTTGGCCCCCCTCCATCACGCTAAAATCCGCTGGCTTGAGTCCACTAACAAACTTGCCCTGTGCGTCCATGACCGTGACGTTGACCAGCACAAGATCCGTATTGACACGTATTACTTCATCATCCTGGTTCTGACGGGATGATGGGACGAAGGGGAAGCAAAGCGAGGATTGAAGAACCAGCGCGAAGCAAATCAGAAGAATTGGCAAAACTCGCACGCGGCGTGCAGGGTAATATTTCCAGGAGAGGGACATGGCCTGGCCGGGCGTCTGGCCGGGCGCCTGATTATTGGCTGAACCTGCGGGCATATTGGATAACTTCGAGAAGCTGGTTCGCGCACTCTATGACGCAGGCTGAAACCACCTGGCGGGGAGTTTTCTCCACCTCTTTGCGCACCTGATCGGAAACATCGGCAATTCTGGTTAGCGCCGCTTCAAGATCTTTGGGGACCCGATCAAGAGTTATCTCGCTGTCGGATCCTCCCGCTTCACTCCGTATTCGTCGCATCAGTTTTTCCAGTTTTTCCAGTTTTTTGCGATCGGCAGGGCTTAGAACTTTGGCGGTGATGAATGTCGTTTTCAGCTCGGCACTAATTTTGGCCGCCTCGCGAGCCCGATCAAGATTTTCCAGATGGTCTTTTTCCGCGAGCTTGATGGCCCGGCGCTCGTGCATCTCTTCTGCGGGCGAGCTGGAATCAAATACGGACTTTGAATTCGGAGCAGCCTTGTCGGCAGTCACTGCCTCGTTGGGATTCGGTGGCAGAGTGCTTTGCCCCAGGACCGAAACCCAGAAGAGCGTCACGAACAACGCCAATAAAACGACTCGTAGTAACATCTTGCTTCTCAAACGATTATCCACCTGCCCAGTGTAGTTCCTCACCAAGGCTTATGCGTCACGAAGGCTCAGGCGAAATATTACCGGAAAGACAACCCTCCCTCAAGCATATGTTCCGCTGCTGTGACGGGTGCCAGGCTTATTTGGTTGGCTACAAAAAAACCAATGTATTGAGTGAAATCAGTCGAGTCGCCGACGCCTTAGGCCTCACTTCACAAACCGCCCCCTGGAACCGGCTCCGGGCGTCACACTGTCAGGGGACTTTGGCCGGGTTGTCAGGAGTGTTTATGAACTCTTCACCGCGCGGCCGCGGCCTGCTTACCACTATGGTCTTGCCATCCGGCGTTTTCTCGAGCGGACGCTGCGCGCCAGGCAAAGTCTTGAAAGGTACCTGAATCTGGGCGTTCAGGCTTCCGCTCTTCAGCCCTAACACCCGGGCGGCGCTGTAGTCCTGGGCAGTAATGGTAATTGAGTAGCGGCCTTGATCGCCTGGAGCAAGATCATGCGGTTCCACAGGAATAATTTTTGCCTCAGTGAAACCGTCCTTGCGCCTGGTGAGATTGATCTCCACTGATAAATCCGCTAACTGTTCGCCGGAAATATTCTGCACCGTGCCGCCAATGACCGTTTGGCTGCCCTTTATCATAGCGTCATCAACATAGATCTGGGCCCTGGGTGGCAGCGCCGGCTTAATCTGATCGGCTTCGGCAAGCTCGCGAGCTGCGTTTTCTCGGGCGTGGCGATTTCGCAGGTAAAGATAGCCGCCGAACACACCGGCCGTAAGCACAACCGCGCACAGAATGCCCACCGCCACTCTGCGTCCGTACGAGGCCTGTTCCTCTTCCGGGATGTCTAATGAATCGTCGAATAGTTTAGTTGTCAGCATTATAAATCCAGGCGCTGCTTGTTTTGATTCTGTTCCAGCTGCCTTCTTCAACCTACTGGTTCATTGGCTTTCCATCCCTCAGCAGAAACAGTACTTCCTTCTCTTGCACCTCACGCAGTTTCCAGCCATTAGCGGACTTTGTCCAAGTCTCTTGTTGAATTGCCCCCACTTCCAATTTATGTTTCGTCCCTTGTTCATCTTTGAATTGCCTTGAACTCTTCTGCTCAACCATTGCTATAGCATCGCTACCTCTAATCGTTAGCTCTTTCACCCTCATACTTAATTCCAGCACCTTGAATGCCTTTGAATTATTTCGGACATATCCCAATACCCACTGCCGGTCCTTCACTTCTCCGCTGAATAGTTTTAAGCGAAAGTCGGGTGTTAAGAATCCTTCCCACGCTGATGGATCATTCTTCTTAAATCCCTCCTTTATTTTGTCATACGCACCTTCAATCGCTTTTCGTGTTTCAACTGCCACTTCAGGTGCTCTTCGTGTACCCTCCTGGTCATTAGCAACAGAGAGCACGGGAGCGTTTTCTAAAATCAAAAATGCGAGCACGAAAACAAAGATCCTTCTTGTCATTTCCATTCTCCTAATTTGAGTCTAGATAGAATAGGCAACATCACAAACAGGTACAATTGCTCTCTGACATAGTAGCTCGTGCTAACACTAGGTTTGGCAGCGCCAACTTCATTTCGACCGAAGCGTAACTAACATCTATGGCGCCGGCGTGTGACCAGGCGGTGGGGTGCCGGTTATGTTCTCGATGAGCGCACTGAGAAACTCCTGCTCGGCCACACCAGTGCTTTTCAAAGTCTCCCATTCCGCACCTCGAGCGCCGTCAGTGCGGCCTTCAATTTTCGCATTGACAGTAACGTTTGAAGCCGTTCCATCAATGGGCTGGACTACAACGGTCAGGGTGTATCGACCACGCGTCCAATCACGACTGCTTAGCTCTGGAACGTCGGCATAGCGCCCCAATTGCGACCGGCTAACCACCGCTCCCTTAATGAAGGTATAAGGCTGGCTGACAATTATTCCTTCGTCCGGCCTTGAGACAGATTCATCCACGATCATCTTTCGATCGCGCATGACATCGGTAACTGCTTTGACAATCACATCACGGCGGGCCGTCATGCGATAGGGGTTCGGAATCAGCGGCACCGCAGGCGTGCGACCTCTTCCGAAATCCATACCGCGGCCGACGCCGGTGTCCTGCTTGGTGCCGTTCGACGCGGGCGCAGTGCTGCTGCCGGTATCACGAATTCGTTCGCTTTGCTTGTCTACGCCCTTGCCCTGCGCCTGCGCTATCGCCGCGGCAGCAAGGAGTAGGAATATGGCTTTTATGGTTTGTTTCACTTCGATAATCCCATGGCAGAATTCAATGCAAAGAGGGAAGACTCTCGAAGGATAAAGCACAAACCCTTCCGATACAAGCGGTCACTCCTCACGTAACGAGTGCGAAGTGCAGAAAACTACTGCGCGTCCCGATCGCGTTCCCACTTCCGTAGGGCCTCGACACCGCGCTGAAAGTCCGAGTCCTTAGCGTAGAAGTTATGGGCCCCGTCGTTCCGCGCCGGATCCCGCACGTAATAGAGATAATCGGTGGTGGCGGGATTGAGCGCCGCTTCCAGGGAGCTGGCACCTGGCGATGCGATTGGCCCTGGCGGCAAGCCGGTTACCAATCTTGTGTTGTAAGGGGAGCGGCGGTCGACATCACTCTTATAAACCCGGCCATCGTCCCTCCACTTGCCCGCCAGTTTCGAAGCGTAAACGATGGTGGAGTCCACGCCGAGCGGTATGTGTTTCTGTAGTCGATTGTAGATCACGGAGGCAATCAGAGGACGTTCCTCGGTGAGCTTGGCTTCAGTCTCAATCAGTGACGCGATGGTGACGATCTGGCGAGGAGTCAGATTAAGCTCGCGGGCTCGATCGGAGTAGCTGGGCCGCCACTCCTGGCGAAAGCGGTTTACCATGGTGGCGATTATGGCCGGAGCTTTAGTATCCGGCGGGAAGCTATACGTCGCTGGAAAGAGATACCCCTCCAGGTTCCTTGCCGCCGGATCGAGATCGTGGATGTCGCGCGTGTCATCCATAAGCGCCAGTGCCGCTTTCGCATCTGCCAACTGCAATTCCGGAACGTGGGTCAAAGAATCCGCAATGTCCCACCTGGTCCAACCTTCAATCACAGTGAAGCGGCTAAGCCGCTGCTCGCCTTCCTGAAGTTTTTTGAGCACGCCCAGCGGCGAAATGGGAGTGGGAAACCGGTACTCTCCGGCTTTCAGTCGCGCGCCGGCGCCGGTAAGTCTGATGTAAAGAAGCAACGGCCAGCGGCGCCGCAATAAGCCTTCGGCAGACAGCTTTCGTACCACGGCGTCGGGCGAAGACCCGTGCGGAATGACAATATATTCCGCTGAGTGAGTGTGGGCGATGGGATTGTGAAGTTCGCGGTAGAGCCATATGGAGAGTCCGCCAACCACCAATAAGAGAACCAGCAGTGCTCCGACCAAAAGGCGCTTCATAAGTGACAGATTAGATCAGGTATTCTCTTAGAACACTTGCAGTCAGGAAGGGGGCCTGCCCCCGCTGCATTTTAGACTTAGCTCTGAACTTGAGATGAGACTCCATGTTTAGGAGCGGGGGCAGGCCCCCTTCCTGACTGCGAGTCTTCAACATTGTGTCACGGGTAAAAACAATCGCGGTCAACGCTGCCGGCTGGCGATGAAGTCTCTTAGAATTATGGCAGCGGCTTCGCTGTCCAATCGCCGATCGATTTCGCTCTGATCATATTTCATTGATCGCAGATTCTCTCTAGCCTGAAATGTCGTTAGCCGCTCGTCCTGCAGGCAAACAGGCACATTCAGGGACAAACGGAACTTCTCCGCCAGACGCCGGACGTCGAGCGCCGCGGAACCTTCTGTTCCATCCAGGCTCAACGGCAAACCAATTACCAGGGCTCGAGCGTCATAGTGCCGGACAAGTTCCGCCACCTCCAGCAAGAGTCGTTTCCAACTCGTGCGTTGGATGGGCGGCAACGGGCTAATGCTGATATTCAATTCATCGGAGATGGCGACACCGACGCACTTCGCGCCAATGTCCAGGGCGGCAAAGCGGCCCGAGAAAGTGCTGACGTGGTCGTCTTCTGATCGCTTTAGGGTTGATTCAGGCAAGTCCATCTCTGTGGGGCGCGGGCGCATGCTTGCGCGCCTTTTCTCGTCACTGTATGATACCGAACGCGATGGTTTAAGTGTACTGCCCGTGCGTTTCGAGTTTCAAGCTACATGATTTTGAGGTTTATCCAATGACATTTCGCAGCAAGTTTGCCCTGGTCGTCTTGTCCGCCAGCCTGGCGCTCTATACCGTTGTGGGAGGATGGATTTCCACTCGCGCGCAACAGCCGGCCACTGATCCAGGTGCGCAATTGCGCATCTTTGGAACTGTTCTCCAGCACATACAAAACGATTACGTGGACGAGCCCAATATGGAGAAGGTTCGCGCCGGTGCTTTACGAGGACTAGCCTACGGACTGGATCCGTACTCCACATATCTGACGGCCGAACAGGTAAAGGAATTTCGCAGCGCCGGCACTAACAATCAGGTTGGCATCGGAGCCGAATTGTCCCAGGTCGCTTCTTACTTGTATGTGATTGCTCCGGTAAAAGGCGCGCCCGCAGATCAGGCAGGGGTGCGAGCCGGCGACATTATCGAATACATAGACGGTCGAGCCACCCGGGACATTTCACTCTACGATGCGCGTCAGCTTCTGAGCGGCTCAGCCGGCTCAGAAGTTAAGCTACGCATTCTCCGCGCTAATGTTCGTCCCATGACGCTGACTGTGCACCGCGGTTCATACAAGGCCCCGGCGGCGGAAGCACGGATGGAAGCTGGACGCATTGGCATTCTCCGGATAAACAGTCTGGATACAGGCGAGGCCGCCGATGCTCGCGCGCGATTGCAGGAACTACAGCGGCAAGGCGCCCAAAAGATAGTCATCGATTTGAGGAACGTCGCCGGCGGGTCACTCGCCGAAGGAGTTGCGGTAGCAAACCTCTTCATAAAGGACGGGGCTATTGCGCAGCAAATCGGCCGCGAGAGTCGCGTGCTCAAAGCGTTCACGGCTGATCCAAAGAATGCGATATTCAATGGGCCGGTAACGGCGCTAATCGATACCGGCACGGCAGGCGCCGCGGAAGTCATCGCGTCAGCATTGCTGGAGCGAAAGCGGGGCGACGTAGTCGGAGAGAAAAGTTTCGGCGCTGGAGCCGAGCAGCAACTGTTTACCTTGCGCGATGGCGACGGCTTGTTGCTGACAACCATTAAGTGGGCCTCGGCCAGCGGGAAGTCTTTCCTGGGTGAGGATCGTTCTCATTCAGGCGTCACACCCTCTGTCGAAGTAAAACGGCCGGAGGTTCTTGACAGCGTCGATCCTGAAGACTTAACCGGGAATGACGACGATGCGGCGTCGAAGCCCGGTGTGGCAAATGACAAGCGTGACGTCAGCCCTGAAGCGGGTGCGAAGCCGCAGGTTGAAGATGTGCAATTGAAGAAAGCGATCGAGCTGCTCCGGGAAAAAACTTCCACTCCGTAACGTCGATAGTTAACGCCAGGAGAATTCCTGTCGGGAAGGCCGGTAGAGAAGATGATTCTCTACCGGCCTTTCGGCGTTTACGGACCCAAGCGGCTTTGCAGAAAAACCTCTATTTCGTATTCCTTCGTGTAGCTTAGTGTGATTTCGTGGATCGTATGGCTCCGAATCCTAAGCACACGATCCACGAAATTACACGAAATCTCACGAAGCAACACGAACCAATACTAATCTTAGACGTTCTCAGTGGTCCGCTTCGAACCGGCCTGTGACTTTTTGTGCAAAGCCGACCCAGGCTGACAACCTACGTTACGATCTGTTGAGGATATGGGATGGTTTCCGAACTCATTTCGGGTAGAGCTAAACCCATGTCCTTGCATTGATGTTGCGCGATTATTGTAAGTCGGTTGCAAACTTGTCCAGATGACCGTTGTTATAAAGGAAAATTTGCGTCTTCGTTCGTAATATGTAGCACCTGAATGTTTTACAGACTGTTTAGGAATACCGCTTGCAACTCCAAATCGTGGAATTCGCCAGAAGCGGATCCAGACAAAGGAGATATGAGCGATGATTATGAGACGAAATTTGCTATTACCAGTGGCGCTAGTCGCCGCTTTGATAGGCGGTTCGGTAGGTGCTTTCGTGGTTCACAACCAGAACAGCTCCAATCCGGACACGGCAACGATCGCCAAGACCACGCCGGCGACACATACGGATGTGTCAAATCCGCCAACGACCGAGTTGGCCAGCACGACATCGGTTGACCAGTTAGCTGCCAACAACAGCTTGCGCTTCCAAACCGCGCAGGAGCAAACTGCGTATCGTGATGGCTTTGCTGATGGCTTTCAGGCGTGCGGCAACGGCCGGGCTACGAGTGGTTCGCAAGTCGCGAGATACTCGTCGCCAAACGTCGTCTATCGTAATCAGGCCGCGCGGTCCACGAGCAGCTCGCGCAGGGTCTATTATGATTACAACAATCAGCCCCGTGGGCGCACTTTCTGGCAGAAGCATCGTGACAAGCTAACTGTTGCGATGGGTACGGGTGGTGGCGCGCTCCTTGGCGGCCTGATTGGCGGCAAGAAAGGCGCAGGAATTGGCGCCCTGGCCGGCGCAGGCGGTTCGGCTCTGTACACGTACAAGATCCGTAAGCGAACTCGGCGCTACTAAGCCAGACGAATCTTATGGTGGGTAACTTCATCAGAAGCACCGCGCGATGCGGCGCTACGTGGTTTCTTACCCTGGCGACGTTGAGTTGGGCAGCTCCAGTTGGAGCTGCCCATTCTCTTTGGCTTCATCGTCTAGGGCCCGTATCCAACACCATAGCCACCCCTGCAGCTTTACCTCCGGCACAGCGGTCCTCCACATTCAACATTCCTCGCCCTGCATACTTTCGTGAAGTGACGGGGCGGGGATTACTCCTGGCACTCTGGATTAACGGGCGCGGTCCCTACAACTTTGTCATCGACACTGGCGCCGGTGCGACCATCGTGTCATCCCGAGTGGCTACTGAAGCGAACCTCTCTGTAATGCGAAACCGTTCAAACAAAATTGCCGGATTGTCGGGAATATTGAGCACAACAACAGCGACCGAAGCAAAGCTTAAGAGCATAGCCATAGGTGATAGGGACAACCTTCTACCCGCCACTGGCACTGTCCTTGTGGCCGACATTTTTCCCAGCGACATCGACGGCCTTCTCGATCCCACAGAGAGTTACTGGCCTTTAGGTTACGTTATTGATTTTCCGGGAAGGCAACTAAGCGCTTTCGATCCGCGAGTGAGCCCGCTGCGCTCCAGTTACGAGCCTGACGGAGGGGCAGTTGTTCCCTGGGCACGAGATTCCTACGGCCGCCGGCCCTATGTCCTGCTCGATGACGGACAAAGAGCTTTGCTTGATACAGGCTCCGAGTTTGGATTGGCCTTGAGCGATAACTCGCCCTATGACAGTAGGCTGTCTTCAAACAGGCCAGTTCGAGACGTAGGAGGCGGAACCATTTCGGCGCGACGTGTGGCGCCTACGACCGTGGCAATCGGCTCGTTAGCTCTTCGCGGAGTCCCGACTGATCTCGTGACCGGCACCGAGCGCGGAGCTCCGGTGCTGTTGGGCCGAGCAGCTCTTCGACCCTTTCGCATAAGCTTTGATCCTATCAGCCGTTTGATCGAAATTGCTCCGGCGATACGCACGGAAAGGTGAGTTCAAACTGCGTTTTCTTTCTTCAGTGCTGTTGATTTGTTCGTGCCTGGTTCTGGGTGCGGCGCTGAACGCTGCGCAACAGCCGGCCGGCCAACCGCCGCGCGAGCGGCCCAGACTGGTAAAGCCTGAACAGGCCCGCCCCAGCCCGACGCCGGCCGATCAAGCTGCGTCAGAAATATCCGCCGACGATGTAATCCGCGTCGAAACAGATCTCGTCAACACTCTCTTCACTGCCGTCGACAACAATCATCACTTCGTAACCAATCTGCGCCCGGAGGATATTCGCATTTTCGAAAATGGCGTCCCGCAAAAGATCGATATCTTTCAACGCGAAACAGAGCTGCCGCTGTCTTTAGCAATCGTAGTGGATATTAGTAAATCACAAGAGAGAACGTTGCCGGATGAACAGAAAGCGGCCGGGGAGTTTCTCGACACCGTGATTCGGGCCGATCGGGATCAGGCTGCGGCAATATCCTTCACCGGAAAGGCGCTTATCGAACAGGAGTTAACTAACGAAAAGGCGCGTTTGCGGAAGGCGATAAATCGCTTGAAAGTTGAAGTGCCGCCGAACAATCCCGATTGCGATCCGGAGGATAAGTCGGTTGAAGAAGACCCGCGCTGCTGGTCCAGCATCTGGGACGCTGTCTGGGCCAGTACCAACGAAGTGTTGGCGCACACTCCGGAGCGAAGCCGGCGAGCGATAATTCTTCTGACGGATGGCGACGACACCAGCAGCGTTACAAAGAAGAACGAGGCCATCGATTTCGCGGTCAAGAATAATGTGCTGGTTTACGGTATCGGCATCGGCGATCGCCAGGAGTACAAGATTGACGAGGGCGCGCTGCGAAAGGTTTCTGAACGCACCGGTGGGCGAGCTTTCTTTCCGATGAACGATACTGAACTCCGTGGGGCCTTTGCGCAGATCGAGCAGGAGTTGCGCTCCCAGTATCTGATCGCTTATTCGCCGCAGAACAAGGCGCGCGACGGTACCTTCCGGCCGATCAAAATCGAAATTGCCAACCCTCAACTGCGCAAACAAAAGATTCAGTTGCTGTACCGGCAGGGGTACTACGCGAGGCGATCTAACCCCAGGGTAGATCAGTGACGGATCTCGACCTCCTTTATTGACACGTGTTCTGGGTATTGCATGGGAATCGGCTAATTCCGATGCTAAATGGTGGATCTATAAAATGCACTTCCTGAGGTCGATTCTCTACCTCGCAACTCTGACCGTGCCAGAGGAAGAAAGGGCAATTAGGACACGCAGGTACACCTTGGATCACCATTGCGCACGTCCCACGAGTCAGGCAATCCAGGGTCTTATCGATTGTGGCTAGCCATGGACCACTTCGCTGTTGGCAGAAAATCGGATTCCTAAACAGCTTTCCCTGAAAAGAAGAGAGCTTGTAGTTGTTCACGCCGGTGGTTGGCCTGGGCCCAGGACTCATCACGGCATCATAAGCCGAAAGCACCGCGATAAGATCGGGCCTGGGCGAACAAACGGTTACTGGATAAGTCACCTGAACAAGAAACCGTTCCGTTGATTGGCATGAGGGTACCAGTGGGTTCACACCAGGCGCAGCAGCCACCGGTTTCGTAACCTCCGGTGTCTTAATTGCCACTGGTGGCATTGAGACCAGAAGATCAGAGTTTGGCACGCGCTGTAGGTTAGCCGCGATGTTATTCGGCAACTCCTCCAAATGCGCAGTATCTGTTTCGGTTTTACGACAGACACTCGTTGCCAGAACACCGACAACAAGCAAAGTCGCGAGGGTGAGGCGAAGTTTCATAATGGACCTCCAGAGCTGAGTTTAACGATCTGCGCGCATAGTATCGCCATGCGAAGAACGAAGCAATACCCTGGCGAATCGCCAAGACCCTGGACTCTGATGTCGCTGGGGCAGAAGCTCGAAGCTTATGAGGGAGCGGTCATCCGGTTTCCTGGTTTCACAGCGGAATATTCCCGTGTTTCCTGGGTGGGTTGGTGTCGCGCTTATTCTCTAACAGCGAAAGCGCGCGAATCAGTTTGGGTCGCGTCTGCGACGGCTCGATTACTTCGTCGATGAAACCGCGCTCGGCGGCCACGTAAGGGCTGGCAAATTTTTCTTCCAACTCGACGATGCGAGAACGACGAGCTGACTCCTTGTCGGATGCTTCCGAAATCTCGCGGCGATATAGGACACCCACCGCGCCCTCGGCCCCCATCACGGCGATCTCCGCTGACGGCCACGCGAAATTGATGTCGGTGCGAATGTGCTTAGAAGCCATGACGCAGTAGGCGCCACCATAGGCCTTCCGGGTGATGACGGTGATCTTCGGGACCGTCGCTTCGGCAAATGCGTAAAGCAGCTTGGCGCCATGCTTGATAATGCCGCCATGCTCCTGGGAAACTCCGGGAAGAAATCCAGGCACGTCTTCAAACACGATCAGCGGTACATTGAAGCAGTCGCAGAAGCGCACAAACCGCGCGGCTTTCAGAGAAGCATCGATATCAAGCACGCCCGCAAGGTAGGCCGGCTGATTCGCGACAATGCCCACCGATCGGCCGCCCAGGCGCGCGAAACCGATAACAATGTTCGGCGCGTAGTCGCGCTGCACTTCGAAGAAGTATCCCTCGTCAACTATCAGGTCGATTACCGCGCGCATGTCATACGGCTGGTTCGAGGCCTCTGGAACGATGGAGTTCAGCGCGGCTTCGGCACGTTCGGCCGGGTCATTGGTGGCAACACGCGGCGCATCGTCCAGGTTGTTTGACGGGATGAAGGAGAGCAGCTCCCTAACCATGCGCAACGCATGCTCGTCGGAGTCGGCGGCAAAATGGGCCACGCCGGAAATACGATTGTGCGTGCCGGCGCCTCCTAATTCTTCCTTAGTTACATCTTCATGCGTGACCGCTTTGATGACGTCGGGCCCGGTGATGAACATGTACGAAGTGTCGTTCACCATGATGTTGAAGTCTGTAATCGCGGGGCTGTAAACTGCGCCGCCTGCGCAAGGCCCCATGATGCAACTGATTTGCGGCACGACGCCGCTGGCCAAAGTGTTCCGCAGAAAGATGTCCGCGTAGCCGCCCAGGCTGACCACACCTTCCTGAATGCGCGCGCCGCCAGAATCGTTCAAGCCAATGATGGGCGCGCCCACCTTCATCGCCAGATCCATTACCTTGCAGATCTTTTCCGCATGCGTCTCTGACAGCGAACCGCCAAATACGGTGAAGTCCTGCGCAAAAACAAATACCCGCCGTCCATCTATTAGCCCGTGACCGGTTATGACGCCGTCGCCGGGATAAAGCTGCTGGTCCAGGTCAAAGTCGCGAGAGCGATGCACGACCAGCTTATCGAATTCCTGAAAGCTGTTTTCGTCCAGCAGAAAATCGATTCGCTCGCGCGCGGTCATCTTGCCGGCCGCGTGCTGCTTCTCCACGCGAGCCTCGCCGCCGCCGGCCTCCGCACGCGCTTCGCGTTTGCGCAATTCGTCCAGTTTCGATTTGGCCTTAGCTGCTTGTTGTTTTTGTGATGACATGGTGTTTTAGAGGCTAGAGACTAGAGGCTGGAGGCTAGGAAATAAACTCTGTAGTGCCTATCAATGCCTAGCCTCTAGCCTCAAGTCTCTAGCCTCTGCCCTCAAGCTACCATTCTGCGGCGCAAACTACGCATCGCCCATTCGACAAAGATACCTGCCATCGCCAGCAGATACAACGATTCGTAGACGTGGCGCAAGTGAAATCGCCCCGTAATGCAGGCCCGGGCGATATCGATTGTACCGGTCAGGGGAATCACGTGGGCCACAATGCGCAACGCAGGCGGCAAAACTCCCACTGGAAACCAGGCTCCACATAGAAACATGGTCGAAAAGAAAATTGCCATGTATAGATTGAACGAGTCGATGTCATGCACATGAGCCGTAATACCCAGCGAAAGACCGGCGATGAAAACGCTGCCGACCACCAGCGGCAGAGGAGAAAGCACGGCCAGCGGAGACGTGGCGGCGCCGAATACAACCAGGACCACCAGAATAATCAGCGCATCGATGAAGGCTTTGGTAATTGCCCAGAGTATTTCCGCGAAGGCCAGCGACTCAGCATTCACTGGTGTCGCCAGGATCGCGTCGTAAGTCGATTGATAAACCATGCGAAAGTACGATCCATAGGTAGTTTCAAACAGGGCCCGCATAATCACGGTAAAAGCCAGTACGCCCGCGCCAACGAAAGAGAGATACGGCACGCCCTCGACTTTCGCAGCGATTAGGGCCCCAATGCCCCAGCCGAAAGCGAAGACCGTAAACACCGGCTCGATGATCGGGGCAATCATGTGCATCTTCCACATGCGCAGATGCACTTCCAGATTGCGGCGCCACACCGCCAGGGCGTCGCGCAGGCTGACTTGGGTGATTGCCAGCGCCGGTTGGTCCCGTTGAGCCGGGAAGTTGTGCCGTAGTGTTGTTTCGTTCGTCGTCATTCAGAAGATAGAAATATTTTTCGTCGCCTCGGCTTTGCCGCCTGATGTGCGGAAGGTCTGCGACCTTCCGGGGCCACTGGCTTATCAATCGGGGCTGCGCCCCGTCATAGGGCGTAGCCTTAAAAATATCAGGAAGCCAGGCTCGGTGGGGCAAAGCCGCCACCGCACATCAGACGGCGGAGCCGCGCCGTTCGCCACCCGATAACTCAAAAGGGAATTGGCGCGCTTCAATCATCGAAATCAATTCAGACAGAGCTTCATGCGCGTGTCTCTGAATCTCTTCCGGATAACCTTGCTTGACCACGTTCGTTTCGAAATCATCGAAGTCGATCACCCTATACGAGAAGTCAGGCTCTACCAGAACATCGATATCCAGATCAACGTATGTCAGCATACCGTTCTCCAACTCGGCGGGGGTGCTGATGTTGCAGTAGAAACTCCTGAACTTGCCCGATTGTTCAGTCAGGCGAAAGACATTGTAGTAGCGATCCAGCCAGTAGTATTCGACACTCCTCGTGCCGCTTGCGATCCGTCCCATCAAATGGTGCTCAACTTCGTCCTCAAACAGGCCTTCAAGAACAATCAACGAGTCCCGCCGTTCAACTATGTCCGCCTCCCAGCGGCGATGTTCTGTGCCGTCATACTTGCGCACCAGCACGGTAACGCGTTCGGAAGCTACCTCCTCCGAGTGCTTTTCAATGAGCTGCGCCATTTTCTTCCGTCTCGCCTACAAGCTGTAGAAATACATCCTCCAGATTCGACGGTCGAATCATGCGGCGGCGGCCTTCGTAGGTACCCATGATTGGCGTCAGCAGCTCGGGCGCTGGCGCAAAATACAGGTGAGCGTTATTGCGAACGACGGCGCTGATGCCATCCGTCGTTGGCTGTAGAGGCAAATCGCCGACGTCCCGCACTTCGAGCGCATAGCGCGAAACCTGGGCGCGCACAAGATCCCGCGGCGATCCAGTGGCCAGAATGCGGCCCCGGTCGATTACCAGCAAGCGCTCGCAAAGCTTCTCGGCTTCTTCCATGTAGTGGGTTGAAATCAGAATCGTGACCCCACTGACGCGGCGCAGTTCTTCCAGCCGCTGCCAGATCTCCTGCCGCACCTGCGGATCCAAACCTGTGGTTGGCTCATCCAGCACCAGCAGGCGGGGATTGTGAAGCAGGGCGCGCGCAATCATCAGCCGTCGCTTCATGCCGCCGGAGAGATGATCGATCTTCGCGTCTGCCCGTCCACCAAGGCCAATGAAGCGTAGAAGTTCTTCAGCGCGTTGAGCGGCTTGCTCTTTCGGAATTCGATAGTAGCTGGCGTAAACGATCAGGTTTCGCAGGACATTCAGATCGGGATCAAGATTGTTATCCTGTGGCACCACCCCGATCAGGGAGCGTATTTGCCGGGCGTTTTGCCGCACGTCAAGGCCTTCGACGGAAAGCTCGCCGGAACTCAGCGGCGTGCGACAGGCAATCATTCGCATCGTCGTAGACTTTCCGGCCCCGTTCGGCCCCAGCAGTCCAAACGTCTCGCCGCGATTGACGGTGAAATCAATCGCGTCAACTGCCGGCTGCTTGTCGTAGATTTTTGTTAGACCCTGGGCGTGCACAACCGTAGAGGCTGGAGACTGGAGGCTAGAGGCTGGTGAAGAACTCGCTTCTTGTGACATCTAGCCTCTAACCTCAAGCCCCTAGTCTCTGCCTTTTACGCTTTCGCTGCTCGCTTCTTCCAGTCAGCCAGAAACTGGTCCTGACCTTTGTCCGTCAGTGGGTGCTTAAGTAACTGTTCCAGCACTTTGTAAGGCATCGTTCCAATGTCCGAGCCCAGGCGCGCCGCTTCGATCACGTGAATTGGATGACGCAGGCTCGCTGCCAGCACTTCGGTCTTCCAGCCATAGTTGCGATAGATCTCGACAATGTCTGACAGGAGTTCGAGACCGTTCTGGCCAATATCATCAAGGCGGCCCAGAAAAGGACTGATAAACGATGCGCCCGCTTTCGCCGCGCAGATTGCCTGCGCCGCGGAGAAGCAAAGCGTCACGTTCACCTTGATGCCTTCGTCGTTCAATACGCGCGTGGCTTCCAACCCATCGGCTGTCAGCGGGCACTTGATAACCACGTTCGGCGCAATCTTCACGTATTCGCGCCCCTGCCGCAGCATCTCGTCTCGGTCGGCGGTGGTTACCTCGGCGGAGACCGGGCCCGAAACAATCTTGCAAATCTCGGCGATGTGCTGCTTGAAATCGACGTCGCCTTCCTTTGAAATAAGCGTCGGATTCGTCGTCACACCATCCGCCAGTCCCAACGCCGCTGCCTTGCGGATCTCTTCCAGGTTCGCAGTATCGAGAAAGAACTTCATGTTAGCCTCCGGAATTTTCTGATGCGGATAATATAAGCGAAACGCGGACGGATTGACAGCGCGGACTCGGTAATGAGGTCTTAATTGGCAAGTGTTTAGGCGCCGGCTTTCATTGGGGTCTTATAGACAAAAAGCCCGACTGAAGTCGGTACTCTGAACGCCCACTTTTCTACCACCTTGTTACGGTGGCTTCTTGGACTTCATTCCGCAGCCGGCCTACTCCGCTAACTGCAACGTCCACGACATCGCCCGTTTTCAGTGGCGATACTCCGGAAGGGGTGCCGGTGGAGATCAAATCACCAGGCAGCAGTGTCATGATGCGCGAGATGTAGCGAATTAGATGGGCAACCGGGAAGGCCATGGCTGAGGTACGACTTGATTGGCGAACGTCGCCATTGACTCTGGTGATCACCTGCAAATCGGAAGGATCGATGTCCGTAACGATGAATGGTCCAACCGGACAGAAAGTGTCGAAAGACTTTGCCCTGGTGAACTGAACATCTTTGCGCTGTAGATCGCGGGCTGTGACATCGTTGACGCAGGTGTAACCCAACACGAAGCTGAGCGGATCGTCTTCGTCTTCGACATGACTGGCGGTGCGGCCAATGACAACGCCGAGTTCGCCTTCGTGCTCAACCTGCGAAGATTCAGAGGGCAACAGGATTCTCTCTCCGTTGCCTATGATCGCGGACGGGGCCTTCAAGAAGAGTAGCGGCTCTTCCGGCATTGGATTGCCCATCTCTGCTGCATGGTCCTGATAGTTACGGCCTATGCAAACGATCTTGGACGGGGCGACAGGCGCTACCAGACGCGTAGTCGCGAGTGGTATCGGCCCATCAGTTCGTGGCGATGGAAAAGACGCAATTGTTTCGCCCTGTGTTAACGGTCGAACACTTTCCCCGTCGATGATTCCGAAACGCGGCGAATAGAACCCTGAAGTTGTAAAACGGCAGATGCGCATAAGTGGCACAGACTTCAGTCTGTGAATTCTACTGACAAGATCACGCAACGCCGAAGTTTAGAGGCGGGCTACTGCCCGCCATGCGTGCGCCGATTGGATAAACGGCGGGCAGTAGCCCGCCGCTAAACAGGTGCTACTAAACTACGGCACAGTTTCCGAGACAACCTCCGACGGCGCGCTGACATTACCCGAATTATCCACCGCCGTCAGGTAGTAATAATATTTCTTTCCGGCCTCGACGTTCTCGTCCTGAAATGTCGTACGGGTTAAAGGCGTGCGCGTTAGCTTTATCCACAGCTCTTTGGCCAGAGCGGGATCAGTCGATCGGTAGATGTTGTATCCAGCCACGTCGAGTTCAGGATTAGCCGGGAAGAAGATCGAAAGCTTGCCGGGCGCTGCGGCGACAGTTATCGACGAGGGCGCTGATGGCGGATAGATGTCCACCGGCGCCAGCTCGATACTGTTGGAATTCAAACTCTCCACCTGCGCGCCCTCAGTTCCCAGCGACACTGAACGCAGGACGTAAGTGTAGTGCTCGCCGAAACGGAATAGCTTGTCCTGATACTGGGTGCCCGAAATTAGTGACGAGTTGATCGGAGTCTGCCCACTCTCTGTTTGGGATGCGATGACCCGGTAAAGGTTATAGCCGAGCAGATTGACTGGAGTGGATCCATCAATATTTGCGGCAGGCGGGTTCCAGGTGATCGTGATCGCATTTTCCGAGATCTCCTTGCCGGTCGTAACGATGGTGGGCGGCTGGGCTATGCGCGCGGCGGGCTCGATCAGGAGAAAGTTGGAAAACGCCGCCCGCTGTCCTGATGCGTTGACATAGCGAACTGCATATCGCAAGCGTGTGGGCTGACCCGCAAGCTCAAGCGTGTCCGTATAGTTCAACTCCTCGCCGGCCTTCTGAATCTCCGCATAAGGAACTGAGCCGATCAGCGTGGAGCGGGCAGCGAATTCTTCCTCAGTAAGCGGCAGCGGCGCCGTTGGCTTTTCTGCCAGTCGATAGACGTCAATCCGGCGAATGCTTTGCACGCTGCTGTCGGGGGCATTTCGTCTCAGCGAAGGCCAGCTCAGGATTACCTGGTTCCCGCGCTGCGCTCCCGAAAGTAATTCCGTACGTTGCGGGATGTGCTCGACCGGAGGTAAGGGTGGCCGGCGCTTGCCACACGCGGCGAAGAGCAAGGCAAAAGGCAAAAGGAAAAGGACAAAAGCTCGAAAAGAAAGGCGATTCACTTTTACCACTTTTGCCTTTTTACTTTTACCTTTTTCCTTTGTCATAGAATGTACCGGCTCAGATCCTGGTCCTTCACCGTCTCGGCCAGCATCTTGTCGACATACGCGGCATCGATGGATTGGTCCTTGGGCTCGAGGTCCGGACCTTCAAAACTGATTTCGTCGAGCAGCTTCTCCATGATCGTGTGTAGCCGGCGGGCGCCTATGTCCTCGGTCTGTTGATTAACCCGGGCCGCGAAGTTGGCGATGGCGTCGATAGCATCCCTGGTGAAGTCCAGATTGACGCCTTCAGTTTCCATCAGCGCTTTGTATTGTTTGATAAGCGCATTCTTCGGCTCGGTCAGGATTCGCTTGAAATCCTCCACTGTCAACGACTCCAACTCCACGCGAATCGGAAAGCGTCCCTGAAGCTCGGGAATCAAATCTGATGGCTTCGAAACATGAAATGCTCCGGCGGCAATGAACAGGATGTGGTCCGTTCGCACCATGCCATAGCGAGTGTTAACCGTCGTGCCTTCGACGATTGGCAAAATATCGCGCTGCACTCCTTCACGAGAGACGTCGGGACCGTGTCCCGATTCGCGACCGGCGATCTTATCGAGCTCATCCAGAAAAATTATGCCGGCAGATTCGACGCGCTCCAGCGCCGCCCGGGCCACCATGTCCATATCGATCAGGCGCTCTTCTTCCTCCTGCATCAGGTATTCCATGGCCTCATCGATGCGCATCTTGCGATGCTTGGAACGTCCCTGAAAGAGATTCCCCAGCATGTCCTTCATGTTGATGCCCATCTCTTCGACGCCCATGGGGCCGGCCAGTTCTATGGTGGGGAAACCTTTCTCGCGCACTTCGATCTCCACCAGGCGGTTTTCCAGTTTGCCGGCGCGGAGCTGAGTCCGCAGCTTTTCACGGGTGCGGCTGAACTGATCGTCGTCGGTCACCGAAACCGTGGTGGCATCAGGGGCCGGAACCTCTTCGGCGTCGAAATCGAAATAGCTCGAAGAAGTGGCGGACTTCGGCGGCGGCAGCAAAAGATCCAGGATGCGCTCTTCAACGTTCAGCTCGGCTTTATCGGCGATTTCTTCAATCTTCTCCTGGCGCGTCATCTCGATCGCGATTTCGGTCAGGTCGCGAATCATGCTTTCTACGTCGCGCCCGACATAGCCCACTTCGGTAAACTTCGAAGCTTCGACTTTCATGAAGGGCGAGTTCGACATACGGGCCAGGCGACGGGCAATCTCCGTCTTGCCGACGCCGGTAGAACCGATCATGATGATATTCTTGGGAATAACATCGGCGGCCAACTCAGCCGGCAGCTTTTGACGACGAACACGGTTGCGCAGTGCAATCGCCACAGCCCGCTTCGCTGCCCTCTGCCCAACGACGTGCTTGTCGAGCTCGGAGACAATCTGGCGCGGCGTCATGTCGTCCAGACGTACTTCCTCTTCTGTCTCGCCGGAAAGATAAATAACCATATTCTACTTAATCAGTGATGGGATGCTCCGGGACAATTGGTACTTCAGAGCTCTTCTACGACGATGTTCATGTTGCTATAGATGCATATCTCGCCCGCGATGCGCAGCGCCTGAAGAGCAATTTCTTTAGCGGGCAGTTGCGTGTTTTCTATCAGCGCGCGTGCCGCTGCCAGGGCATAGGAGCCTCCCGACCCGATCGCCAGCACGCCATCATCCGGCGAGATAACGTCGCCATTTCCCGAAAGGAGGAACGAGCTCTTTTCGTCGGCGACCACCAGCAGAGCTTCCAGATGTCGCAGGATCTTGTCTGTGCGCCACTCCTTGCTCAGTTCGATTGCCGCTCTTTCCAGGTTGCCGTGATACTGCTCGATCTTTCCTTCAAATCTGGTGAGCAGGGAAAAAGCATCGCCCGTCGCTCCGGCAAATCCAGCCAGAATCTTATCGTTGTAAAGGCGGCGGACCTTTCTGGCGTTGGCTTTCATGATGGTTTCACCGAGCGTGACCTGGCCGTCGCCGGCAAGTGCCACGCGGCCATCTCGACGCACCAGTAAAACGGTTGTGCTGCGCACTACGGGAAAGTTTTTGTTTGGCATGGGCAAGTAGGCACTATAGGAACTCGCGCGAACGTTAGTCAAGCGGCGAGTAGGGCAGACATTCTTGTCTGCCTATTCTGATAATCATGACAAGAAAGAATGCTTGCCCTGTTGATAACTTGCAGTCAGGAAGGGGGCATGCCCCCGCTGCTTTTTGATCTGATCACTTTTTGTATGCTGGAAACCAAAACCAGGAGCGGGGGCATGCCCCCTTCCTGACTGCGGGTACTCGCAACTTGAACGGGGTTACTCGTGTTATTAGTTTTGCGCTATCATAGTGCAGATCGATGAAGCGAAACTGATCTGGAGTTAAGCAAGCTAATGAAAAGCGCACGGCCGGTAATCGGCATCACCACGCGATTAGAGTTGGAAACTGAGCGCTTCTATCTGTCTCGGTTTTATAGCGAAGCGGTTGAAGCAGCAGGCGGCGTCCCGCTCCACATTAGCCTGATACCCGGCGCCGATTACATCACCTCGGTAATGGACCATCTGGACGGTGTGTTGTTGCCGGGAAGTGATTCCGACGTTGACCCCCAGCGCTATGGCCGCGACCCGCACGCGAATCTGGGGAGTGTGCATCCGATTAAAGATGAAACCGACTTGTTAGTGCTTGAACAGATTGAAAAGCGGCGCTTGCCTCTGTTCGCGATCTGTTTTGGCATGCAGATTCTGAACGTGTCGCGCGGCGGCACGCTGGTTCAGGACATTGTCAGCGAAGTGCCCGGAGCAATTAAACACGAACAAGGCGCTCCTCGCGATCGACATTCTCATAATGTGCGATTGCTCGAGGGCAGCATGCTCGCGGGCCTCGCGAAGCAGACCACGGCGCCGGTCAACAGCCATCACCACCAGGCGATCGAAAAGGTGGGAAGGGAACTGGTAGGCACGGCATGGGCGACCGACGGTTTGGTGGAGGCAGTTGAGGATCCGCGTGACGATCGATTCGTGCTTGGAGTGCAATGGCATCCGGAGATCGGCTGGGAGCGAGATTCATTCGCGCGCACTTTGTTTGAGCGCTTTGTGAACGAGGCGACTGTATTCGCGAATTCGCGATCCCATCAAGGCGAAGCGCATGCAAGCGATTCACCAGCCCTGGTGAGGTAAAGCATAGATTCAAGTTAAAAGGTCGCAGTCAGGAAGGGGGCCATGCCTCCGCTTTTTTTTGGCTGCAATCCCCCGCAAATGGAAAGGCTTGATTCCAACCTTGGGCGGGGGCATGCCCCCTTCCTGACTGCGGGTTTGCTTAGAGCATATCTGCTTTGCTTTACTCGACCGACGGTTTATCCTCTCTGGCTTAGTATGAGCGCAGCAGATACGAACAACGATCTTCAGCGAGCGATAGAGGATTCTCTCGGAGTCAGAGGCCGTGTGGCCGTGGTAACCGGCGGGTCACGGGGGATTGGTCGCGCGGTAGTTGACTGCTTTGCCAGGCTGGGCGCCCATGTGGTCGTGAATTATGTCAGTGACGAGCGCGCTGCCATTGACACAGTCACCAACGCGAAAGCTGCCGGCGTCACGGCTATTACCGTGCAGGCGGACGTTTCACAACTCGCTGAGGCGGAGCGGCTGGTTAACGAGACCCTGGATCAATTCGGCCGCATTGATTTCCTGGTCTGCAATGCCGGCATATGGGAAGCAGCGCCCATCGAGGAAATGAGCGAAGATTTGTGGGACCGGACTATCGATCTTAATCTCAAAGGCACCTGGACCATGTGTCGGGAGGCGGTGCCGCAGATGAAGAAGCAGGCGTTTGGACGCATCGTTATTATCAGCTCAACTGCGGGACAACGGGGTGAGGCGGGTGTTTCAAACTACGCTGCTTCGAAGGGTGGCCAGATTTCGTTCACCAAATCACTGGCAGCCGAACTGGCGTCGTTTGGCATCAATGTCAATTCAGTTGCGCCAGGTTGGGTCGATACCGACATGTGCGCCGAAGTTTTCGCTGATGGCGCCTATCGGAAGTCGATCGAAAAGACGATACCGCTAGGCCGCGTTGCCACAGCGCATGACATTGGCTGGCCCATTGTGTTCCTGTGCAGCGAATGGGCAAGAAATATCACCGGCGAGATCCTGAATGTAAACGGAGGTTCCGTGCTGTGCGGATAAACCGAAGCGGCGCCAGCGCCTTATGTCCGACAAACTTCAGTTTGTCGTTGCGTTGAGTAACTTTAGAGCATCGACAAACTAAAGTTTGTCGGACGTCGGAAGGCACTCCAAATAGATGAGCACTTGCAAACCAGCGGCCGTCGTACTCGGCGTAGAAAAACTCCTGGCGGAGCGAGTTGATCTTCTGGACGGCGCGCGCGTTGGTCTGGTTTGTAATCAGGCGTCCGTCAACCACGATCTGCGTCACGTCGCCGATCTCTTTCACGAACATAATGACATCAAGCTCAACGCCCTGTTTGGCCCGCAGCACGGAATAAGAGGCGACCTACAGGACAATATGATCGAGACGGAGCATGCCGTTGATCCCGTCACCAGGCTGCCAATCTATTCGCTTTACAGCGAAACTCGAGAGCCAACTGAGGAGATGTTGAAGGATGTTGACGTGTTGGTTTTCGACATGCAGGACGTTGGCTGCCGGATCTACACCTTCGTGTACACACTGGCGAATTGCATGCGGGCCGCAAAGAAATTCGGCAAGAAGGTAATTGCCTGCGATCGACCAAATCCGATCAATGGCAGCCAGGTCGCCGGAAACGTACTCGATCCGGCGTTCGCGTCGTTTGTCGGACAGTTTCCCATTCCTACGCGACACGGTATGACCGTCTGCGAACTTGGGCGAATGTTCAATGAGCACTTCGGCATCGGCTCTGATCTCGAATGCGTCCCGATGGACTGGTCACGCGAGCTTTGGTTCGACGAAACTGATTCCCCCTGGGTCATTCCTTCACCGAACATGCCAAGTCTTGCAGCCGCCACCGTCTTTCCCGGGACTGTACATGTCGAGGGCACGCAGTTGTCGGAAGGGAGGGGAACTACGCTTCCTTTCGAGCTGGTGGGCGCACCCTATGTCGATCCGGAACGATTAGCGAAAGAGCTGGCCCGGCTGAATCTGCCTGGCGTGTATTTTCGCTCGTGCGTTTTCCGTCCTACTTTTCAGAAGCACGCACACCAAAGTTGTGGTGGTGTGCAACTGCACGTAACGGACCGGGCGGCTTTTGAGCCGGTGATCTCGGGAATCGCGGTCGTGAAAATGATTCATGACTTGTACCCGGACGAATTCAAATGGAAGTTGCCTCCTTACGAATACGAGTACGAGAAGAACCCTTTCGATGTTATCGCGGGTACCTCGTCGCTGCGGGAAGCATTTGAACGCGGAGATTCGCTTGACGATATTGAAACCAGTTGGCAGCAGCCACTGGATAAATTCAAGAAAATCCGCGAGCGATATCTGTTGTATTAAAAGCCGAAACGTCGGGCCGTTTGCGAGGTCCATCTCATTCACACCTGGCTTCAGCCAGGTGGTTGCGGAGCTTGATGATCTCGAAACCGTTTTAACGGTTTACAATGAAACCGTTGAAACAGTTGGTGGCATAGGGGCGAAGATCGATCACCGCACTAAAGTGCGGTGTTAATGAGAATCTAAACGGATTTAGTTCGTGCAAAGGTGCTGCTTTCAAAGAATCGCTTTAGATGTGTTAGCTTAGTATTGTCGCCGTGCCGACACGCAGAAGCCCGACCGTAAGGGAGGGCTCAGCATAAGGCAGCGCTCTCGTCGACGTGCGGGCTGCGGTTTGAAGTTCGGAGGATCAATTTGGCTTACAAACAAAACGTGATTGAAAGAAACGATGACGCGGAGGCCCCGGCAGGCGCGTGGTTGTTAGGCCTGGCCGCGTGGGCCGTTCCCGGGGCCGGCCACCTGTTGCAGGGAAAGTGGCTGCGCGGTCTGTTGCTGGGCGGGGCTGTCTGGTCGATGTTCGTAATTGGCTTCTTGTTTGGCGGACACCTTTTCGCTCCCATTGGAAAGGAGCATGGGATGGCGGGGCTTATGCAGTTGCCGCCCATGATCGCCGACTTTGGCGCCGGCCTGCTCTACATTCTCTGCTGGGCCGGCGGGCTTGGTTTTACTGAGAACGCAAAACTCGTAACCTACGAATATGGAAACACGTTCCTAATGATCGCCGGCCTTTTGAATTATCTCGTCATGCTGGACGCGTTCGACATTGCTGTACGGAGGAAAGCTTGAAACACTTCCTGGTAATGTTACTTTTTGCCGGCCTTACCGCCGTGGTCTTCGGGGCTGTTGGGAAGGGAACTCCTCGAGATCGTGCGCTCTACGGCGTTAAGGTTTTTGCTGAGTTTGTGGTTATTGGTCTGGCGCTGGCATGGCTGCTCTACTTTCTGCCTTTTTAATAAAACCCCAGACTGCTATGGATCTCTCCAGCCGCGGCGTTATTCACACCGAAGAATCCAATGGGACTTGTCGATACCGAAGCCCTGGTCTTAAGGAGCTACAACCTGGCGGAGGCAGACAAGATTGTTGTCTGCCTGGCTCGTAGTTCGGGCATGATTCGGGCAGTCGCGCGCGGAGCAAGACGCCTGCGGAACAGATTCGGCGCCGCTCTTGAGCCTTTCACAATCCTCAGGATTACTTATTACGAAAAAGAGAATCGCGAGCTTGTCACGCTGAGTCACGCTGAGATTGTCAGGTCGCACTTCAACCTGTCGCAGAGCGCTGACATAGTCGCGGCCCTGGCTTATCTGAGCGAGCTACTGATCGAGTTTTCACCGCCGCACGAGCCGAACGAGCACCTCTACCGCATGGCGGTGGCCTGCGCGGATGCGATGGCGACTGTGCCGCTTCAGACGGAATCAATCACTCGCTACTTCGAAACCTGGATTCTTAAGCTGGGAGGGTTTCTTCCTGACTTACGAAAGTGCTCGGAATGCGGCCTCCCATTTAGCAAACAGGAAGGCGCGTTTTTGAACGCTGAGGCGAGGCCGCGTTGTTATAAGTGCAGTAAAGGAACGGGAGCGGCGTTGTCCAATGAGGCCCGTGAGCGTTTGCTGGCCACGCAGCGCCTCGGTCCAATCGACTTTGCAAAGTCCTCGGAGAGTTTAGCAGCCCCGGCCAGAGCTCAACTTGCAAGTTTCACGGAACAGATGCTGGTTGGCATCCTCAATCGCCGCCCACGCGGCATGCCGGTGTAACAGTAAGCGGGGGCAAGCCCACCTTCCTGACTGCATGTATTCTCAGGTGAATCTTGATACTCAGAGTTCTGATTCAACATTGATCACTTGCAGTCAGGAAGGTGGGCTTGCCCCCGCTCTGTCGAAGCGCAAACTAACATTTTGCGTTACAAGAAACATCACAGACTGAAGTCTGTGCCACTAGGTGCCGGTCTCCCAACTGGTCATGTATTCGATTTGCTCCGGAGTCAGCGCGTCGATCGACAGGCCCAGCGCCCGCAGCTTAAGGCTGGCAATCTCCTGATCAACTTCTGGCGGAAGCAAGTGCACCCCTGGCTCCAGTTTGCCCTTGTTCTTCACCAGGTATTCGACCGAGAGAGCCTGGTTGGCAAAGCTCATGTCCATCACACTCGCCGGATGTCCTTCAGCCGCCGCCAGATTAATCAATCGTCCCTCTCCCAGCACAATAATTCGGTTTCCGCTTTTACGAACCTTGTATTCCTGCGCGAACGGCCGCACATGAACTGAGGGCTCGCTCATTTCACCCAGGGCCACCAGGTTAAGCTCCAGATCAAAATGGCCGCTGTTACAAACGATCGCGCCGTCCTTCATTACCGAGAAATGCCGGCCGTCGATCACGTGGCGATTTCCGGTTACGGTTACGAAGATATCGCCCAGTGGCGCGGCGTCCGAGATGGTCATGACCCGGAAGCCGTCCATCACCGCTTCGATTGCTTTGATGGGATCCACCTCAGTGACGATAACGTTGGCGCCCATGCCGCGAGCCCTAAGGGCCACGCCCTTACCGCACCAGCCATAGCCGACCACCACCAGGTTTCGGCCGGCCAGCAGAATGTTGGTAGCGCGAATTATTCCGTCCAACGTGGATTGCCCGGTGCCGTAACGATTATCGAAGAAGTGCTTCGTCTGGGCATTGTTAACAGCAATCGAAGGGAAGGTGAGTACGCCTGCAGTCTGCATCGCGCGCAGCCGTACGATGCCCGTGGTAGTTTCTTCTGTCGAACCGACAATCTGCTTGGCTTGGTCGGGGCGCTCCTTGATCATAGTCGCTACCACGTCGGAGCCGTCGTCAATGATGATGTCGGGCCGAAAATCAAGGGCAGTCTGGACGTGGCGGCGGTAGGTGTCAGTGGTTTCGCCCTTGATGGCGCAAACGGGAATGTCCCAGTCGGAAACCAGGGAAGCTGCGACGTCGTCCTGAGTGGAAAGGGGATTGGAAGCTATCAAGAGTGAATCGGCTCCGCCCGCTTTCAGTGCTCGCGCGAGGTTCGCAGTTTCAGTGGTTATGTGGGCACAGGCCACCAGGCGCAAACCAGTTAGCGGGCGCTCGTTGCCAAATCGCTCCCTTATCAGACGCAGGACCGGCATCTCTCTCTCGGACCATTCAATGCGTCGTTTGCCTTCGGGCGCGAGCTTTAAATCTTTCACGTCATATTGTTGGGCAGGCGTAGCACTCATTTCAAAATTTCCTCAAGCTTAATTCGCCTTTGTATAAGTCAAGGGCGGTATTGGATACACTTGATGCAGGAAAGTCGTTCAGTCTCTGTAACGCAAACTGTTAGTTTGCGACGCGCGAGCAGAGCCTCCAACACGAACGCGCAAACTAACAGTTTGCGTTACACCTTCGCGGCGGCGCGCAGGGCCTCAGCCTTGTCGGTGGCCTCCCAGCTAAAGCCGTTTTCGGCGCGGCCGAAATGGCCGTATGCCGCGGTGGCCTGGTAAATCGGGCGTCGCAACCTGAGTTCTTTGATTATGCCCCGCGGTGTTAATTGGAAATGCTCGCGAACCAACTTGGAAAGTGTGGCCTCGCTAACTCGCCCGGTGCCGGACGTATCGATGAAGACAGACATAGGATCGGCAACGCCAATTGCGTAGGCAAGCTGGACCAGACAACGGTCCGCAAGTCCCGCAGCGACGATATTCTTGGCAGCATAGCGGGCCATGTATGCGGCGGAGCGATCGACCTTGGTCGGATCCTTTCCTGAAAAAGCGCCGCCACCGTGTGGCGCATAACCGCCATACGTATCCACGATAATCTTTCGACCTGTCAGTCCGGTATCACCCTGGGGGCCGCCGGTGACGAAACGTCCGGTCGGATTAATGTGGTACTTCGTATCGTCGTCCAACAGCTCTGATGAAACAGTTGGTTTGATGACTTGTTCGAGGATGTCCGCGCGCAATTGGTCGGTGGTGACGCTGTCAGCATGCTGCGAAGAAATTACAACTGCTTCGACTCTGAACGGTCGGCCGTCGCGATACTCGACAGTGACCTGTGATTTTCCGTCGGGCCGCAGGTAGGGAAGCTGATCAGACTTGCGCACCTCAGAGAGTTTGCGCGCCAGGCTGTGCGCGATTTGTATAGGCATGGGCATCAGCTCAGGGGTCTCGTTGCAGGCAAACCCAAACATCAGGCCCTGGTCGCCGGCTCCTCCTGTATCCACGCCCATGGCAATGTCGGGTGATTGGCTGTCCAGAGCCGAGAGCACGCTGCAGGTGTCGCAATCAAAGCCATACTTGGCTCGGGTATAACCGATTTCGCGGATTGTCTCTCGGGCCACCTTTGCGTAGTCGATGACTGCCTTAGTGGTGATTTCGCCCGCCACCACGACCAGGCCGGTGGTTACGAGCGTCTCGCATGCCACCCGCGCCATTTCGTCCTCGCGCAAGGCTGCGTCCAGGATCGCGTCTGATATCTGGTCTGCAATCTTGTCGGGATGTCCCTCAGTGACCGACTCCGACGTAAACAGGTAACTTGATTCAGTGCTCAACTTCTTAACTCCTCATTAAGACGTATTACGGCGCCTCATTAGTACCACCCGCTGGCGCCAAAACCGCTATGTAAAAGACCGCGTAATGTAACAGTAGCGCTTTGGCTGAGTCAAGCGAGCGACAGCGAGCGACAGCGAGGGTAGTGGTACAGTTTGACTCCCTCTCCCTTTGGGAGAGGGTTAGGGTGAGGGCCTGAGCGCAAATTACAACCACAACTTTGCTGCGGGCTTCAGCCCGCAATCCGTTTAGGAATTCTTCGCAAACATGAACAGCGTTGAAGAATCGACTGGCGGCTCGCGGGCTAAAGCCCGGTGAATTATTCCGAGCCTGCTGTACTAAGCCCTCACCCCGACCCTCTCCCAAAGGGAGAGGGAGTGAAAACTGTACCACCACTACAGCGAGCGATTAGCAGCTAGAGCACCCAACGCTAAGCATTAGTCCGATATCTTGGTGTTCCTGTGTTGATTGTCATTTCATTTCCTTCGCAATTTGGGTCACTTTAAAAATCAGCCGCAGATTCACGCGGATAAACGCAGATCAGACAGAATGGAACAAGGAAAGAATGCTAAGCCCAGAAAAGGGCCTGAATTATTTCTCTCGCCTCTCAGGCCTGATGTTTCTCTTTTCAGATTTGCGTTTATCCGCGTAAATCCGCGGCTGAATTCAAACTGAACCGCCTATCAATCAAGCACTCGGCGGCGAATCCAGCGGCGTCGTTCGCCCGCCGCAACCTGAGCCCGTCCCCTGGCGGAATGTTTCCCGTTCCTCCGGCGTCATCTGTTCCCAGCGCTCGGCCATTCGCTCGCGGACTCGCTCGCGTATTCGCCCCTCCATTCGCCCCCCCATTCGCCGATGGGAATTGCGATGCCCACCACCACCAAGGCCAAATCCTCCAAACAGAATCCGGCAGAGGGCCAGCAGTCCTATGGCTTGCCAGAAGGTGATGAGCGGCAATCCGAATAATGTTGGCGCCAACCAGTTCCACAAAAGCATTACTACTTCACCGCCGATCGCGGTGAAGATCGCCATCCCCAGGATCGCGAGTGGCGCTATTATCATCAGTCTCGTCAGTCTCGTCAGGTCCGTCAGTCTCTTTCTCATCTTCAGGTTCCTCACTTATTCGTAAACTCGTCGTAAATGCTCTGCAGTCGTTCGCGCAGATGCAGCACCGCGTACCGCTTGCGCGAGAGAAGGGTGTTGACGTTTACACCGCTTTCCGCCGACAACTCTTTGAAGCTACGGCCCTCCAACTCGTGAGCGACGAATACTTCACGCTGTTCGTCGGGCAATTCGTCGAGCGCAAGTTCCAATTCATCAAGAAGCACGTTGCGGACGTAGAGTGCTTCCGGCCCGGCATCAGGCGATGGCAACAAATCTTCGATCCGCAGTAGCTTGCCCTCTTCGTCCTCTACGCCCCTGTCGCTGAAGGTCTCCGGCTTCTGCTTGCGGAAAAGGTCCGTGATGCGATTGCGCGCGACGCGAAAAAGCCAGCCGGTCACGTGGTCAATCGGCATCAGCAGGCGATTGGCTTCTACCAGTTTGTAGAAGACCTCCTGCAGGATGTCCTCAGCGTCCGCAGGGTCGGCCACCCGCCGGCGGATGAAATTGCGCAGCCGGGATCGTTCCTCCGCGACGATTTCGGAGATCTGCCTATCTTGATCGAAGCGTTGCTCGGTCATCGTTGGCGCGCTCGGCGGCTCATCCATCCATTCCTGTAGACGAACGGGGGTTGAAAATATTGTGGAGATTTAAATGGGCGAAACCGAGGCGGGCGCTTCTGGTAGGAGGCAGGGTGACGTCAAATCGTTTATCGCAGTCCTCCGAAAGGGTGTGAATGCGCGTCATGCAGAGCACGAGGCTAAACTTCGCAAATATGCGCCACAAGTCTCATAACACGTCTATCTCTCCGAAGGGCAGGGAAGGCGATGTTAGAAACCATATCCTCGTAACTGGCCCATTGCCTATACGTGTCGATCTACCAGAATCGAGTTTCCATCTGGATCGGCAATCATAAAGCTGGCCGGGCCAGTAGAGCTTTCGTCTGCTTCTGTAATCATGTTTACGCCACTCGCTTTGTGCAAAGTAACGTCGTCCTTTCAATCGAGTCGCGGCGGAACGGCAAAAGCATTACCGCCGACGTCACGACAGCAAATCGCACAGCTGTTTGAAGAGGCGAAAGTGGCGAGCGAGGTGCCAGCCCAAATCGCAGCGACCAGTAGACGGTCCACGCTGCTCCCGCGGTGCAAACAACCGCCAGGAACACGACAGCCGCCGTTAGCAGTGTTTGTCTTTTCACCTCGGGTAGTTCAGCCGTCTAACGATCGAATTGATCGGGGACGAACATCATTCAAGCATCGCCCGATAAGTTGAGAAGCACGCTGTTCCGGGCTCCGGTGCGATGAACCATTAGATTTCGCGCGATAGAGGAACCACGGGCTGTCTTACGGGTGACACTTTCCACAACCAGCCGAGGTACGGGCAAAGGTCATAATTAACAGGTATTGAAGAGGGGCCATCCCAATAGCATAATCCGAACCTGCCCGCATCTATTGTGTATGCGAATCCATTCCGCCCTTTGAGGGCTTGCCAGGCGCGCCACATTTCCTCTGACAAATGAATATCATCAAAAACAACCAACGCCGGCTTGTTCAAGTGCGGCTCCAGGCGGCTAAAATAGTGTAACGTCGCTTCGTATTTGTGATGACCGTCGATAAAGGCCAGGTCAATACCACTCCTTAACGTTGGCAGAATCTTGTCCAGAGCATCATCGAACAATGCATTCACAACCTCCGCTTGGTTCGAAACCTGGCAGATATTTCTCCTCGCCAATGAAGCCAGGTCCGGCGAAGCTTCCACGGTAATAAATCTTTCGCAGTACTCTGATGATGCCAGGTAGCTACCAGATATTCCGGCACAACTCCCCAACTCTAAAATCGTCCGCGCTCTGAAAGACTGTGAGCAGAGATACAATACTGTCCCCCATTCAGAGTTAACGCTCACCCCCTGTGCAATCTGAGAGGCGGTGAGTTGCCAAACCTTACCATCACGGTTAACAGCTTCAAACGAGCATGACTGACGGCCCACCGCTTCTCGAATCAACTCAACTCTAGACGCCACCTGCTGCTCCGCCTGGCTTAACTTCCTATCAAACAAAAACGCCAGGGGGTGTTGGAAAGCCGGAGGTAGTCCATCCCCGAGCATCCTTCGCAGTTTAAGTCTGCCGAGAGGAGCGATAGCTCGCCTGTAAACCATTCGAGCAAGACGCAGGGGCGTGCGAGCTGCTGTCATTCTGTAAACAGGCTGTAACAAGAGAGATGTTTCTTACGCCATTAACGGATGCGGATTATATCGGGCTTGCCTGAAAATAGTAGCTCATTTGCGTTTCTGAACTTTCATTCACACCGCGCCTTCAGCCCGGTGAGCGAGTGAACCCATTCCGAAACCTTTTACCGTCAGCCACAACGCTAGCGTCAGGTGGCTCAGACCCATCGGCACGCCCATGAGTGTCACGACGCTGTAACCGAGGAACCCCGGCAATGGGATCCCTATGAAGTGAAGTATTACCGTTAGCAGTCCAAAGGCGGCCAGTGCGCGCGGCACCAGGGCGAAGCGATACAGGATGCTGTAGAGCAGAAAGATCCAACAATCTATAACGAGCAGCTCCGTGAAATGCATCCACCTCCTGGTCGAGCCGACCACTGCCGCCAGCGTTTGGAAAAGGCCATCCGGGCCGCCGGCCTGGGCGTACTGCTGACTCAAAGACAGCATGGACAGGATGTGGGCATTATCGACCGCTTGCAGTGCAAACATGATCACGCTCGCCGCCAGAAGCCACAATGCCATAGCCTCGCTGTGCTGGCGAAAAACCGGCCATGCCGCGATGGTGATGCCGATCGTAAGCGCGCAATTCGCGAACAAGAGGAACACAGCCAACTTGATCTGAAAAGAGGCGCCCGCCGCATTTGCCAGGTAGTCTCGAGGTCCCGTTGTCAGCGGATGCAACAACACGAAGGGCACAATGAGTCCGGTTAATTGCACAAACAACAGCGCGCCGATGAGCCGGCCGACGCTCTTTGCAGATCTCATAATCAGCTCCTTGGAAAGGGATTCAAGGACATACCCAGCTAGGCAGCTGTACGGAGTGGAGGCCACAAAGTTCCGCGGCACCTCGCTACGCGATAGCGTGATGCGGAATCAATAAAATTCCGATCTCGTGAAACGGGCCACAGAATTTAGATTTGCGCGCGTCAGCGCTTTGGAAAAAGCGGCACCGAGTCGCCGCACTCCAAAGGACCTCGGAAAACAGACTTATGAGCAGCAATGCGGCAACATAATATATATTATCAGACGCACCATGTGGGAAGCGGGATTCAGGCGGTGTCCTAAGGTTAGATACTTTTATGGTTCCCTGTAGGAGAGGCGTTCGTTCCCGTCTCTTTGTCTGTGGCAAAACGAGGAGATCGGCTCGGGGGGATTCTGCGGACGAAATCGATTGTCAGGCGGGAATAGCTGTCGTACTTGGCCAAGCTTGACGAGGATTGATCGTATCACCTAGAGTTCGGCGAAAAGAACACGTTGCATGAAGGGTCTCAAATAGTTAGTCGAATACAAATATGGCCATAAAGATTGAAGACAAATCCGAGGGAAAACTTCCGCGGCAGACGATTGCTAATCTTGAGAAGGTCCTGGATAGCGTGCCCAAGGAGCATCTGCGCGGAATAGATCGAGTCAGGCTGGTAGACGTGATTACCGATTCGCGGGCTCGCATGCCTGTGAAGGTCACGGAGCTTCCCGGGCTGTATCATCCGCGACAGGGCGTGCAGCAGGCTTGGTTCGAGATTGCGGTGGGAGCTTTGATTCCCCGGAAGAAGCCTTTGCTTAAGCAGATCATTCCCCGTTTGTCATTCAAGGGAAATCTTGCGGCAGTGATGTTTTCGTTGGTGGGCCAGCACTATTATCTGACCCTGCGGCATTCCGTTAAGCGAGGGCAGCTGGAGCCGGCGGTGCGGACGTATGTCGAAAAGCAGCTAAAGAAATGGAACGAGCAGCAGCACACGCTGAGGGCCAAACTCTTCAAACCGCTTCAGCCGACGCTCGAGCGTTGGGGCCGCACATTGCAGAAGCGTGCTGCCGCCGAGCGAAAGAAGAAGAGTGCGTAGTTTTTCAGCAGTCAACTGAGCAAACCTGCAGTCAGGAAGGGGGCATGCCCCCGCTGCTTAGAGATTGAATCTCAGATTATGCGGATGGAAAAGCTTACAAAACATCAAGAGCGGGGGCATGCCCCCTTCCTGACTGCGGGTTTTTCAGGGTGGTGCAGTTCCCTGCTCGGAAACCGCAAAGAGGTTACGACTTCTCTTCGATTGACTCTGCGGCGTCACGCAGCGCGTTCCAGATTTCCTCTTCGGTAGCCTGCGATCGGCGGAACTTCACCTCCACCTTGTAATCTTTCTGTGGAGAATCAAAACTATAGACGAATGGCGGGGCCGTCCCAGTCGGATCTACCTGAGCGCGCCGTGCCTGGCGCGCGCCTTCTCGCGTCAGCCCGCGCTCAGCAATTTCTTTAGCCATGCCGCGCATGGATGGCTCATCGGGTTGGCGGACTATTTCCAGCAAGACTGACTTGGCATTGATACCACCGCGCCGGCAGATTTCCCGGATCGAGGCCGGAATGGCGGCGATAGAAAGGGCTTCGGTCACAGTGCTTCTGCTCTTGCCGACTTTTTTTGCCACGTCCTCGTGCGTGTAGCCGAAGCGTTCGCATAACGCGCGCAGGCCGTCTGCCTCTTCCCATGGCGTCAGGTCTTTGCGCTGCATGTTCTCGATGAGGGCGATCTCGGCGACGGACTGGTCGTCGACATTCATCTCGACACAAGGCACTTCATGCAGGCCGGCCTCACGAGCGGCCCGCCAGCGCCTTTCTCCGGCGATAATCAGCCAGCGGCCATTGTTGGGTGAGGGTTTGACCAGCAGTGGCTCCAGCACGCCGCGTTGTTTGATGGAGTTGGTAAGGTCCGTCAGATCGCCAATTTCTCTTCGAGGTTGGTCCGGATTTGGATCAAGCTTGTCGACGGGAATCATGCGGCCGATCGGGGCCGGCCGGCTTTGGGCTAACTCTTCAACATAGTGCGCATCATGGCGCATGCTTAATCCGGTTGGCAGACCTCTTCTAGACACGGCTCATCACCTCTTCGCAAAGTTGTGCGTATTCGATAGCGCCCGAAGACTGCGGCGCAAAGGTAAAAATCGACTCTTTGTACGCCGGAGATTCTTCCAGTCTCACGCTCTTTGTTATTACAGTGTCGAACAGTTTAGGCCCGAAAACTCTTCGAATCTGATCGAAGACTTCCCTTCCCAAAGTTGTCCTCTTGTCATGTAGCGTAACCAGCACGCCGATAATCTGCAGATCGGGATTTGGCCTGGCTTTAACTTTCTCAATCGTCTCCAGCAGATCGTCCGTCCCTTCCAGAGCAAAGTAAGAAGACTGGATAGGGATCAGCACATAGCTGGCTGCGACCAGAGCATTTACCGTTATCAGCCCCAGGGCGGGCGGAGTGTCGATTACAATTACTGAATAGTTCTGGCGCAACTGGGCTATGCGATCTTTAAGACGGAAGGGCGCGTCAAAATCGCCGGCCAATTTGGATTCGACTTTGGCCAGATTAATACGCGCTGGAATAATCTCCAGCCCTTCAATAGGGGTGCGATAAACAGGCTGTTCCGTTGTTCCCAGACCGTCCGTCATCAATTCAAAGGCGGAAAGATCGATGGTCAAGGGATCCAGAAAAGAAATCGAGCTGTTACCTTGTGGGTCGAGATCGAGAAGAAGGGTCTTCGTTCCGCGGCGCGCAAAAGCGGCGGCCAGGTTGATTGCGGTCGTCGTTTTACCCACGCCGCCTTTTTGATTCGCGATTGCGATTACCAGTGGCGCATCGCCCATATTTATCAGGTCGGTCCAGGACTGTGGCACAGACTTCAGTCTGTGGTTTTCAAGTTCGCGGCCCAAAACTCTAGTCTGTGGTGTTCAACTCACAGACTGAAGTCTGTGCCACTTATTACATCGGCAGATCGCCGGCCTCGCCAATCACATCCGGCCACTCCTCTGGCTCGGTGCTTTCGACACCCTCGACCTCTTCGCCTTCAGCTCCAACGGTATTGCGAGATGCTTTGATGACTTCGGCATCTACAAAAATCGGGCAGTCGGCCCGCAGCGCCAGCGCAATTGCATCGGATGGTCGCGAGTCCAGCATCATGGGCGAGCCCTCGCTGGTTTGCATCTCGATCACTGCGAAAAAAGTGTTATCGCGGAGTTCGGTCACAACTACCCGCTCGACGTGCAGGCCCAACTCAACAATCAAATTTCGTAAGAGGTCATGAGTCATCGGCCTCGGGGGCGCGATCTTTTCAATTTCAAGAGCGATAGCGTTCGCTTCGTAAGCTCCCACCCAGATAGGCAGCATCGTCTCGCTGTTGACATCCTTAAGTATGATGATCGGCGTGCCGCTGTTTGGATCCATCATCAATGCCCGGATCTTAACTTCTATTTCCATAAGTAAACCTCACTGTCACGTTCAGGCCACATCAAGAAGCTCGCCGTAGAGACTGTTGGGATTCGCGGTCCGGACCTGCACTCTTGCCACCTGGCCCAGGGCAACAGATTCGCCAGGAAAATTGATTACCTTATGACAGGTTGAGTGTCCGGTCTTGTCCGTCCTGGATCTGGAGCTGTCCCTTTCCACCAGCACCTGAACTTCCCGCCCCAGGTAACCCTCGTAGATCCTCCGCTGAATCCGGCGCTGCACCCGCTCCAACGCCAGAAAGCGAGCTGTCTTTTCCTGCCGCGAGACATTATCGGGAAGCCTGGCAGCGGGTGTGCCGGGGCGTTCGGAGTATTTGAATATGTAGAGCCCGTCATACTCGCAATCGGCCACCAGTTTCATGGTGTCTTCGAGATCGCTTTCAGTTTCACCGGGAAACCCGACAATGATATCACTGGTCAGGGAAAGCCTTCGACGGGCCTGCTTTATTGTTTCGATTCGGCGCAGGTAGTCGTCCCTGGTGTGTCCACGACGCATCGCTCTTAGCACCCGGTCGCTACCGGATTGGGCCGGCAGATGAATCCAATCGCAAAGATTCTCGTTCTCTTCGATGGCGGTCACGATGTCAGGATGAAAATCGCGCGGAAAAGAAGTTGTGAATTTGATGCGTTCCATTCCGGTTGCGGCGGTCGCGCGCAGCAATTTACAGAACGGCGTCGCCCCTTTAAAGCCTTCGAGTCCGGCCTCTGACTTCGGGCGATAACTGTTTACGTTCTGTCCGATCAAATGGACTTCCCGGTAGCCGTGTTCGCGAAGGCCGTAAACTTCGGCTAGAATGTCGTCCGCCGTGCGACTGCGCTCTCGCCCTCTTGAGAAAGGCACGATGCAATAGGAGCAAAACTTGTTGCAGCCCTCGATGATCGGCACAAAGGCGACGTATTTCGAATGTCTTTGGGCGGCCGGAATGTTCCAGACTTCCCCGTCCGCGCGCTCGTCGAGATCGATTAGATGGTTTTTCCCATTCAGGGCACGGTCGATCAACTCCGGAAGCCGGTCCGTGGCACGAGTGCCGACCACTAGACTAATCGACGGGTTGTCGAACAAGGCCTGGCCTTCGAGTTGAGCTACGCAGCCCATCACGCCGATGACAGGTTTTTCGCTCAGCCGGCTTGACCGCACCTCACCGATACGGGTAAACAGCTTCTGGGTGGCGCGGGCGCGCACCGAACAGGAATTAAACAAGATCACGTCTGCTGCGCCTTCGGAATCGACCAGTTCGTAACCGGCCGATTGCAGGCCACTGCCGGCGCGCTCGGTGTCGGCGACATTCATCTGACAGCCAAAAGTCTCGATGTAAACCCTTGCAGACATTCTTGTAAGAACCAGTCCTCGTCGAAGTCAGAAGTGTAGCAGAATTTCATAAATCGTAGCGACTAATCTTGACTGCTTCTTGACCAGCTTCGCTTACTGCTAGTAGTATCTCGCTCTCGTCTAATCCCGCGCTCCTATTTAGAGCTGACTGGTCGGAGAATCAAATGTCATTCAACAAGATAATACTGGTAGGCAATCTTGGCCGCGATCCAGAGCTGCGTTATACGACGCAGGGCACGCCGGTTTGTAGTTTCTCTTTAGCAACCAACGAAAAGCGCAAGGACAAAACCGGTGAAGCCCAGGACATCACGACGTGGTTTAGAGTCACTCTCTGGGGGCGGCAGGCTGAAACCGCTTCTCAGTACTTAACCAAAGGCAGGCCCGTGTATATCGAAGGCAGACTTCGAGTAGAAGAGTGGACCGACCGCGACGGCAAACAACGCCATACGCTCGAGGTTAATGCCACGGACATGCAGTTCATTGGCGGAGGCAGAGGCGAGGAGGCGGTTGCGGCAGCGGCTGCCGGGCCGGCGCGAGGTCAGTCACCGGGCGAGCCGGCGACAAGTGATGTCGAAATAACCGACGACGATATTCCGTTCTGAGATCAGAGGGCAGAGGTCAGAGGGCAGAGGTCAGAGGTCAGAGGTCAGAGGTCAGAAGTCAGAGGTCAGAGGTCGGGTCTCTCAAGTTTGATGTCCGTCTCTCCGAAGGGAAAGGAAGTAGTCAGTTGTCACGCTTTAGTCTGACTTCTGACTTCTGACCTCTGCCTTCTTACCTCTGCCTTCTGACCTCTGACTTCTGACCTCTGACTTCTGACCTCTGGCCCTAAGGACTTGTATCGGTAGCCCACTTCCCTATCTGTCGCAGTTTTGCGTGACGCCGAGTAAGTCTCTCGGCGGACGAATGGCTGGCGGACTCTGCTAGTTTCTGACAGAGGGCAGCGTCGAGGAGCTGAACAGCCTCATCGGGAGCCACGTGAATACCGCCGCCGGGCTCGCTGACAATCTGATCTACAATCCCCTCCCGAAAAAGATCTTGTGCCGTCAATCGCAGCCCCTCAGCCGCCTTTTCAGCCTGGCTCGAATCCTTCCAAAGTATCGCGGCGCATCCTTCAGGCGAGATTACGGAATAGATAGCATTTTCCAGCATCAGCAGTTGATCGCCGACGCCGATCGCCAGCGCGCCACCTGAACCTCCCTCGCCCAGGACCACAACGATCACGGGAACTTTCAGCTTTGCCATTTCCCTCAGATTGTAAGCTATGGCCTCGGCCTGGCCGCGCTCTTCGGCGTCTATGCCGGGATATGCGCCGGGCGTGTCGATGAAGCAGAACACGGGGCGTTCAAACTTCTCCGCGATCTTCATCACCCTGAGGGCCTTACGATAGCCTTCCGGTTTGGGCATGCCAAAATTCCTGAACTTGCGCTGCTTGGTATCCCGGCCTTTTTGATGACCGATAACGCCGACAGGCAGGCCATGAAAGCGAGCCAGGCCACAAACAATTGCCGGATCGTCTGCGAATCTTCGGTCGCCATGCACTTCCACAAAGTTCTCAAACAGCCGTTCGATAACATCCAACGTGTAAAGGCGATTGGGGTGCCGCGCGAGCTGGACACGCTCAAACGCAGTCTTTGATTGATGGTCTTCCGGGATACTGGTCTTCTTCATCTAATTGTTCGCTCTTGCCTGTACTACAAGGTGGCGTTCTTCCATTTCACCTGGCAACCCAGACTCAGCAGGTTTCCCTCCAACTCAGCGGTGCCCTCGACACGAATGGTGGAATGGGTCCGCATACGAACCAGCACATCTTTTTCCGGGTAGCACTCCATGACCACATCGCAGTCACCCTTGTGCTCATCCAGAATCGTGAACACCTTTTGACAGAGTAATTCCAGATTCTCAGCTGCGGGAAAAGTAATAACTACCTGTCGGGCCTTGCGCTGCAGGGCGCCTTCCAGAGGGATCACTTTGTCAGCTATGATCGTCGCCTGATTCTCTTCACTGATCTCGAGTCTGCCACTGACCACGATTGCACAATCATCCCTCACGAAGGACGCATGCTTGCTGAAGGCTTCCGGCCAGAGAACGCACTTTAGACTACCGGTTTGATCCTCGAGCGCCAGTATGGCGAAACGGTCGCCTTTCTTTGTAGTGCGTAGCTGAAGACCGGTTACTATGCCCCCAATATTCGCCTTGGCGCTGGCGCCGCGCTCAATAGCTTCGGCAGTCGTCGCTGTGCATAGCTTCGCCACCACATCGGCGTACTTATCCAGCGGGTGTCCTGTGATGTAGAAACCCAGTGACTTCTTCTCAGCCGCCAGGAGCTCGATTCTGGTCCAGCACCTGGCGTCGGGTAAAGTATCGGCATGACCATTCGCGCCGTCGTCCACGCTGCCGAATAGATCATCCTGACCCTGGGCCCTGCTTCGCTTTGCCCGCGCCGAGCGCGCCAACGCGGCGTCAACAGCCTGGTGCAAACGCGAGCGCCAGGAAAACAAATCCAGCGAGTTGTCTTTTACAGAGTCGAAGGCGCCGGCGCAAACCAAACCTTCAAGTACTCGCCGGTTTATTGCGGTCGGATCCACTCGCTCCGCGAAGTCATAGAACGAGCGGAACGAACCCACCGCGCGCGTCCTGATAATCGTTTCCACACTTGCGTGCCCGATTCCCTTAATCGCAGCCAGTCCATACCTGATGGCGCCCACCGAAGGCGTGAATCCTGCTTCGCTTTCATTGACGTCCGGCGGCAGGAGCTTGATACCCTGTGCCCGAAGTTCCTTGGAGTACTTGAATACCTTGCTGGTGTCCTCCAACTCATTGGTGAGAACCGCGGCGTAGAAATGCTCGGGATAATGCGCCTTCAAATAAGCAGTCTGGAAGGCGAGATATGCATAGGCAACACTGTGGCTGCGCGGGAATCCGTAGTCCGCGAATTTTGCCATTAGCGAAAAGATTTGCTGCGCTTTGTCGCGCTTGATGCCTTTCGCTACCGCACCATCCACAAACTTCTGTTCATGAAGAGCCATTTCGTCGCGTTTCTTCTTGCCCATCGCCCTTCGCATTAAGTCCGCTTCACCCAGGCTGTAGCCGGCCAGCTTCTGCGCGAGCTGCATGATCTGCTCTTGATAGACCAGGACCCCAAACGTGTTCCCCAGAATCTCCTTCATCTCGGGCAGAATGTACCGAACGCTCTTCTTTCCCCGATGCCGGTCAATAAAGTCGTCAACCATACCTCCGTCCAGAGGTCCGGGCCGGTAGAGGGCGTTTAAGGCCGACAGGTCCTCCAGACTCTTCGGCTTAAGCTTTCGGCATATCTCCCGCATACCCTGCGATTCAAACTGAAAAATCGCTTCGGTCCGCCCGTCGACAAACAGTTGCATAGCCTTTTCATCGTTAAGCGCAACTGCCGCCCAATCAAAGTCGATGTTAAGCGCACGCTTTATGCTCTTTAAGCAGTCGCTTATTACCGTTAAGGCCGTAAGCGCAAGGAAGTCCATTTTGAGAATGCCGGTCTTCTCAAGATCGGACATTTCATATTGGGTCGTTACCTCTTCCTTCGACGACACTGCGATCGGAATTAGCTCTTGTAATGGTTTAGGTGAGATGACCACACCCGCAGCATGAACCGACGCATGTCGAGCGCAGCCCTCCAGCCGCGTCGCCAGATCAATCAGGTCATGCACCTGAGGGTTACTCTCCATTGCCTTGCGAAGTTCAGGTACTTGTTCAAGTGCCTGGCCGATCGTAACGTTTCTTCCCCGCACCGGAGGCGGGATCAGCTTAGATACTCGTTCAACTTCTGCATACGGCATGTCTAAGGCTCTGCCGACGTCTTTGATCGCCGCCCGGGAAGCCAGGGTACCGAAGGTGATGATCTGGCAAACAGAATCGCGCCCGTACAGGTCTGCCACGTGATTGATGACCTCACCGCGACCCCGCACGCAGAAATCAATATCGATGTCCGGCATGGAAACTCTTTCGGGGTTAAGGAATCTCTCGAAGATAAGATCGTACTGCAAGGGATCGATGTCTGTGATCCCCAGGCAATAGGCCACGAGGGAGCCGGCTGACGACCCGCGCCCGGGACCAACCGGAATGGAATTTTCTTTGGCGTACTGCACAAAATCCCAAACGATCAGGAAATAGCCGGCGTACCCCATTTGCTTAATCATGGCAATTTCACGCGAGAGGCGCTCTTCGTAGTCCGACGCCGGGTACGTTAATTCACCCTGCGAACGCTGCCGGTCCCAAATCCTTGCCTTGCGCGTCTGATAACCGTCTCGAGCCACCTTCTCGAAGTAGTCGTCCACGGACATGCCGGCATCGGAATCAGGGATGGGATAGTTCGGCAGGTAGTTGACGCTTTCGGGCAGTCGAAGGTTACACATCTCAGCGATGTCCACCGTTCGAGTCAGGACCTCTGGAAGTTCGTGTCCAAAGATGTCCCACATCTCTTTAGCCGACCGGACGTAAAAGTTAGGCGTGCCATAGTGAAGTCTGTTTGTGTCGTTTACCGTCTTGCCTGAGCCGATGCAAAGCAGAACATCGTGAGCGCGAGCATCATCAGGCATCAGGTAGTGCGCGTCGTTAGTCGCGACCAGGGGAATCCCGGTGCGCTTTGAAAGATCGACCAGTGGCTTGCGAATTCGTTTCTGGGCATCAAGGCCGTGCTCCTGGATCTCGAGAAAGTAATTCCCCTTCCCCAGTATCTCCTCGAATTCGATGGCCGCAGCGGCGGCTTCATCGAAGCGATCCCGGGCCAACAATGCCGAGGGAACTCCAGACATGCACGACGACAGGGCCACCAGGCCCTTGCTGTGCTCGGCAAGCACCTCTTTATCAATCCGTGGCTTGTAGTAGAAGCCTTCGGTGTACGCCCGGGAAGTCAATCGCACAAGGTTCTGATAACCCTCGAGATCCTTCGCCAGCAGAATTATGTGATGGTTTCTTTTCTCTCCGGGAGCGACATGGCTCGCGCGATCCTTGCGACTGCCGACGGCGATGTATGCTTCGCAACCAATGATCGGCTTTACGCCGTTGGACTTCATCGTATTGTAGAAGGAGATCGCGCCGAACATATTGCCGTGATCGGTCATCGCGCAGGCTTGCATGCCCAGTTCGGTGGCCCGCTTTGCCAGGGGGTCTATCTGGATTGCGCCGTCAAGGAGGCTGTAATCAGTATGAAGGTGAAGGTGTACGAAGCTTTTTTCTTGCATTCCGGATAGTCAAACGAAGCCCTGGTTGCAGTATGGTCAAACTGAGGGCGTAACACTATATCAGGTAGCTTCGGAGATCAAGGAAACCAATATATAGCCGCCCAACCCTGCGGTCTATTCGTTCAGCACAGCACCTGCCTATTCCCACTCGATCGTGCTGGGAGGCTTGGAGCTGATGTCATAGACTACGCGGTTAATTCCCTTCACTTCCGACACGATACGCGTGGAAATGCGCGCCAGCACATCGTGAGGCAGACGAGCCCAGTCTGCGGTCATACCGTCCACGCTGGTTACGGCGCGCACGGCAATGACCCGTTCATAGGTGCGCTCGTCTCCCATTACACCCACGGTGGATATCGGCAAGAGTACGGCGAACGCCTGCCAGACTGAGTCGTACAAAGCGGCAAGTCGCAGCTCTTCATCAACGATGCGATCGGCTGCCTGCAACAGTTTGATTCTATCTTTAGTCACCTCTCCAAGAATCCGCACCGCCAGGCCGGGTCCCGGGAATGGATGACGGCCAAGGATTTCCTCAGGCACGCCCAACTCTCGTCCGATCAGGCGCACTTCATCCTTGAATAATTCGCGCAAAGGCTCAACCAGGCGCAGACGCATCTTTTCCGGCAGACCACCAACGTTGTGGTGACTCTTAATTACCGCTGATGGACCCGCCACGGAGACCGACTCGATAACATCGGGATACAGGGTGCCCTGCACAAGGAAATCCACTTGGCCGATCCGTTTGGCCTCTGCTTCAAACACGTCGATAAAGACGCCGCCGATCTTCTTCCGCTTCTCCTCAGGATCGGTTATCCCGCGCAGCGCTTGCAGGAATTGGTCCTCCGCGTCAACGCCAAGCACATTCAAATCCATTGCCTGCTTCAAGAGAGCCAGCGTGGACTCGAACTCTCCTTCCCGCAGTAACCCGTTGTTGACGAAAATACAGGTCTGCCGCTCGCCAATCGCACGGTGCACCAGCGCTGCGGCCACGCAGGAATCAACACCACCGGAGAGGCCGCATATGGCGAGCCCATCTGGTCCCACCTTTTCCCTTGTGAGTTCCGTTTGCTCTGCTATTGCGGCGGCTGGCGACCAATCCCCTTTGCATCCGCAAACCCTGAACAGAAAATTTCTTATGATCTGAGCACCCAATGCCGTATGCGCGACTTCGGGGTGGAATTGGAGACCGAACAGTTTTCTGTCCGGGTCTTCAAAGGCATTAAGCGCGCCATCCGTCTTCGCGGTAATGCGAAAGCCTGGCGGCGCCGTGGTTACCTGATCACCGTGACTCATCCAGACATCCATCTCATTCGGCAGGCCTTCAAAAAGTGGACTCGAATGATCGAGGACCTGCAATCGTGCATAACCGAATTCCCGGCTACTGGAAGGCTGGACCTTTCCACCAAACTCGGATGCAAAAAGCTGCAAGCCATAGCAGATTCCCAGCACCGGGCAATCCAGATTCTGCAGTAATGACGGCGCCGGGCGTGGAGCGCTTTGATCGTAGACTGACGAGGGCCCACCCGAGAGGATTACTCCCCGTGGGTGGCGAGCACGTATTTCCTCGAGCGAGAGATTGAAAGGTACTATTTCGGAATAAACGCCAGCCTCGCGCACACGTCTTGCGATTAGCTGAGTGTATTGTGAACCAAAGTCAAGTATGATTATGGTTTCATGGCGACTGTTCTGGTGCAAAGAATAACCTCCCCGGACTCTTGAATCTCGAAGTCGCTGCCGTCAATGTCGTTCGCGAAATTATAGTTGGACAAAAGATGAACTACCAACGCGCCTGAAATCTTTTCAAATTCCTCATTCAACTAATTCGTCAAATCGTAATGAACTTTTCCCTTGCAATGAAGCTGAGTCCTAAAGGAACCAGGATCAGAAGTCACTACGCCGGTATTTTATTGTCGTTGCTATTAGCTCTGGGCGGTGCGAGCTTTCGTTCTGTTGGCAGCGCCGGCCCGGCAGTGAAACAGTTAACTCTTTCTGAACCGCTGGTTGTTCGCTGGCATTACGATTCTGAGCAGACATTGAATTTGACCCCGGCTATCGATGGGCAACAAATTTTCTTGCCACTGGGCGGAGGTACGATTGTCTCGCTGAATTCCACCGATGGCCGTCTGAACTGGAAATCAGACACCGGCGGCGAGATTTCTGCCTCGCCCGCGGCTGACGACAAGAAAGTCTATGTCGCATCCGAGTATGGTGATATTACCAGCACCAGCCGCATGACCAAGGGAGCATTACGCGCTCTGGGAGAAGAAGCCGGCGTGACGAAGTGGATGAGAACGCTTCCGGCGCCGATCCGGGGCAGCCTGACAGTCAGCAGCTCAAGTCTATTCGCCGGCGCCAGCGATGGAAAGGTCTACGCAATTGATAAGAACACCGGCCTGACACGATGGACGAATCAGTATTCATCTCCTTTTGGGAGTCAGCCGGTTTTGTCAGGGTCGCTGCTCTTCATCGGTAGTGAAGATGGCACGCTTTACGCAATCGACCAGGCGTCGGGCAAAACGGTCTGGCATTATCGGACGCGCGGTCCAATCCGCGGCCCGGCGGCCGTGGTCTCCGGCACGGTGTATTTTGGTTCAGGTGATGCCTATGTGTACGCGGTGCATGAGGGCGACGGACGCTTTCTTTGGCGCGCGCGGGCGGGCGCGGCGGTGCAATCAGTCGCCCGGGCAGGAGAAGGTTTGCTTGTGGCCTCTCTCGATAATTTTGTCTACCTCTTGTCGCTTAATCGCGGCAGTCGACTTTGGAAGCGCCAGCTTCCGGGGCGAATCTCTTCGCAGCCCCTGACCGCGACGGATGGGGCTCTTTTTGTGCCGCTCTCCAGCGACAGCGGGATAGTCCTGGCTTTGCGCGATGGTAAGCAGGTGAACACGCTTCCTATCGGAGAAGACAACAGCATTGGGGCTTCTCCCGTTGGCGTTGGAGATGTGGTCTTGGTGACGACGATTCATGGGCTGTTGGCGTTTTCCCGCCCGCAACAGGCTCGTAACTACTACCTGCCACACGAAAGGGTGCCTGAACAACCTGGGCGGTGATTGGTATCTGAATCCACTTCCCGGTAAGAATTCTAGTGTTCGCGGTGCGGGCGCAGGAAGGTTCCGATCCGGGACAGTAATCCGTGCAGGATATAGAGCGTCACCAGGATCAGCAGCACCCAGCGCGAATAGAGGTAGATCAGAGTAGCCATAGCAACGCACAGAATTATGATGCGCATACTGCGGACTCGCGCTCCCACGGTCTTGAAGCTCGAGAACTTTAATGTGCTGACCATTAGAAAGCTCAGGAAGCCCACCAGCGCCATCATCAAGCCGGCCAGGATTTGGGCCTGGCGCGGTTCATACTGAACCAGTGGCGTCGGCGCGAAATGAACTATAGCGGCAATCATCCCCCCGGCCATGGGAATGGGCAAGCCCACGAAACTCTTCTTATCAACCTTCGGCGTTCCTTCCGAAAGCGGACGGGGTCTCGAGGCCTGCACATTAAATCGCGCGAGGCGAAATCCACCGCACATCAGATACATGAACGAGAGAAACCATGCCAGCTTATGTACGCCGCTGCCTTCCTGCAGCGTAGGACCAAAGCCCCAGACGAATGCGAGCACCGCCGGAGCCAGACCAAACGAAACAACATCCGCAATCGAGTCCAGCTGGATACCAATCTCGGTCGTGGTTTTGGTGAGACGCGCAATCCGTCCATCGAGCGTGTCGAATACAAGAGCCCAGCCGATCCCGATTGCCGCGTAATCAAAGTAACCGGTGGCCGCGAGCATATTGGCCGGACCTCCGATACCTACCAGCTGGAATCCTCGCAGGGAGGCCATCACCGAGTAGAAGCCGGCAAAAATGTTCACAGCCGTAAACAGTGAAGGAACCACGTACAGGCCCTTTTTCACACCCCGCCGCTGCGCGGCTTCAGCTTCCTTCCCCGTTCTTATGTGGTGCACATTCATCTCGGCCGGATTCTCCCAATAACCGTCGAGCCGCCCCGAACGTGCATCCCTTTGCTGACCAGGAGATCCACTTCAGGGGGGAGGATTAGATCGGTTCGCGAGCCGAACTTGATCATACCAAAGCGCTCGCCGAGCGCCACTTCATCGCCAATCTTTTTCCAGCAAACTATGCGTCGTGCCAGAATACCGGCAATCTGTTTACAACCAACGGTCAGGCCTTCGCCGGCAATTGTCAACGAATTCTGCTCGTTAAGCAAACTCGCCTTCTCATTTGTAGCCATCAAAAATCGGCCTTCGGTGTAGCTCATGTCTACTATCCTGCCTGCTATCGGCGAACGGTTGATATGAACGTCCAAAGGCGAGAGAAAGATACTGACAAGCAACGGTGAATGAGCTTCTCCTTCTGTCACGGGACCGGCTCGAGTGACGCGTCCGTCAGCCGGTGAAACGACTATGCCAGGTTCGGACGGCGGGGTGCGTTCCGGATCGCGAAAGAAGAAAGCCATGAAAGCAGCCAGGCCCAGAAAAACAATGGCGAGCGGCCAATACCCGATGGCCAGCGCGACGAGAGCGAGCAGAGAAGGAACCACAATATACGGAATACCGTCGCGCACCATTTTGCTAATTAGTAGGACAGGCATTCCTGCCTGTCGTTCCCTCTGATAAAACTCAGACAGGCAGGAATGCCTGTCCTACAAAGAAAACGGGCCGCACCCGGAATAATCCCCTGCGTCCCGTTTTATCTTTATGGATATTAAGAATGCCGGCTCCAGCGCTGGGCGTCATCAATGGTCTGACTGATGACGTTTCTCAAACTGAAGCATGATTGAATGCATTTGATCCTTGATAGCTAATTTTTTCTTTTTGAGCGTAATCTCTTCCAGTTGCTCATCATCGTTGGGATAGGTAAGAGAGGACAGTTCGCTCAAACGTTCTTCATAACGGCCGTGTTCTCGAGCAAGCTCACGAAACTCAGGATCCATTGTCATGAGTTGCTCCTTGAGGCTGTCCGCCTTGGTTATTTCCATTTCGGGAGGTCTCCTTTCGGAAGTTGGGTTTGATGAAATAGGGTCAACGCAATACATTTCCCTGCGCTCCTGCCTGCCTCTCCTCGATTGCGAAAATGGTAGCGCAACCCTGCGCTGAGATCAAGGCAAAGGCCTGATTCGCAAGTTCATAATCAACGCATCTTCGACCGGCTGGTTGTAATAGTCGCGCCGGCGCCCGGCGACATGAAAACCGCACCGCTCGTATAGGCTTTGGGCGGCCTGGTTGCCGGCCCGCACCTCGAGCCAGGCGGAGGTCGAACCCAATGCAGCTCCCTGGCGCAACGCAGCATCCAGCAGTTTTGTCCCGATGCCATAACGACGAAGTTCGGGCCGCACCGCCACATTGTTAACGTGAAGATCGTCGACGACAACCCGAGCCACAATGTAACCGGCCAGACTGCATCCATTCTCTGCGAACTTGCGGTCAGCGCGTGCCACTAACATGATGGCTGCGCTTCCCTGCCCCAGTTCCGAGTGATAAGCGTCCCAGCCCCAGGGGCTCAATCCGCACGCTTGTTCTATCTCGACCACTTCGAGGAGATCGTGTTCCGTCATGCGGTCGATCGAGACTCGCTCGTCGCCTATGTAGATGGCAGCTTTTCGTTGTGCCATTTCTGGTTTATCTCCGCGTCAGAAGGTCGGACATAAATCGCGCGCAAGTCTTCCGGGCGAACCGCGTTTCCGCGCTGGAATTCACTAAGCGCGATGGCTGCAACAGAGGCGGCCAGATTCTCGTAGGGAGGCGCAAGAATCCAACCATCGCGCTCGTCTGCCAGGACGCTTTCCGTTTGCTCGAAAAATTCAATCCTCTCGGCCTGTGCCCGCTCTTTCAAAGCAGGCGCATGTGCGCGCGCTCCTGGGCCAGCCCACGTCAGGGTTCGAAGATTCGCGTACTTATTCCACACGTCCCCCGGCTTGAGATGTGAAGCATGGTCGATGGATCGAACGATTTCGTTTGATTCTACCGAGAACAGTTGTGCGAAAAGCTCACCCCGTCCCGCCGGCAGGAGGGCCACAGTCGCCTTCGATGGACCGGCCGAAGCGGCCACAGCCTGCAGTGTGGGAACGCCAACGCAGGGCCGCTGTAGAATTGCGGAAAAGGCCTTGACGCTCGCCAAACCGATCCTGACACCAGTAAAACTGCCCGGCCCGGCTGAGGCTGCGAACAACGCAACCTGCCCGATCGTCACACCGGAGGTCTTGAGGACTCGATCGATGTCGCGCAAAAGAGTATTTGAATGCGAGGCCGTAGCATCTCCAATAACTAAAGCGAGTATCTGCTGCCCTCTCGTTACACAGACGCTGCCGCCTAAGGTTGCTGTATCCAAACTTAGAATCAACGGTGTATTGCCCATTCCGCCTTTGGGATAATAGGTTCGGTTAGGGCGCGATTATAGGTTGTGGATCTATCCCGACGCAATTGGCTTTGTTTTTTGGTAGTGATTCAGTCTCCTCCAATATGGGCGGAACATAAGATCTGAAGCAGTGAAGGCCGAACCTCTTTAGCCGCGTTCACGCGGCTTTCCCGCAGGGTTTACTAGACCGGGCGTTTTACGCCCGGGTCAGGAGGCACCAGAAATCCCATAGCCCGTTTCAACGAGGGCCAGTAGCCGTGATGCTAAAGCTGCTAATCAAAGCACGCTGAAGCGCGCTGAGGTTCTGCCTCACCTGGCTGAACCAGCGCTAAAGCGCTGGTCTATTAACCCTTTGGGAAAACCGTCTGAAGACGGCTGGAGCCCCACGCCGCATCAATACAGCTTCAAACTGCACTAGTACGTTTTTTTTCCATTGGCTCAGCTCTTACGGCTCGGTCGCACCTGAAGCCACAAGGGGTCTTCAAACTTGAAGCTCCGTCAGGAGCGATATTGTCGTCCCTGACGGAGCTCTTGGTTAAAATCAGCCGGAGTTACCGGACAAGGAAGAGGCAGTGAACTTAACTTCTCACCACCTCTTTCATGTGGCCCGAGAAATTATTTGCCAGTATTAAAATACTGTATGCAATCTCCCTGGTTGTTGAACCGCCGTGGCAAGTCGAACCGTTCCCAGCTGCCATCCTTGCACTGGTCTTTATTTGTCGGCGGGCCAGTCGTCGAATCACAAACGTCGCCAATGCCGTCGTGGTCAAAATCAGCCTGGTCAGTGTTCGCAACGAACGGACAATTGTCAACAGCATCAAGGATGCCGTCGTTGTCGTCGTCCGGATCGCAGCTGTCGCCAATACCATCGTGATCGTTGTCTGCTTGATCGGCATTGGCTGTGAACGGACAATTATCACTGGTATCGGCGATGCCATCACCATCGGCGTCTGGACAACCGGCTGCGTTCACCTGGGTGTTTGGCGGAGTGTTCGGACACTGGTCATTGGTGTCGGCCACACCATCGCCGTCATCGTCTGTGTCAACACAATCGGCTTGGCCATCGTGGTCCGTGTCGGCGAAGCCTTCGTCGATGTGTCCGTCGCAGTTATTGTCCAGGCCGTCGCAAACTTCAGTGGCGCCGGGATGAACGCTGGAGTGCGTGTCATCGCAATCCGTGTTATTGATGACATAACCACTCGGTGGTGTCGAAGAACAGATCGAAGTGCTGTTGCCTGCATCACCGAAGCCATCGCCATCCGCGTCGCGGTAGTAGGTCTGAGGCGAGTGAACGCTGGCATCGCCGTCGTTGCAATCCGTGTTGTTGGCCACGCCACAGGCTACTGGTGCACCTGCTCCGTAACCGTCCCCATCGCCATCGGCAAATAACAACTTAGTGTCGTCACAGTCCGAGCTGTTAGTGACGTAACCAGGAGGCGGCGTGGAAGAACAGACCGTAGTAGTGCTGCCTTCATCACCGAAGCCATCCCCGTCCGCGTCTTTGTAGTAGGTCTGAGGCACGTGAACAGTGGCATCGACATCATTGCAATCCGTGCTGTTGGCGACGTAACCAGCGGGCGGAGTCGAAGAGCAGAGCGAAGTACTGCTGCCTGCATCACCGAAGCCATCTCCATCCGCGTCTTTGTAGTAGCTCTGAGGCGCGTGAACGGTGGCATCGCCGTCGTTGCAATCCGTGTTGTTAGCTACGCCACAGGCTACCGGCGCACCGGCTCCATAGCCATCGCCGTCCACGTCGGTATACAACAACTTAGTGTCGTCGCAATCCGTGTTATTAGAAACGTAGCCACTCGGCGGAGTGGAAGAACAGACCGTCGTACTGTTATTGGGATCACCGAAGCCGTCATGGTCGGTGTCCGCGTAATAGGTCTGAGGCGAGTGAACAGTGCCATCGCCATCGTTGCAATCCGTGTTGTTAGCTACGCCACAGGCTACCGGCGCACCGGTTCCATAACCGTCGCCATCAGCATCCGTATACAACAACCTGGTGTCATCGCAGTCCGTGTTGTTAGAAACGTAGCCACTCGGCGGAGTGG
>WNGD01001108.1_pt1 | contig 97733 bp, 84 predicted proteins | sample 5400671 | NCBI WGS metagenome assembly WNGD01 (sample SAMN13153369, study PRJNA577476) | soil metagenome | isolation source: 40 cm soil or saprolite under grassland replicate 2 | place: USA:California | collected 2016-06-15 | reverse complement strand
GCTCGCCACCGGCAGCGCCGTCGCGTTCACGGTGATGGGCGCGCACGAGCACAGCCGCTCGAACGGCGAGTTCAGCCAGCTGCTCACCCTGTGTCGCGCCAACAACGACGACTGCCTGCTCGGCAGCGACGGTACCTACATGAACCCCGCCGCGGAGCAGCTGTACCAGGCCTCGATCCACTTCGACCGCCGCGCCCGGCTGCGCCTGCTCGCCGGCCAGGCGACGCTGCTGGTCGCCGCGGGGCTGTTCATCGCCGACGTGACGCGGCACCCGGGGGGGCCGGTGAATAAACCATTCAGCCCGCTGGAGTTGTCGGGAGACCTGCGGGCGGGCGGAGCACGTGTCGGGCTGCGCGTGACGTTCTAGTGTGGAGTGTGGAGTGCGGAATGCGGAGTGAAAGGGTTGGTCTCATGCGGCACGACACCTACTCTGACATTCCGCATTCCACACTCCGCATTCCGCACTCGCTTCACCCCACCCGGAACAACTCAAACCCCCTCTCATACCTCGCCACGATCCGCTCCCGGTACGCCGCATGCTCCGGCCGGGCGAGCGCCGGATCACGCGCAATGACCTCTCCCGCCGCGCGGCGCGCCGCCTCAAGCAGCGGCAGGTCGGTCTCGAAGTTGGCGTAGCGCAACGGCACCCCACCCGACTGACGGGCCCCGGCGAGCTCGCCCATGCCGCGCTCCCGTAAGTCGAGCTCGGCGATCTTGAAGCCGTCCGTCGTCTCGGTGAACGCCTTGAGCCGGGTGGCCGCCTGCGGGACGTTCGAGAGCAGGATACAGTGGCTCGCGGCGGCGCCGCGGCCCACGCGGCCGCGCAGCTGGTGCAGCTGCGCGAGCCCGAAGCGCTCCGCGTGCTCGATCAGCATCACCGTCGCGTTGGCCACGTCGATCCCCACCTCGATCACGCTGGTCGCGACGAGAATCTGGACCGCGTTGTCACGGAACGCGCGCATCGTCGCATCCCGCTCGTCGGGGCTCAACCGCCCGTGCACGAGCCCGACGCGGAACTCGGCGAACACCTGCCGCAGGTCTTCGTTCATCGTCGTCGCCGCTTTCAGGTCGGCGCGCTCCGACTCGTCGATCACGGGATAGATGACGTACGCCTGACGCCCCGCGGCGCACTCGGCGCGGATGAACTCGTAGATCTTCTTGCGCGCGGCGTCGGTGCGCAGCGCGGTCTTCACGGCGCCCCGCCCTGGTGGCCGCTCCCGCAGCTCCGTCACGTCGAGGTCGCCGTACAGCGTCAGCGCGAGCGAGCGCGGGATCGGGGTCGCCGTGAGGAGCAAGACGTCGGGCGCGTCCCCCTTCTCCACGAGCGCGGCGCGCTGCTCCACGCCGAAGCGGTGCTGCTCGTCCACCACGGCGAGGCCCAGGCGGTGAAATTTCACCGACTCCTGGATCAACGCGTGCGTCCCCACCACCAGGCGCGCCGCGCCGCGCGCGATGCGTTCCCGCACGGCGCTCTTCTCCGCCGCCGCCAGCCGGCCGATCAGCAGCTCCGGCCGGAGCTCGAGCGGCTGGAGCAGCCGCGTGAGCGTCGCACCGTGCTGCTCGGCGAGCAGCTCGGTGGGCGCCATGATCGCGGCCTGGTAGTCGTTCTCCACCGCGAGCAGCATTGCGAACAGCGCCACCACCGTCTTGCCGGTGCCGACGTCGCCCATCAGCATCCGGTGCATGCGGAGCGGCGCCGTCATGTCGTTCGCAACCTCGCGCACCGCGCGCCGCTGGTCTTCCGTGAGCTCGAAGGGGAGATGCTCCTTGAGCCGCGTGGTGAGCTCCTTCTTGAGCGCGAACGCGATCCCCGCGCGGGCGCGCTTGGCGAGATGGCGCGCGCGCGCCTGCACGAGCTGCTGGTCGAAGAACTCGTCGAACGCGAGGCGGCGCCGGCCGGCCTCGGCGTCGTCTAGGTCCCGCGGACGGTGCACGGCGGCGAGCGCCGGGCGCAGCTCGGGAATCCCGACGGCGGCGCGCAGCCGCGGCGGTTGGGGATCGCTGACGAGCGCCAGCAAAGCGTCCAGGTGCTGGTGGATGAGCCCGCGGATCTGGCGGTGCGTCAGGCCTTCCGTCGCCGGATACACCGGCAGCACCAGGCCGCGGTCGGGACCCGCCTCCCCCTGGTCCGCCAGTACGACGAACTCCCGGGGGACGAGCTGGCGCCCGTGGTAGTAGCGCACCGGGCCGGTGACGAGGAGCAGCTGGCCCTGCTTGATTTGTCGCTCGAGGAAGGGCTGGCCCGGCCAGGCGCACTCGAGCAGGCCGCTCTCGTCCCGGAGCACCGCTCGGAACACGCGCAGCCCGCGGCGCGTCGGCAGCACCCCGGTCGTGACCACTTGTCCGACGCAGCTGACCTCCTGTCCTACGCGCGCGCGCGCCAGCGGCGTGACCGCGGTGGCATCGAGGTAGCGATGCGGCGCGTGATACAGCAGGTCGCCGACCGTGCGGATGTCGAGCCGCGCCAGCGCCTCGGCGCGCTTCGGTCCCACGCCTTTGAGGTATTTCACGGAAGTCACGAGCTGCAGCATCACTCCCCTTCCCCCTTCCCCCTTCCCCGGCCTTTCACCCGCTTACCAGGCGCTTGGCGTAGGATTGCGCGTCGAACACCTCAAGGTCTTCGAGCCCCTCCCCGGTACCGATGAAACGGATCGGGACCGGTACCGCGCGTTGGACTGCGACGACGCTGCCGCCCTTCGCGGTGCCGTCGAGCTTGGTGACGACCAAGCCGGTGAGCGACAGCCCCGCGGCGAACGCCCGCGCCTGCTGGACGGCGTTCTGGCCCACCGTGCCGTCCAACACGAGCAGCGACTCGTGCGGGGCGCCGGGCCACTGCTTCGCGACCACGCGCACGACTTTCTTGAGCTCCTCGAGCAGCCGCTCCTCGGTGTGCATGCGGCCCGCCGTGTCCACGAGTACCGTGTCGACCCCACGGGCGCGGGCCGCCGCGACCGCGTCGAACGCCACGGCCGCCGGGTCGGCCCCTCCCGCGCCACCGACACTCGGGACGGCGAGCCGGTCCGCCCAGATCTTGAGCTGCTCGCCCGCCCCAGCCCGGAACGTGTCGGCGGCGGCGAGCAGCGCGCTGCGGCGCTCGCGCGTGAGCCGGTGCGCCAGCTTCGCGATCGTGGTGGTCTTGCCGACGCCGTTCACCCCGAACACGAGGATCACGCTCGGTGGCTCGGATGCGCGCGCCAGCGCTCCCGGATCGCCTCCCGGCGGCGCGGCTGCCGTGAGGAGGCGCGCCACGGCCTGCTGCAGCGCCGCCTGGAAATCGCCGTCTCGGACGGGGGCGCGCGTCACCTGGTCGAGGATCTCCGCCGTCGCGGCGACGCCGAAGTCGGCTTCGAGCATGATGCGCTCGGCTTCCTCACGCGCGCCCGCGTCGCGGCGGCCGAATACGCGGGCGACCCGCTCCCACAGCTTCATGGCAGTCCCTGTCGGCGGCGCCACGCCCACTCGGTCGCGAACGCCGCGATCGCAACGACGAACAGCCACCACCGCTCGCGCAGCGGAGCGCTCGCGAGCCGTCCCGCGCCGCCGCCCGCCTGAGCGTGCAGCACTGGCGCTGCCGGACGCCACTCGTCGGAGTACGTCTCCACCGCCACGACGCCCCGCTCCGCGCCGCTCGGCGACCCGTACGAATACACGCCCGGCGGCAGCGATAACTCCGCACGCCCCGTTGCATCGAAGCGGAGCGTGTCCGTTCGGCTGGTCCCGGCAGCGGTCAGCGTCACGGTCACGTCGCGCGGCGAGCCAGCGCCAGCCCAGCGCCACGCCACGGGCATCCCGTTGGACACCTCGTGCATCACCGGAGCGAACGTCTCCCCTCTCCCTTCTCCCCCACCCAGCAGCCAGTCCGCCAGCGCTGCGACGAGCGCTCGATACGCCTCCGCGCTCGCACCGCCGCGGAACGCCCAGCGAAACAGCCCTGCCGCGGCGACGGTCGCCCGCCGGGCACTGCCCCCCGCCCCATCCTGCTCGGACAGCACGATCACGGGGCGCGGGGTGCCACGCCGCGCGAGGCGCGCGGTGAGCACCACTACCGCTGCGCTATCGGCGGGGGAGGGGAGAGCGAGATCGGACACCGCGGCGGCGGGCGCGAGCGAATCCCAGGCGATGCCGGCGAGCGCGCCGGCGAGCGGGGACGGCTCGGGCGGCTGCACGTACCAGTCGCCCTCCTGGCCCCGCGTCGTGGACCAATTCAGGATGGCGCCCTTGGACGCAAACCGCTCGAGCGGCGCGGGGTTCCCCGCCCGGACGACGAGACGGGCGCCCGCCACCACCCGCGTCACTTCAGCAGGGGAGACGGGCGCGAGGCTGGCGGCGTCGCGCCAGCCGCCCCCGCCCGGCTCGGATTCCACGAAGGCGCGCACCGGCACGCGCGCCACGTCGCTCAGCGCGCGGGCGAGGAAACGGCTGTCCCAGTCGGGCGGCGACGCGAGCAGCACGACCGAGGGCTGGGGACTCACTTCCAGCACGAACCGGCGGGCGTCGTCGCGAGGCTCGGAGTCGCCGGCAACACCCTCCAGTCGCACCTCGAGCGCCTGCCAGCCGGCGCGTGAAAGCCCGGTGAAGGGGGAAGTGGGAAGGGTGATCTCAGTCGAGACAATCCCGCTGTCAGGAAGCGAAACAACACGCGACATGAGGCCCCGATTCCCCAGACTCACGACGAGCGTCCCCTTGCTCCTTCCCCCTTCCCCGGCCTTATCCCCGGCAGTTCCGTAGCTGATTTTGAGCCGGATCGTATCCCCCGCCGCGACGCGCGCCGGTCCCGCGACGGACGCGATGAACGCGTCGCGAAAGGACGCACGGGGCAGGACCACCACCCGCGCACGGCTCAGCAGATCCGTCGGGACGTCGGCGAGGTCGTCGATCGCGCCGTCGGTCACGACGCTGACCGGCCCGCCGCGGCCCGCCGCGGCCGCGAGCGCCGGGGCGAGCCGTGTTGCGCCGTCGGCCGGTGGGAGCGAGTCGTAGGCGCGCACGCGGGACCCGAAGCGCCAGATCACGCCCCTCCCCTCGCTCCCGCCCTTCGCCAGCGCGCGCGCGCTGTCCAGCGCCGCGCGCCAGCGCCCGCCGTGGCCCGCCATGCTGAGCGACGCGTCGAGCAGCACGAGGGGTGGGGCGGACCCCGGGTCGCGCCGCCAGGTCGCGGGGTTCCACAGCAGCAGCACGAGGGCAGCGAGTCCGGTGGTGCGCAGCAGCGCGAGCCCGGCCGTCAGGCGGCCGCGCACTGGAGTGCCTCGGCGAGGGTGAAGCGGCCTTCGTACAGCGCCCGTCCCACGACGGCCCCCGCGAGCCCGGCGGTCCGGATGGCGCGCAGGTCGTCGAGCGCCGCGACTCCGCCCGAGGCGATCGTATCGAGCCCGAGCGCCGCGATCGCGCGGGCGCCCGCCACGTCCGGCCCGGCCAGCATCCCGTCCCGGGCGACGTCGGTGTAGATCACCGTGCGCGCTCCTTGCGCCTTGACCCGCTCGGCGAGCTGGGGCGCGGTGAGGTCGAACACCTCGGTCCAGCCCCGCACGGCGACGCGGCCGTCCTTCGCGTCGATGCCGACCGCGAGCCGCTCCGGCCCGTGGCGCTCGAGCAGCCGCGCGACCATCGCCGGATCGGTCGCGGCCTTCGTCCCGATCACTACCCGGGTCGCGCCCCACGCCAGCATCTCGTCGATCGCCTCCTCGGTGCGCAGGCCGCCGCCCACCTGGACCGGCACGCCCGCCGCACCCAGGAAGCGGCGCGCGAGCGCACGGTTGTCGCCCCGGCCCAGCGCGCGGTCCAGATCGACGAAGTGGACCCAGTGGGCGCCGTCGCGCGCGAACTGGCGCGCCACGGCCACGGGATCGTCGGCGTAGGCGGTCGCGCGCTGCGCCTCACCCTGGCGCAAACGCACCACTCGCCCGCCCTGCACGTCAACGGCGGGGTAGAGCTCCACGGATGTAGAGGAAACTAATCGTCGCGCGCGGCGACGGTCGGAGCGGTGTGCGGGGAGCCGTGCGGCTCGAGCTGAGTGACCAGCTGCACGCGGACCGAATCGTACGCGGCGCGGAGGCGCTGCGGGATCGGCGTGCCCGATCCCATGTCCTTGCGTTGCGGGTTGGTGGGCCGGCCGGCTACGAGAAACTCGTAATGCAGGTGCGGGCCGGTCGACAGGCCGGTCGAGCCGACGTAGCCGATCGTCTCTCCCTGCTCCACGCGCTCGCCCACGTGCAGGCCGCGCTCGAAGGCGGAGAGGTGGCCGTAGCGCGTGAGGATGCCGCTCGCGTGGCGCAGCTCGATCAGGTTGCCGTAGCCGCCCTCCTCCCGCCCCACCCGTGTCACCACACCGTCCGCGGTGGCGCGCACCGGCGTGCCGTACGGCGCCGAGAAGTCCACGCCCTCGTGGGCGCGCCACATGTGGAGGATCGGATGGAAGCGGCTGCCGAACCGGCTCGAGATGCGACGGAACGCCAGCGGCGCGCGCAAGAAGGCGCGGCGCAGCGACCGTCCTTGATCGTCGTAGAAGCCCGCGACCCCCGTCGCGTTGTCCTCGAAGTAGAAGGCGTAACTCGGGGTCCGCGCCACATCCACCCGCGCCGCCAGGATGCGGCCGAAGCGCCGCTCGCCCTCGGGGGACTCGAGCCGCTCCAACAGCACGATGAACCGATCTCCCGCCCGGACGTCGCGGGTGAAGTCTACCTCCCAGTCGTACACGTCGGCGATCGCCCAGGCGAGCGCGCGCCGCTCGGCTCCCGGCAGGAACGTGTCGGCGACGGCGCGGTCCAAAGCGTCGTACAACGACGACTCGATCGCACCCGTGACCCGCAAGCGCACGATCGTCCACGGGATCGTTTCGACCGTTTCGACCCAGCCGGCGTCGGCGCGCGCCACCTGGAGGCGCCGCTCGGGCGACAGCCGCACGGTCACCCGCTCAGCCAGGCTGTCGGTCTTCAAGCGGCGCACCTGGAACGCGAGCCCGGGCCGCAACCGGCGCACCGGCAGGTGCTGCGCCGCGGCGAGGAACCCGGCGTAGTCGCGCCCCGTGATCCCCGCGCGCGCCAGCACCTCGGCGAGCGTCTCGCGCCGTCCCAGCGTCTCCGTGAACTCGGCATAGGCGTCGGTCACGACGATGGGCGCCGCGGTGAGCGGCCGGCGCCAGGGCCACGCTTCGCGCGTGGCCCAGAGCAGACCGCCGGCCGTGAGCAGGCCGGCGGCGACGTAATGGCTCGCCCGCCCAGGAAGCGCCATCAATCCATCTGTCTCCGGATGAAGGTCGGAATCTCGAGCTCGTTGACGTCGGGGGGCGGCGCGGGTGGGGGCGCGCCGCGCCGCGCCGGCTCCGCCGGCTTCACGTAGCCCAGCGGCGGCACGGGGGTGGGCCGCGACACCCGCTCCCGGAACGGCAGCACGCCCGGCGCCGCCCGGCCCGGCGTCTCGGCCGCCTTGTCCCGGTCGAAGCCAGTGGCGATCACGGTCACCCGGATCTCGCCGTGCATCGCCGGATCGTTCACCGTTCCGAAGATGATCTCGGCCTCCTCGCCCGCCGCGTCCTTGACGACGTCGGAGATCTGGGTGACCTCGCCGAGCGTCAGATCTTCGCCGCCGGTGATGTTGATCAGCACGCCCGTGGCGCCGGTGATCGAGATGTTGTCGAGCAAGGGGCTCGAGATCGCCTGCTGCACCGCTTCCATGGCGCGGTTCTCGCCCCGCCCCATCCCCGTGCCCATGATCGACGCGCCGCCGTTCTGCATCACGGTGCGCACGTCCGCGAAGTCCACGTTCACGATGCCCGTCACGGTGATGAGCCCCGAGATCCCTTGCGTGGCATGCAGCAGCACCTCATCCGCCTTTTTCAGCGCGTCCTGGAAAGGTATCCCCTTCCCCACCACGGCCAGCAAGCGCTCGTTCGGGACGGTGACCATGGTGTCGACGTGCTTGCGCATCTCCGCGATGCCCATCTCGGCCTGGCGCATCCGCTTGCGCCCTTCGAACAGGAACGGCTTGGTCACAATGCCGATGGTGAGGGCCCCGAGATCGCGCGCCATCTGCGCGATGATGGGCGACGCGCCCGTCCCCGTGCCGCCGCCCATGCCGCAGGTGACGAAGACGAGATCGGCGCCCTGGAGGGCGTGCAGCACTTCATCGCGGTTCTCCTCGATCGCCTGGCGGCCGATCTCGGGTCGCGCGCCCGCCCCGAGGCCGCGCGTCAGCTTCTTCCCAATCTGCACCTTCACGTCGGCCTTGTTGTTGAGCAAGGCCTGCGCATCGGTGTTGACGGAGATGAATTCGACGCCCTGCAGCCCCTCGTCGACCATGCGGTTCAGCGCGTTGCCGCCGCCGCCGCCCACGCCGACGACCTTCATGCGCGCGTTTTGCGATACGGTCTCTTCGAGCTCGAAGATCATGGCTCCCTCGGGTGACCGATCAGAAGAAGTCCTGCAACCACCGCTTGAGCGGCGCGAACCAGCGCTCGACCCCCGGGCTCTGCACCAGCGAGCCACTGGGCGCGGCGCCCTGTGCCACCTTGCGCGCCGCGTACAACACCAACCCCACCGGCACCGCGTAGCGCGGCGCCTGCACGCTGTCCACCAGCCCCGAAATCCCCTGCTCCGGGGCGCCCGCGCGCACCGGCATCGCGAACACGTCCCGCGCCAGCTCCACCATCCCCGGCAGATGCGCGGTGCCGCCGGTCAGCACCACGCCCGCCGGCAGCCGCCCGCCCCCGTACCCCGCCTTCTCGAACTCGCGGTCCACCAGGTGGAAGATCTCGTCCAGCCGCTGGTGGATGATGTCCGACAGCATCTCGCGGGCCGCCTGCCGGGCTCCCTGGCCGGGCGTGGACGGCAGCGTGATCATCTCCGACGGATCGACCAGCGGCTTGTAGGCGACGCCGTGTCGCTCTTTCAGCCGCTCCGCGTCGGCCTGGGTCACGCCCAGCACCTGGACCACGTCGGTGGTGACCTGCGCGCCGGCGTACTTGAGCGACGCCAGGTGCCGGATCTTCCCCTCGTGGAAGATGGTCACGCCGGTCGAGCCACCCCCGACCTCGAGCAGCGCGACGCCCAGCTCCTTCTCGTCCTCCGTCAGCACGGCGTACGACGCCGCCAGCGGCTCGAGCACGAGATCCAGCACGCGGTACCCGGCGCGCTGCACCGCCTTGCGCAGATTCTGCGCGGCGGTGGACTGCACGGTCACGAGGTACATCTCCACCTCGAGCCGCGTGCCCGTCATCCCCACCGGGTCCGAGATGCCGTGCTGCTGATCGACGACGTACTCCTGCGGGATGTCGTGCAGCAGCTCCTGGTCGCGTCCCAGCGAGATGGCCCGCGCCACCTCGTTCACGCGGGCGACGTCCTCCGCGGTGATTTCCTCGCGGCTCACGGCGACCACGCCGGGCGACGTGCGGGCCGACACGTGCTCGCCGGCGATGCCGCAGGTGACGCCCCCGACCTTCGCGCCCGCCATCCGCTCGGCATCCCGCAGCGCGGCGACCACCGAGCGGCTGGTCTCGTCGATGTCCCGCACCATGCCGCGCCGCACGCCGGCGTTCTTGGCGAGCCCGACGCCCAGCACCTTGGCGAGCGGCAGGCGCGGCAGGTCGCCCACCACCTCGGCGATCACGGCGCAGGTCTTCGTGCTCCCGAGGTCGAGCCCGGCGATCAGCTGTCGGTCCCGGCTCATGCCCCCCCTGCTGCCGCGGACGCCTTACGCCGCACCAGCACCTGCCTCGCGAATCGGGCGTCGAGCTCCACGTACGGGCGCCCCTTCGCGGCCAGATCCTGCGCGACCAACACCACGGCCCGAATGACCTCCGGCCCGGCGTCGCGTCGCAGTAGCACGTGACGAGGCCCCATGTCCAGAAGCACGTCCCCGCGCGCCAACCCGCGCGCACTGGTGATGGTTTGAAACAGCGCCGGATCCACCGACTGGACCAGCGCCAGCACCCCCACGACCCCGGGATCCGCCGCCGCCGCCACCGGCAGGTCGAGCCCGGTGCGCGCCGGATCGAACGGCAGCGCGCGGCCCTCCGCATCGACTGCGACCAACGGGCCGCCGCGCGGCCCGCCCCCCCCCCGCGGCGCCAGTGCCGCGGGCTCCACCTCGCGCAGCTCGATCCGGAGCGCCGCGGGGAGCTGGCGCACCACGCGCACCTCCGCCACCCCCGCGAGCCCGCGCAACCGGTCGCCCAGCAGCCGCGTGTCGGTGAACACGCTCGCGTCGGGTGCCAGTCGCAGCGCCGCGATCACCACGTCGGGCGCCAGGTTTTTCACGCCCACGAGCTCGAGCTGCCGCACGCGGAAGAACGCGAGGTGCCGGAGCGCCAACGGCGCTGCAAGCCAGCCGAAGGCGACCAGCACGACCCAGGCGCTAGCGAGCAGCGTCCGCCGCCGCCACCGCGGCCATCGGGTCACCGCGCCTTTTCCCTTCCTGGTTCCCCCGCTTCTCCCCGCCCCAAGTATTGCAGCAGCTCCGGCCCGACCCGGGTGACGTCGCCCGCCCCCAGTGTGAACACCACGTCACCCGGCCGCACCCGCTCGGCGACCAAGTCCACGAGCGCCGCGCGGTCCCGCACCGCCACCGTGGCCGCCCCCGCTCGCTCGGCGCCCCGCACCACCAGCTCGGCAGTGACTCCCGGCAGCGGCTGCTCGCGCGCGCCGTAGATCGGCGCCACCACCACGACGTCCGCACTCGCCAGCGCGCGCCCCAGCGCTTCGCCGTGCAGCGCCGTGCGCGAGAACAGGTGGGGCTGGAACACCGCCACCACGCGCCGTCGCGGAAACGCCTGGCGCGCCGCCGCCAGCGTGGCGAGCACCTCCGTGGGGTGATGCGCGTAGTCGTCCACGACCGTCACCCCGCGGGCTTCGCCCACGCGCTCGAACCGTCGCGCCACGCCGCTAAAGCGTTCGAGCGCCGTGATGCAGCGCTCGAGATCGACTCCCAGCTCCAAGGCCACGGCGAGCGCCGCCGCCGCGTTTCGCAGGTTGTGCAGCCCCGGCACCTGCAGCGCGACCCGAACGACGCGGCCATCTGGCAGGGCGACCTGTGCGGCGGAGCCTCGCTCGCCTAACGCGGGAGCCGCGATCCGCACGTCCGCGTCCGCCGCGAGACCGACGCGCCACACCGGCACCCGCACCGCGGCCGCGATCCGCAGCGCCCCCGCGTCGTCCGCACCCACGATCACCCGGCGCGCCCGCCCCGCAAACTCCGCGAACGCTCGCTCGAGCGCGGCGATGCTGCCGCCGTAGCACTCGAGGTGGTCGGCCTCGACGTTGTTCACGACCGCCACCGTGGGCGCGAGCGAGAGAAACGCGCGATCGAATTCGTCGGCCTCGACCACGAACAGCTCGCGGCCGCCGATGCGCGCGTTCCCGCCCCACGGAGCGACACGGCCGCCGGCGAGTCCCGTAGGATCTCGCCCGGCGGCCGCCAACGCCTCCGTGACCATCACCGTCGTGGTGGTCTTGCCGTGCGTGCCGGCGACCGCCACCACAATCCCGCCGGCGACGGCCTGGCCGAGGGCGTCGGCCCGCCGTACCACCGGAACCCCCAGGGCGCGTGCTCGCGCCAGCTCCGGGTGATCCCCGGCTACCGCTGCGGTGACCACGAGCGCCCGCGCTCCAACCACGTGCTCGGCGTCGTGCCCCCGCCATATTTCCACCCCCAAAGCTGCCAAATCGGCGGCTCCCGAGGGGTCCGAATCACAACCCGTTATCGCAACGCCTTGTTGCTTGGCAAGGAGCGCCAAGCCGCTCATCCCCGCTCCGGCGATCCCCATGAAGTGGATCGGACGGGGATCCACGGTTGCAAACAGGTTCATTAGTGAGGGGCTAATATAGCGAATCTACGAAACTTGCGAAAGAGAGCATCCCATTTAGGGGACCAGTGTCAAAATCCTCGACACGATCTCTCGTGACGCATCCGGGTGCCCCCGGGCCCGGGCCCGGGCGGCGAGCGAGGCGAGCCGGGCGGGGTCGCCGAGCAGCTCGGTGATCAATTGGGCGAGCGAGTGCGCCGAGAGATCCCGCTCGGCGAGATGGATGGCGGCGCCCGCGGCCGCGAGCGCGCGGGCGTTGTAGGTCTGGTGATCCGCTGCCGCCGTCGGGAGCGGCACCAGGATGCTCGGTTTCCCCCACGCGCACAGCTCCGCCACGGTCATGGCGCCGGCGCGCGCCACGACGAGATCGGCCGCGCGGTACGGCTCGGTCATCGGATCGAAGAAGCCGCGCACCACCACCCGCCCCGGCACGGCGTAGCGCGCGAGCGCCGCCGCGTGCGCGCCACCGGTGCCCCACAGCACGGTCGCGTCGCTCAGCAAGCGGCGCTCCAGTGCCGCGGCGACGGCGTAGTTGAGCGAGCGTGCCCCCTGGCTGCCGCCGAACACCAGCACGCTGGGGCGCCTTGGCTCGAGCCCGAGGCCGGCGAGGGCCGCGCTCCGATCTCCAGGCTCGGGAGGCCGAACCGGATTGCCGAGCGTGAAGACCTCGGTGCGCTTGCCGGGCGACAGCCGCTCGCGCGCCTCGGGGAACCCGAGATGCACCTGGCGGGCGGCGCGCGCCAGCCAGCGCGTGGTGAGCCCGGGGAACGCGTTCTCCTCGACGATGGCGGTGGGGATGCCGGCACGCTGCGCGCGCAGCACGATGGGCCCCGCGGCGTAGCCACCCGTCCCGATGACGATCGCGGGCCGCTCCTCGCGCAGCAGCCGTCCCACATCGCGCCACACGCGGGGCGCGAGCAACAGCCAGCGCGCGTTCGGCTCGATCGGGAGGAGGAGGTGACGGAACGGCTGGCGCGGCAGCAGCTCGGCCTCGATGCCGCGCTCGGCGCCGACCAGCACCGGCTCGACGCCCGAGTCCGCCTCGCGCAGCGCCTGAGCCAGCGCGAGGGCGGGGATGAGATGGCCGCCGGTGCCACCCCCCGCAAGCAAAACCTTCACCGCCCCGCCCCAGTGCGGAGTGCGGAATGCGGAATGCGGAATGGCAGCGCGAGCTTCGCTGCGACGCTCGACCTTCCACTTACACTCCGCATTCCGCACTCCGCATTCCGCATTGAGCTTCTTCGCATGCGCGCCCGATCACCCCAGCCCGTTGGTGCGCCGCCGCCCCCGCCCCACGCTGATCAGCACCCCCGTCGCGACGAGCGCCACGAGCAGGCTCGAGCGTCCGTACGAGATGAACGGCAGCGTGATGCCCGTCGCCGGCAGCAGCGCCAGGCTCACGCCGATGTGCAGCGCGGCGGTCACCCCGATCAGCGCCGTGAGCCCGACCGCGAGCAGCTGCCCGAACAGATCGCCGGCGGACCGCGCGATCCGGAAGCCGAGCCACACGAACGTGCCGAACAGGACGAGGATGGCCACTACCCCGAGGAACCCCCACTCCTCGCCGATCGTCGAGAAGATGAAATCGGAGTAGGCATACGGGAGGTAGCCCAGCTTCTGTTGCCCCTGCCCCAACCCCACGCCGAACAGCCGCCCCGCGCCGATCCCCACGAGCGACTGGTGCACCTGCCAGGTCGCTTCGGCGGGCGCGCTGCCCGGCGCCAGGAAGGTGAGCACCCGGGCGATCCGGTACTGCGCGCTCGCCACCGCACCGAAGGCGAGCGGCGTGCCCACGACGCCCAGCACGAGGAAGTGTCCGATCCGGGCTCCCGCCGTGAAGAGCACGACGCCAGCGAGGATCGCGACGAGCAATGCCATGGACAGGTTCGGCTCGAGGAAGATCAACCCGACGACCGGCGCGAGGATCACGAGGAACGGTAACAGGCCACGTTGGAAGGTGCGGATCCGCTCGCCCTTCTTCGCCGCGAGCATCGCCGTCCAGACCACGACCGCGAACTTGGCGAGCTCGGACGGCTGCAGGGTGACGATGCCCAGATTCACCCAGCGCCGACCGCCGTTGATCGTGGGCGCGATGCCGTGGGTGAACGGCAGCAACACCACCACGAGCAGCAACGCCGCGACCCCGAGCATCGGCCAGGCGTAGCGCTGCCAGCGCCGATAATTCGAGCGCGCCAGCAGCGTCGCGATAATGCCGCCGACCAGGGCGCCGAGCGCCTGGCGCAGCGCGAACTCCGAACCCACCTGCCCGCCGGCCGTCGTCAACAGGCTGGACGCGCCGTACACCGCCGTGAGCCCGAACACCACCAGCACGGCGGCCAGGAGCGCCAGCAGCCGGGTTTCCCAGCGGCGGTCGGTCATGGGCGAGCGCGCTCGCTCGGGGTTCCCAGGCTGAAGCCTGGGCTCGGCAACGCACTGTCCTGAAGGACACGCGTGTGCTTTAGCACAGTGCAGTGCCGAGCCCACGCTTCAGCGTGGGAACACCACCCGGATGCACACCCATTGCCCGACCTCACATGGCCTCCACTAGCGTTCGGAACGTCGCCCCCCGCTCCTCGTAGTTCTTGAACATGTCGTAGCTCGAGCACGCGGGAGAGAGCAGCACCGCGTCCCCCCGCTGTGCGGCGTGGCGGGCGCGCGCCATAACGTCCGCGAACGTGGTGCCGCGCTCGAGGGGCACCTTGCCGCCCAGGTCCTGGGCCACGATCGCGCCGGCCTCGCCGAAGGCGATCACGAGCCGGCACTTCCCTTGAAGCAGCGGCGCGAGGCGCGTGTACGGCTCTCCCTTGTGCCGTCCTCCGAGCAGCAAGACGAACGGGCGGTCCATCGCTGCCACGGCGACCACCGTCGAGGCGATGTTTGTCGCCTTGGAGTCGTTGATCCACAGGACGCCGCTCACTTCCCGCACCGGCTCGAGGCGGTGCGGCAGCGCCCGGAACGACCGCAGCCCCTCGGCGATCAGCCCCAGCGACACGCCTGCCTCCTGCACCGCCAGCGCCGCGGCGAGCCCGTTCGCCACGTTGTGATCCCCGAGCAGTCGCAGCTCGTCGCGGCGCAGCAGCTCGGCGCCTTCGAGGCGCAGCAGCCGCGCCGGCGCGTCGTACCAACCGTCCGCCGGCCGCGCGAGGGAGAACAGCACGCGCCGCCCGGGCGCCGGTCCCGGAAGCGCCAGCGCCGCCGGGTCGTCGCCGTTCAGGACCCACACGTCGCGCGCCGTCGCGTTGCGGAACAGCAGCTGCTTATCGGCATAGTACGCGTCCACCGAGGGATAGCGGTCCAGATGATCCGGCGCGAGGTTGGTCAGGACGCCGATCTCCGGGGTGAAGTGCGGGCTGTCGTGCAGCTGGAACGACGACACCTCGACCGCCAGCCACTGGTAGCGGTCGCCCGACACGGCGATGTCCGCGAGCGGCCGGCCGATGTTCCCCGCCGCCTCGGCGTGCAGCCCCGCCACCCGCATCAGGTGCGCCACCAGCGCGGTCGTGGTGGTCTTGCCGTTCGTCCCCGTGATCGCGATGCAGCGTGTCCCCGACCCCGCCAGCGCCCGAAACCCGAGGTCGAGCTCGGACACCACGGGCACGCGCGCCTCCCGGGCCGCCGCGAGGGGCGCCGCGTCGGGCGGGACGCCGGGCGACACGACGACCCCGGTGGCCGACCGGATCTTGGCGAGGTCGTGCCGGCCGACGTCGACCTCGACGCCGGCGAGCCCGCGCAGCTCGGCCACGGTGTCGCCGCCGTACGGATGGTCCGACGCGTCGCTCGCGTACACGTGCGCGCCCTCGCGGGCGAGCAGTTTCGTCGCGGCGATCCCGCTCTTGCCCAACCCGACCACCGCGACGACGCCTCGACGCCACGCCTCCGGGATCATCGCACCTTCAGCGTCGCGAGCGCGATCGCGGCGCACAACACGCCCAGGATGTAGAACCGCATCACCACCTGCGGCTCGGCCCACCCCAGCTTCTCGAAATGATGATGCAGCGGCGCCATCCGGAATACGCGATGCGCGTCCGCGTACTCCTTGCCCCGGCGCGTCTTGTGCCAGCGGTACACGCTCGTCTGCAGCATCACTGAGACGGTCTCCGCGGCGAACACGCCGCCCGCGATGAGCAGCAGAAACTCGGCTTTGAGCAGGATGGCGACCGTGCCGAAGGCGCCGCCGATCGCCAGTGCGCCGGTATCGCCCATGAACACCTGTGCGGGGTGGGCGTTGAACCAGAGAAACCCGAGTGCCGCGCCAGCCAGCGCGCCGCAGAACACCGTCAGCTCGCCCGCGCCGGGAAGGAAGTAGACACCCACGTACTTGGTCCAGTCGAACCGGCCGAACACATACGCGAAGATCGCGAACGCTCCCGCCGCGATCGCCGTCAGCCCGGTCGCGAGGCCGTCGAGCCCGTCGGTCAGGTTCACGGCGTTCGAGCTGCCGGTGACGACGAGCGTGACGAACAGCACGTAGGTCACCGGCCAGAACACGATCAGCTGGTACTTGAACACAGGTAGCTGGGTCGACGTTGGCGGCAGGTTGGGCGCGAGGGGCGACGCCAGGAGAAACAACCCCAGCGCCAGGCCGAACGAGATCTGGCCGATCAGCTTCCAGCGCGCGACCAGCCCCTGCGACTTGCCGCGCACGATCTTGAGGTAGTCGTCGAGGAATCCGATCGTGCCCATCCACAGCATCGTCGCGACCGCAACAACCGCGTAGCGGCTGTCGAGCCGCGCCCACAGCAGCGTGGGCACGACGGTCGCCAGGATGATGATGAGCCCGCCCATCGTGGGCGTGCCGCGTTTGCCGGCGTGACTCGCGGGTCCCTCGGCGCGGATCACCTGGCCGACGTGCCGATCGCGCAGCAGGCGAATGATCCCCGGTCCTAACACGAAGGCGAGCACCAGCGCCGTCACCGTGGCGCCGGCGCCGCGGAAGGTGATGTAGTTGAAGAGATTGAACAGGATGTGCTGCTTCGCGAGCGGCGCCAGCAGGTGATAGAGCACGCCTCCAGGTCTCCCGACGGTCAGGTGAGCTGCCGCAGTACCCGCTCCAAGGCGACGCCGCGCGACGCCTTGAGCAAGACGATCTCGTCGCCCTTGAGCGCGGTCTTGAGCTTCGGACCCAGCGCGGCTGCGTCCGGCGCCGTGACCAGCCGGGCACCGAGCGCGCCGCGCAGCGACTCGAACGCCGGGACGAATGCGCCGACCGCGGCGACCAGGGCCGGCTGGACCGCCGCGATCTCGCGGGCGGCGGCCGCATGCAATCTGTCACTCTCACCCCCTAGCTCCAACATCGAGCCCACCACCACCGCGAGCGGCCGCCGGCGCCGCCCGGCGAGCCAGTGGGCAAACTTCACCGCCCAGGCGAGCGACGCCGGATTGGCGTTGTAGGTGTCGTCCAGGATGGTCAGCCCGCCCCGCTCGATCACGGTGCCGCGCCCGCCGGGGATCTGCACCGCGGCGAGCCCCGGCACCGCCCGGACAGGGTCCGCTCCCGCCTCGCGGCCGACGGCGAGGGCGAGCATCGCGTTCTCGATCTGGTGAAACCCCAGCACCGGGACGGTGACCGTCCGGCCGGCCCAGGTGATCCGCGGATGCCCTGCGTCGTCCAGCTCGGCGGCGTCGGGCCGCACGTCCGCCCCGCTGTCCGTGCCCGCCACGACGGTGCGGGTCAGCCGGCGCGCCTCGCGCGCCAGCGCCGGCGGGTCCGTGCCGACGACGGCGACGCCCGCACCCGGCACCAACGCCAGCTTCTCCCGCAGCACCCCTTCGAGCGAGCCGAATCCCTCGACGTGCGCGTACCCGACGTTCGTGATCGCCACGATGGTCGGCTCGATCACGTCGCGCAGCCGGGCGATTTCCCCCGGCACGCTCGCTCCGGCCTCGACCACGAGCGCCTCGGCGTCGTCGGGCGCGCCCAGGATCGTGAGCGGCACACCCACCAGGTTGTTCAGATTACCGCTCGTCGCGTGCACGCGGTACCGCGTGGCGAGCACCGCCCGGATCATCTCCTTGGCGCTGGTCTTGCCGCTCGAGCCGGTGATCGCCACCACTGGACTGGTGGCGGGCAACCCCCGGCGGCGCGCCCGGGCGAGCAGCCCGAGCGCCGCGAGCGTATCCGCCACCTCGAACACCGGCAGCCCGTCCACGCGGGGCGTGCCGCGCCGCACCACCGCGGCAGCCGCGCCCTTCGTCCGCGCGTCGCCGAGGAAGTCGTGGGCGTCGAACCGCTCGCCTGTGAGCGCGACAAAGAGGGTGCCCGGCGTCAGGTTGCGCGTGTCGGTGGTCACCCCGCTGAAGCGCAACCTTGCGGGCGCCGACACACCGAGTGCGGCGGCGACGATTTGTGAGTCCCAGGCGGTCACCGCTCCACCCTGAGTGCGGAGTGCGGAGTGCGGAGTGCGGAGTGGACTGTGCGATCGTCGAGCCACGCAATCGAGATCGAGGATCGGACCTCCCCTTTCAACTCCGCACTCCGCATTCCGCACTCCGCGCCCCCAGCTCCCGTACGATGGCGCGCTCGTCGAACGGCTGTTTCTCCTTGCCGATGATCTGGTAGGTCTCGTGCCCCTTGCCGGCGAGCAGGATCGTGTCGCCCGGCCGGGCGAGCTGCAGCGCCAGGGCGATCGCCTCGCGGCGGTCGCTGCGGCGCTGGTGCGGCTTCGCCTGCATCCCGCTCTCGACCTCGTCGAGGATCCGCTCGGGGTCCTCGGTCCGCGGGTTGTCCGACGTGACGATCGCGACGTCGGCGAGCCGCACGGCGATCTCGCCCATCGGCGCGCGCTTGCCCCGATCGCGGTCACCCCCCGCGCCGAACACGAGGATGAGCCGGCCCGGGGTGAGCGGCCGCACGCTCTCGAGCGCGCGCTCCAGCGCGTCCGGCTTGTGGGAGTAGTCCCGCAGGATCGTGCAGGGCCGCTCCGCGATGCGCTCCATCCGGCCGGGCACCTGCGGCGCCGTGGCGAGCCGGTCGGCGATCGTCTCGACCGGGACGCCCATCCCCCAGGCGCACGCCGCCACGCCGAGGGCGTTGGCGACGTTGAAGCGGCCCAGCAGCGGGAGTCGCGCCGCCGCATTCCCCGTCGGCGTGATCAGCTCGAACCGGGCGCCGCTCCCGTCGACCACGACCTGTCGGGCCGTGACGTCGCCGCCGCGCTCGCCGAATGTCACACGGCGGTGCCGGCGCGGCAGGCGCTGCCAGGCCGGATCGTCCGCGTTCACCACCTCGAGGCCGGCGGGCGACAGGTACGTCGCGAGCTTGGCCTTCGCCTTGAAGTACGCCTCCAGCGTGCTGTGGTAGTCGAGGTGCTCGCGCGTCAGGTTCGTGAAGATCGCGGCCCGGAACACCAAGCCGTCCACGCGTCCCTGATCGAGGCTGTGCGAGGACACCTCCATCGCGGCGCCCCGCGCCCCGCGCGCCACGAGGGCCGCGAGCGTCGCCTGCAGGTCGATCGGTCCGGGCGTCGTGAGGTTCCCCGCTTCGCTGGGCACGGGCGCGCCGCCCGGGTCGAAGGCGCCCAGCGTCCCGATCGAGCCCATCGGCTCGAGCGCCGACAGCACGTGGCGGGCGAGCAGCACCGACGTTGTCTTGCCGCTCGTCCCGGTGACGCCGACCAGATCGAGCTGCGCCGCGGGCCGCCCGAACCACGTTTCGGCGGCCACGGCGGCCGCCCGGCGGCCGTCGCGCACCAGGACCTGCGGCAGCTCGACCGGCTGCTCGCGCTCGACGAGGGCGGCGACCGCGCCGCGCTCCCGCGCGGCGGCCACGAACTGGTGCCCGTCCTGCACCGAGCCCCGCACCGCGCAGTACAGCATCCCGGGCTCCACACGCCGGCTGTCCGCCGTGAGCCCGGTGATCTCGGGCCAGGTGTGCAGGTCCGGCGTCCCGACCAGGACGCCCCCCCGCTCGAGCGCGGCCACGATCTCGGGGAGGCGGCTCATCGCTTCGCGCGCCGCCGCGCGAGCGCGCTGATCGCGGCCGGGCTGACGCGCTCGGCGAACAGGGTGACCGTAGCGCCCAGCGTGGCGCTGTCGCCCGCGGCCGGCCAGGTGTGCTCGGCCGTCCCCCAGCCCTTGAGCGCCACGCGGAAGCCCCGGCGGTGCAGCGCGCGCACGGCTTCCCGTAGGCGCAGTCCCGTCACATCGGGCACCGCCTGGCGCCGCCGCACGGCCGCGGAGTCCGGTCGGTACGGCCAGGGGACGACGTAAGGGACCACGCCGCCGTCGTCCTCGAGCGGCACGGCTGCGGTCGGGGGTGCGGCGGTCGAGAGCCGCGCCCGGTCGAGCGCGACGGTCCGTGCTGCGAGCGCCTGCTCGAGCATCGAGCGCGTCACGGGCGCCGCCGTCTGCGCCGCGAAATAGCTCCCCTTGTGCGGATTGTCGATCTTCACGACGAGCACGAGCTGCGGCTTGTCCGCGGGAAACAAGGCGGCGAACGACGCCGTGTACTGCCCCGGGGCGTAGTGCCCGTTCACCACGCGGCGCGCCGTCCCCGTCTTCGCCGCCACGGGAAATGTCGTGAGCGCCGCTTCCGAGCCCGTGCCGTGCTCCACCACGCCGCGCAGTAGGTCGCGCAGCGCCGCCGCGATCTCGGGCGACACCGCGCGGCGCACCGGCTCCGGCTCGTGACGGTACAGCAACCGCCCTTCCGGGCTGCGCACCTCGCGGATCAGGGTGGGCTGCAGCAACAGCCCACCGTTCGCGAGCGCGGCGTACGCGGCCGCCACCTGGATCGGCGTCACCGACAGCTCGTACCCAATGGCGAGGCTCGCCGCGCTCGGGCGGGTCCACTCGGACGGGGGCCGCAACCGCCCCGCCGCCTCGCCCGGAAACTCGATCCCGGTGAGCACGCCGAAACCGAAATCGCGCAGCATCCGGTATTGCTCCGCCGGTTTCAGGCGCGCCGCGAATTTCACGATCGCGATGTTGCTCGACACCCGGATCGCATCGGCCAGCGTCAGCGTCGGCTGCGGGTCTTCGTCGGTGATCGGGGGGCGGCCCGGCAGGCGATAGATCCCGTCTTCGCCCGATACGTGCTCGCCCGGGCGCACCCGCTTGAGGGCCAGCAGCGCGGCCGCGGCGAAGATCTTGGCGACCGATCCCGGCTCGAAGGTGTCGATGAAGGCGCTCGGTCGCGCCGTCCCGTCGCGCTGGTGCGACGCGATCGCCAGCACCTCCCCGCTGGCCGGATCGAGCATCACCACGTCCCCACCATCGGCGTCCATGCGCCGCAGCGCGTCGTCCAGCGCGCGCTGAGCGATCTCCTGCAGCTCGGCGTCCAGCGTGAGCACCACGTCGTGTCCCGCCACGGGCTGGGCGATGACGCGTGCCGGCGACTCGTACTCGCGCCCGGCCCGGTCCTTCAGGACGACGGCGGAGCCGGGGCGCCCCGCCAGCAGGGAATCCAGCGTCTTTTCCATTCCCGACGCGCCGTACCCGTCGTCGCCGACGCGACCGATCGTGGCCCGGGCGAGCTGCGGCGCGGGATAGAAGCGGTTCACGACGGCTTCGAGGTGGACTCCCCGCGTGCTGCGCAGCGGCTGCACCTCGCGGGCGCTGAACGGGCCGGCGAAGTATGCGTAGCGCCGCCGCAGCGCCTGCTGCCAGGCGTGGGCCGCGAGCCCCAGCTGGCGGGCGATCACGGCCCCGTCTTTGACAGGATCGCGCAGCTCGTTGGGCGCGACGCCGACGTGGTAGGTCTCCTGGGTGAGCGCCAGCGGCGTCCCGTGCCGGTCGCTGAGCGTGCCGCGCCGAGCCTGGAGCACGATCCGCTCGGTCCGTTGTGCCTGCGCTTCCTCCGCCCAGCGGCGACCTTCCAGCAGCTGCACCTGCGCCGCCCGCACCGCGAGCAGCGCCAGGGCGACGAAGACGCCGAGCTCCACGACTCGGAGGCGGACCGCCGGCTTCGCCATCGCTAGGGCGGACCGTTCCCCGGGAGCGGGACGAGGACGATCTCGCTGTCGGCCGGCAGGTGGAGGCCGAGCTTCGTCTGCGCGCGGGGCACGAGCACCGCCCGGCTCTCTCCCGTACGAATGCGGCGCTCCAGCTCGGCGCGGTGCCCCTCGAGGTTGGCGCGGCGGGCGCGGATCTCGATGAGCGCGCCCGCGTCGTGGATGGCGGCCGTCTGCCGGGCGTACACGAGCCACGTCACGGCGAGGAACGCGATGAGCCAGACCGCAACCCAGTGGCGCCCCTTAAGCCTCATGCAACACCTCGAACGCGCGGAACTGCGCGGAGCGGGCGCGGGGGTTCGCGCGCACTTCGGCCGTCCCCGGCCGCACCGGCCGTTTCGTCAGCACCCGGCCGAGGGGACGCCCCCGGCAGGTGCACACCGGCTGCCCCGGCGGGCAGACACACGCCTTGCCCCAGTCGCGGAATGCGTTCTTGACGATGCGGTCCTCGCCCGAATGGTACGTGATCACCGCGATCCGGCCGCCGGGGACGAGTGCCGCCCGCAGCGCCGGGAGCGCCAGGTCGAGCTGCTCGAGCTCCTGGTTCACCACGATCCGGAGCGCCTGGAACAGACGCGCGAAGTCCGACGGCCCAGAGCGCGGGCCCAGCGTCTCCCGGATGGCGTTCACGAAGTCGTCGCTCGTCGCGAACGGCGCGTTAGCCCGTCGCTTCACGATCACCTGCGCCAGCCGTTTGGCCCGGCGCTCGTCGGCGAGCAGCGCGAAGTCTTGCGCCAAACGCTCGACCGGCCAGGTGTTCAGCAGGTCCGCCGCGGTGATGCCCCGCCCCCCGGCCATGCGCATGTCGAGCGGCGCCCCCGGACGAAAGGTAAACCCGCGCTCGGTCGTATCGAGTTGGTGGGACGACACCCCGAGGTCGAGCAGGATGCGGTCGGGGCGGAACGTCGCCACGGTGCCGAGCACCTTGGCCGAGCCGAACGGGCCGGTCGAGTAGCGGATGCCGTCCTCCCCCAAGCGGGCCCGCGCCGCCGCGATCGCGTCGGCGTCCCGGTCGACGGCGAGCACCTCCGCTCCGACCTCCCGCAGCAACGCGGCGTGGCCGCCCCCGCCGACGGTGGCGTCCACGGCGTGGCGACGAAAGCCCCGCCTGCCGTGGCAGGCGGGGCCGGGTGCGTCGTCCCGCGAGGCGGGTTCAGGCGGGGCTGACGGGGCTCGAACCCGCGACCTCCGGTGTGACAGACCGGCACTCTAACCAGCTGAGCTACAGCCCCCTGCGACGGAAGGACGCAATATAGGGCGGCGCGGAAGTCAATTCAATGCCTAGAAATTCTTGCACTTGAATTGCTTCTTCACCTGCGGCATGATCGCCTCGAACTTGCTCACGTTCTGCAGCATCGTGTTCGCCGTGGGCGGGTGCACCCGGGCCCCGAGGACGAGCGCCTCCTTGGTGCGTACGATGCGATCGTTGATCGCTTTCGCCTGGTCGCAGCTCTTGGACTTGACCATCTCGGTGTACGGCCCGGAGAGCGACGCGACCGACGCGACGCCGTACCAGAAGCTCGCCGTGACGCGGATCTGCTGTCGCGGACCCACCGTGTCAGCGGGGGAGGCCGGGGCCACGAGCTGGAGGGTCTGGTTGAGCCACGGATAGGCGCGGTCGTAGGCCTGCGCCTGCTGAGCGATCTTCGAGCCACCGTTGAGCAGGATGAGCGCGGCGCTGGTACGCAAGCTGGTGTCGGGCGAGCTGAGCGCCTTGGTGACATACGCCCGCGCCGTATCGAGCTTGTCGGCGAACGCGTTGCGGTACGCGCGCAGCGCGACCGTGTCCGACTTGGGCGGCGCGTGCGCCGTGTCGTATACCGTCCCGTCAACGATCGCCTTGGCGATGAGCAGGGCGGTCTTAAGCCGGTTGGGATCCGCCGCAAACGCCTGCTTGTACGCCCACACCGACGAGTCGCGCTGACCCTTCAGATCGAACGCCGTGCCGAGCGCCTCCCAGAACGGTGCGGACTTGGGAAAGTGCCGCGACGCCGCGCGGGCGAAGAGCAGTAGGTTCGTGGTGTCCGAGATCTGTTGCGCCGCACCGATCGCCGCCTTGAGAAACGTCGAGTCCGACTGCTTCGTGCTGTCGCTCGCGAGCGCCTTCACGAACCCGTCCACCACGCAGCGCCACAGCTCGCCCTCGATGCAGATCCGCTGCTTCAAGTCGGGCAGCTTCGGGTCGGACGCGCTGTGCGCGAGCCCGTCGTCGAGCAAGCGGACGGCTTGCTGGTACTGCTTCTGCTGACGCAGCAGCTCGGCGATGCCGAGGCGCAGCTGCGTGTTCTGCGGCTCGCCTTGCAGCTCGTGGATGAACGCGCCGATCGCCTTGAGGGTGTCGCCCTTCTGCTGATACAGGCGGGCGATGTTCTCCCACGCCGTGGCGTTGAGGGAGTCGAGCGCGGCCGCCCGCTGATAGGCCGCGAGCTGGCTGTCCAGCGGCATCCGCTGCGCCTCGTACACGGTGGCGACGCAGAGATGTGCGCCGGGGAGGTTCGGCTCGCTCGCGAGCGCTTTGCGCGCCGCCTCCCGCGCCCGCTGGAACTGGCTCTTCTGCCGCAGATCGTTGCACTCGCGCGCCTGCTCCCCGGCGCGGACGATGGCGTTCAGCTTCTGGGCGATCGCCTCGCCCAGCGCCGCCGGTGTGGCCGGGTTGCCGCTCGAGACCGTGAACTGCGCCGCGTACCCCGAGGAGCCGATGTCCCGCACCCGGATGTGCGCGACCAGCCCCCCGCTCCGCTCCAGCGTGCCGGTGGTGTAGGCGTTCACGTTGAGGAAGCGCGCGAGCAGCAGGGCCTGGGCGTCGTCCAGCAGCACGTCGCAGGCGAAGTCCGACGCCTTCAGGGCGTCGCACAGCTTGGCCTTGGGAATGACGACGACTTTGTACTTCGCGAGCTGCTCGAGCCGGGCGCGTGCCGCATCCATCGTCGCGATACTGACGCCTGAGTCCGCCGCGGTCTTCACGGCGAGCGGCAGTAGGAGCAGCTTCTCCGTCGGCTGCTGGACGGCGAGTTGCGCCCGAGCGGCGCCCGCCACCGCCACCACGCATCCGGCCACCAGTCGCAGGATTCTCACACGCGATGTCCTCTCACGTTGCACGCTGATACCCCAATGGGCGAAGAGGGATTCGAACCCCCGGCCTCCTGCGTGTAAGGCAGGCGCTCTGAACCGACTGAGCTATTCGCCCCGTCGCACCGCGGTCCCTAAAGGGCGAGGCCGACCGGAAAGAAAACGCAGTAGCCGAGAACGAGCAGAATCGGCGCGGCGGTGGTCGACCCGCGCGCCAGGAGCCAGTACCCGGCGGCGAGCGACACCACCGCAGCGGCGAGAAACACCCAGTTCCTGGGTCCGAAGTGCAGACGCGAGCGCGCCAGACTCTGGTCGGGCATCAGGCCGACAGTTTACGCGCCAATTCCAAGCTCGTCAAGCAGTTGGGCCGTCTTCCTCCGACACCGTCCAACCCTCGTCCAGCAAGGCTTTCCGCACCCGGTCGCGGCGCCGCCGTACGCGGACCAGCCACGCCAGGACGAGCCCCAGCCCCGCCCAGAAGACCCCCGCCGCGCCGGCCCACGAGATCCAGCCGTAGCGCTGCGCGACGTCGCGCTGCCAGCGCGACTCGAAGTCGCCCTCGGTCACATGATACGTGGCCCGCAGCGCGGCATCGAACGTCGGCTCGCGCGCCAGATTGTCGATCAGCGGTCCGAGCCCGCGGCCGCCGCGCCCGCCGCCGCCGCCCCAGCGCTCGAGCAGTAGTACGGCGGTCGTCGCCAGGCCGTAGGCGGTCTCCGCATCGGTGCGATCGGCACGCAACGCCCGATCGAGCGCGTCCAGATCCATCCGCACGCCCCGTGCCACTTGCCAGTTGAGGCGCAGCGCGTCGAGCCGGTCCCACTCGCCGCTCGCCACGGCGGCGTAGCCTTCCTCGAACCACAGCGGCAGCAGGCGGCGGACACGCCAGCGCAACGCGAGGTGGGCGAGCTCGTGGCGTAAGGCGGCGGTCAGCCGGTCGGGCGGACCGCTGGATAGCAACACGACTGTTGCCGCGTCCGGGAACGCAGCGCCTTCGCTCCAGCTCGGGAGGCGGCCACGCGTGAGCGAGTCGAACTTGGCCCGCGTGGGCGCGAGGATCAGGCGGATCGGGCGCTCGGCGAGCGGGCCGACGCCGGGAAACGGCGGCGAGCGGTCCGCGGCTTCGGCGAGCGCTACGGCCAGCCCCTGCTGCGGCGGCCACGCCACCGCCGTCACGCGACCGACGCTCACCGCCGCAGGGCCCTGGGCGAGGAGAACAAGAAGGGCTAGGCGCGCGGCGGCTCCTGACCCTGGTGCGTGAGCTCGAGCGTCTCCTGACACTTCTTGCCCCAGGGGTTGAACTTGTTGGCCTTGAAGCCCGCCTCCCACGTCTGCCGAGCTCGGTCCGGGTCGCCCGCGAACCAGTAGGCGCGGCCCAGCTCATAGTGGGCCTCGATCAGGTTCGGCCCGAGCTTGAGCGCCTTCTGGAGGAATGTCTGGGCGTCCTCGTACATCTCCCGCTGCAGGTAGACCAGGCCCAGATAGAAGTGGGCGTAGAGCGTCGCCTTCTTGTCGTTGTCCAGCCGGATCGCCTTGGACAAATGCTCGATCGCCTCCCCGAAGATCCGCTTCTTGAGGCAGATGTAGCCGACATTGATGCGCGCGAGTGAGTTGGCCGGCTCCTTCATGAGGACCTTCTGGAAGGTGGCCAGGGCGTCGTCGTAGTCCTCGTGCAGCATCTGCGCCCAGCCGAGCAGCGATTCGGCCTGGGTCTCACCAGGCGAGAGCTGCAGCGCCTTCTGCAGCGCCTGGATCGCGCCCCCATGGTCACCGAGCGAAATGAGGCTCCACCCCTTCTCGATAAACGTGGACGCGCCGATGTGGTCGGCGTGGACCGCCGGACGGGTACCAGTGAACTCAGGGGCCGACGCCTCCGCCGTGGAGGTCGCGAGCTGCTTGTAGCGGTCGACCAGTTTGCGGATTTCCTCCTTGAGCTCGCCCAGCTCGCTGATGAGCGAGTCGACCTGCTTGAAGTACGCGACGATCTCGCGCTTCACCGCCTCACGCGCGGGCCCGGCTGCCGCCGTGTCCAGCTTGCGCGCGATCGCATCGTACTCCGCCCGCAGGGCGCGGATCGGCGAGTCGACCATCAGGGTTTCGCTGTCTCCTTGATCGCGCTCTCGATGGCCAGCTTCTCCTTCGAATTGAGCAGCCGCGCCGTGTTGAGCGCGATGACGGTGCGCCCGTCCTTCACCACGATCCCCGTGATGTACTCCGCCGCCAGCCCCTTCACGATGTTCGGTGGCGCCGTGACCTCGGTCGCCGTGACCTGGAGCACCTCGGTCACGGCGTCCACCACGACGCCAAGCTTGCCGCCCTCCCATTCCAGGATGACGGTGCGCGTCTCTTCGCGATGTGGGGCCGCTACGCCGAGCCGCTTGCGCAGATCGACGAGCGGGACCGCGCCGCCCTGGTACTGCAGCACGCCCTCGAGGAAGTCCGGCGCCTTGGGAAGCGGCGCGGGCGCCTCGTAGCGCAGGATGCGCTCGACCTGGAAGATATTGAAGGCGAAGTCCTGGCCGGCCACTTTGAAGGTGACGAGTTGGACGTCGTCGCCGCTGGTCATGTGATGCGGTCTCCCAGCGCGTCCAGGTCCAGGATGGGCACGAGCGCTCCCCTGCGGCGCGCGACCCCCGCGGCCCACGGGAGCGACTCGCCCGGGGGCACCGGGAGCGCGGTCTCGCGCACCACATCATCGGCGTCGTCGACCTCGAGGGCCACCTGCCGCAGCCCCTCGCCCGCCCCCAGCTGCACCAGCACAGCGGCGCGCCCGCGCTCGGCCGGGGGCGGGCGCTCGCCCAGGAGCGCCCCCAGATGCACCAACGGCACCAGCCGCCCCCGCAGCGGCGTGACGCCGCGCACCGCCGCGAGGGCGCGCGGCACGTCGAGCACCTCGCCTAGATCGCCCACCTCGAGCACCCGGGTCAGCGGCAGCCCGTAGTGCTTGCCGTCAACGCGGACGAGCAAGTAGCCGCGGCTCATAGGGCGCGGCTCAAGCCGCGGCTCGGCCCTGCCGCTGAAGCGGCCGTGCGCCCGTTCACGGGCAGCCGCCGAGCCGCGAGTTCACTCGCGCCCATCCGAGCGCCGCTCTCCCAGGCCCGCCCCCCGCGCCACCAGCTCCTGGTCGATCCGCTCAGCGATCCGGCCGAGCGGCAGGACCGCGTCGACGCCCCCGAGCGCCGCGGCGGCGGGCATCCCGGCGATCACTGACGACTCGCGGTCCTGGGCGATACCGCCTCCGCCCGCGGCGCGGATGGCGCGCACGCCGTCGGCACCGTCGCGCCCCATGCCCGTGAGGACGACGCCCACGGCGCGCGGGCCGAACAGCTGCGCCACGGAACGGAACAGCGGGTCGGCGGCCGGCCGGACGCCCCAGACGGGGGGCTCCTGGTCGAGCACGATCACGGGACCGTCCGGCGCGGGCGCCACCCGCATATGATAATCGCCAGGGGCGACGTATGCCGTGTCGGCGACGACCGGCGCACCGTGATCGGCCTCCACCACGCGCAGCGCGCTCATCGAATCGAGCCGCTCGGCGAGGGAGCGGGTGAATCGGGGGGGCATGTGCTGCACCACCAGCACCGCCGCGCCGCGGCCGGTGGCGAGGCGGGGCAGCACTTCGGCGAGCGCCCGCGGGCCGCCGGTGGAAGCGGCGACCGCGACCGCGATCCGGGCGCGGGCGCGGAGCCCCGCCTCGATCGGGCCGCGCGCCACGAGGGGGGGGCGGGCCATCACCTGCACATGCGACACGTCCGCGGCGAGAGCGCGGTGCACCGCGGCTCGGAGCTCGGGGCCCATGCGCTCGAGCGCCGCGCGGTTCGCCTCCTCCGGCTTCGCGACGATCTCCACGGCGCCGAGCTCGAGCGCGCGGATCGCCGCGCCGGTGCCGGGGCCGGCGTGCGCGCTGACGACCACGATGGGCCGCGGGGCCTCGGACATGATGTAGCCGATCGCCCCCAGGCCGTCGAGCTCGGGCATTTCCAGATCCATGGTGACGACGTCGGGGTCGTGCTGGTGCACCTTGCGGACGGCGTCGAAGCCGTCGCGCGCCGTGGCGACGATCCGGAACTCGCCGGTCGCGTCGCTCCCCAGCACGTCGCACAGCACGCGCCGCATCAGCGCGCTGTCGTCGACGACGAGCACGCTCGGGCGACGATCAGATGACGACGGCATCGGCCCCCACCGAGCGGATCTCGACGCGCCCGTCGGCCACGTGGAACCGGACCGAGCGGCCCTTCTCGCCGCCGACGGCCTCGCCCGCGACGGGGACGCCGGCGGCGCGAAGCGCCTTCCGGGCCGCGACGACGTTGCGCTCCCCCATCTGGATCGAGGAGGGCGTCATGAGCTGGGCGAACATGCTCGCCCCGCCCGCCAGCTTCGCGACCAGGCGCCGTGGGTCGGCGCCCAGCGCCTTGAGGCGCTCGATCAGGAACGGCACCGCGGTCTCGGGGAACTTCGCCGGGTTGCTGATGTCGCGCGCGAGGCTCTTGGAGGGGAGGAGCACGTGCGCCATGGCGCCGGCGCCGGCTCGGGGATCGTGCAGCATGATCGCGACGCAGGAGCCGAGCCCCAGCGTCACGATCACGCCGCCGGTCCGCGCCGCGGCCCATTCCGCGACCTTGACGATCGTCTCCGGTGGCGCGGGCGCGCTCATCCCGGCGCAGGCCTGCGGTAGATCCGCTCCCGCGGCTCTTCCAGGACGAGCCGCTGGCGGGCGGGCCCGAACAGCGTCTCCACCTTGCCGAGCACCAGGATCCCCCCGGCGGTGAGCGCGTCCGCGAACGTCTCGAACAACCGCTCCTGCAGCGGCCGGTCGAAGTAGATCACGACGTTGCGGCACACAATCAGGTCGTACGGCGGGGCGGGGGGCGGCTGCGTCGTGAGATCGTGCTTGTGCACGCGCACGATGCGTTGCAGCGCGGGGAGAGGGCGGCGCGGCGCTTCGACCGTGAAGTAGCGGCGCACCAGGTCGGGCGGCATCTCGCTGAACGCGGCATCCGGGAACGCCGGGGCGCGCGTGCGCTCGAGGCTCGCGCGGTCGATGTCGGTCGCATCGACGCGGGCGTGCTCCAGCAGGCTCTCCTGTCCGAGCTGCCGGGCCGCCTCGGCCAGGGCGACGGCGAGCGTGTACGGCTCCTCGCCGGAAGCGCAGCCGGCCGACCACGCGCGGACGTGCCCGTGGCGCTCGGTCCACAGCGCTGCGAGGCGGGGCGCCAGCGCCTGCCACGTCTCCAGGTTGCGAAAGCACTTCGTGACGTTGATGGTGAGCGCGTCGAGCAGCAGGTCGTACTCGTGGGGGTCGGTGTCGAGCACCCGGCTGTAGTCGTCGTAGGTGTGGACGCCCCGCGCGCGCATCCGGACGGCGATGCGCCGCCGCAGGCAGCGGTCTTTGTAGGAGCCGCAGGCGACGCCGCGCGCCCGCGAGATTTTTTGGGTGAGCGCCTGGAAGGCTCGCGCGTCCGGCTCCGACGTCACGACAGCGCGCTCAACGTGTCCAGATTGGCCTTGACGAGCTCGTGCTTGGGGTTGATCTCGAGCGCCTTGCGCCACAACTGCGCCGCCTGCTCGCGGTCGTTCCGCTTGTACGCGATGTTGCCGAGCTTGAAGTACACGTCGTCCCCCAGGTCGGGCGCGAGCTCGACGGCCCTGCTGTAGGCGTCCCAGGCCTCGTCGTAGCGCGAGCCGCGATACGCGAGGTCGCCCAGGTTCTTGGAGAGCTGGGGGAGCGAGGGCTCGTTCTGGCGCGCTTCGCGTACCAGGTCCTCCGCGGCCGGCAGGTCGCCCGCGAGCTCCTTCAGCACCGCGAGGTTGTTGCGCAGCGGCGCGTGCGATGGGTACGCCTCCGCGCCCTCCTCGGCGAACTCCTCGGCCACCTCGAACTCGCCGGCGCACGCCGCGGTGAGCGCGCGCGCCCAGAACCAAGCGGGCGGCGGCACCCGGCCGAACAGCTCCCGCGCCCGGTCGAGCCGGCCCGCGGCGCCGGCGTAGTCCTCCCGCTTCAAGGCGACGATGCCCCACCCGAGGTACACCTTGGCGTCGGTCCGGGCCCGCGCCGCGGCCTCGCCGTAAGCCGCCTCCGCGTCGTCCAGCCGCCCCAGCTGCTCGTAGGCGAACCCGAGGTTGTGGAACACGGCCGGGCGCCCACCCCCGCGCTCGGCCGCGAGCCGCAGCGCTTCCATCGCTTCGCGCCAGCGCGCCTGCTTCAGCGCCACGAGCCCGATGTAGAAGTGTGCGTGCGGCTCGCCTGGGCGCAGCTCCGCCACGCGCCGGAACTCGCGCGTCGCCTCGTCCAGCATGCCGGTCTTGTAGAAGGCCACGCCGAGGTTGCGGTGCTCCTCCACCCGCGCATCGGTGATCTGCTGGTCCGCCGCGGACGCGGTGCGCCCCGCGCGGTGCGCGAAGCCGGCGGTGATCAGCCCGTACAGCGCCTTTCCGATCTCGAACTCGCCCAGTCCCGAGTCTTCGATGACTTGATTGACGTCGTGGGACCCATCGAGCAGCGGCAGCATGCGCTGCTGCGTGTCGGTCAGCTTGGCCTCGCTGATCGCCAGGCGGTCCTTGTCGAGCAGGAAGATCAGGTCGAACGAGGGGATCTTCTTCTCGATCAGGCTCCACTCGTCCACGCGGCGGGCCCCCTCGAGCAGGAGCGACTCGGGGTTGATCGAGACGAGGAAGTCCTGCAGCTCCGGCCGGACGTCGGTCTCGAAGTTGAACGTCCCCTGCGTCCAGGTGAACAGGTAATAGACCGACTCTTCGATCTGGACGCGCATATAACGCTCCAGGTCGGCCTGCGTGATGACGCGCATGCCGACCAGGATCTCGCCCAGCTTCTTGCCCCGCGCCGTCTCCTGCTTGTGGACGGCGACCGCGAGCTGCTCGTCGGTGATCCTGGCGTGCTTCACCAGGATGTCGCCCAGCCGGTCGCGCCGGTTGACGATCGAGGCGTAGCAGATACGGCCCTTGTCGAAGAAGATGTATCCGAAGTTCGAACGGTCGGCGATCGAGAGACACCCCGTCTTCTGCCCCAACGCGAGCAGCTGGAGCACGTCGGGAAGCGAGGCTTCTTTGAGCGAGCCTTTGATGGCCATCAGCGCAACTCCTCGATGAGACGGTCCGCGACTTCAGGCCAGTCCCACACCATCTTCTCGCGACTCTTGATGCCGCCCAGACTCGACACGACGATCCCGCTGGTGCGGAAGCCGCTCGAGCGGCGCTCCTCGCGTGGCGCCTGGCCCTCCAGCACCTCGCGCGCCAGCCCGGCCGTGAGCGGCACGTCCTCCGCCGCGGCCGCGCCCACGACGCGCTGCGCCACGCCCACCAGGCTGCGGACCGAGTCGCTGGGGCGGTCGGCCAGGTAATCGAGCAGCGCCGGCTCGGGGGTCACGTTCTGACCCGCCAGCAGCCGCTCCAGCACCGCCCGCTTCACCGCGCGATCGGGCTCCTTCAGCTCGGCGACGAGCCCCCCTTCGAGGCGCGAGACGACGCGCTCCTCGATCCCGGTGAGCGTGTTGGGATGCGCCGGCGCCGTGAACGCGAGCTGCCGCTCCTGGTCCTGCAGCAGGTTGAAAAGGTTGAACAACTCCTCTTGCGTCCGCTCCTTCCCGGCGATCAGGTGGATGTCGTCGAGCAGCAGCGCCGTGGCGCGGCGGTAGCGCGCGCGCCACCAGTCCACCCGGTTGCCGTCGATCGCCGCGATCAGCTCGTCGATGAACGCCTGCGTCGAGAGGCACGCCACCACAGCACCGTTGGCGCGGTCCAGCTCGAGGCCGAGGGCGTTCAGGAGGTGCGTCTTGCCGAGCCCGCTCTTGCCCACGAGCACAAGCGGATTGTACTTCTTGCCGGGCTGGTCGAGCACGGCGCGCACCGCGCTCACCGCCACCTCGTTGGACGACCCGACCGCGTAGCCGGCGAGCGGGAAGGCGCCCGACGGCCCGGGCGGCGGGGCCACGCCTGCACGCACCTTCGCCGCCGCTTCTTCCGCCTCGGACATGCGCTCGGGATCGCGGAACACGCTCTCCCCCGACGCCTGCGGATCGAGCTGCCCGACTTCCGCTTGCAACGCCTTGAGCCGCTCGACATCCCCGACGAATTCCGCGATCGCTTCGTCCACCGCGGCCGGCGTCTCCTGCTCGAGCAAGCGCTCGAGGCGATGCGTGCGGTAGCCCTCGCCGCGCCAGCGCAGGACCGCCTCACCCACCCGCGCGCGCCACACCTCGACGGCTTTCCCCACGGTCACGGTCACGTCCGCGAGAAACGCGCCGAACTCGTCGCCTGACCCCGGGCTGACGCCCGGGGCTACGGGCGCCGCGGCCCGGGCTGCCGCAGCCGCCGCGCTCAGCAACTGCTTCGTCGCCTCGGCGTTGATCGGCTGGTCGTTCACCGCCTGGAACGCCACCAGCCGGTTGAGCGCGCCCATCAGCTCGCGCACGTTGGCGAACTCGAGGCCCGCCACCGTCTCGAGCACTCCGGGCTGGAAGCTCGTCCCCCGCTCCTCGGCCTTGCGGCGCAGGATCGCGACGCGGGTCTCGTAGTCGGGGACGCCTATGTCCACCACCAGGCCGCCCGACAGACGCGAGATCAGTCGCTCGTCCAGGTCCGCGATCTCGGGCGGCGGTCGGTCGCTCGTGAGCACGATCTGGTGCCCCGCGCCCTGCAGCGCCTCCGTGAGGCGCAGCAGCTCGGATTGCATCTCCTTGCGGTTCGACAGGAACTGCACGTCATCCACGAGCAGCACGTCCACGTTCTGGAAGCGGCGGCGGAACGCGTCGCCCTGCCCGGCGGCGATGGCGGCGTGGAACGCCTCCACGTATTCGTCGAGGGTCAGGTACTCGACGTTCAGGGTTGGGGCGAGCCTTTTCGCCGCGTGCCCGATGGCCATGAGCACGTGGGTCTTCCCGAGGCCGGACCCGCTATAGATGAAGAGAGGGTTGTACGCCGAGCCCGGGTTCTCGGCCACGGTACGCCCGGCCGTGACCGCCAGCCGGTTCGCCGTGCCGATCACAAACGTGTCGAACGTGTACTTGGCGTTGAGCGCGGTCGTCACGCGGTGCTCCCGGCGGCGAGCCGCTTGAGCACCATCTCGGAGACGCCCTTCAACGTCTCGAACACACCCACGCCGTGCAGCGCGTCGGCGCTGAAGCTCGCTACGCCGCGGAAATTGAGGGCGTCATCCAGATCCGCGGTGGACAGGATCAGCTCGCGCGGCAGGTCCTGCTTGTTGTACTGCAGGACGAGCGGCATGGTGCGGATGTCCACGCCGTGCTCGAGCAGGTTGCTCTGCAGGTTCTGGAGGCTTTCCAGGTTCTCGTCGAGCTGCCGCGCCTGGCTGTCGGCGACGAACACCACACCGTCGGCGCCCTGGAGCACGAGGCGGCGCGTGGCGTTGTAGTACACCTGGCCCGGGACGGTGTAGAGCTGGAACCGGGTGTTGAAGCCCGAGATCTGGCCCAGGTCGATCGGCAGGAAGTCGAAGAACAAGGTGCGGTCGGTCTGGGTGGCGAGCGAGACCATCCGCCCGCGGCGCGAGTCGGGCACGCGGCCGTAGATGTAGTGCAGGTTGGTCGTCTTGCCCGAGCGGCCGGGCCCGTAGTAGACGATTTTGCACGTGATTTCGCGGGTCGTGAAGTTGACCAGGGACACGGCCTATCTCCCGAACAGCGTGTTGAGGCTCTCGCTCAGCTCGCGCTCGAAGTCCGCCGCCAGCACCTGCTTCGACACGCCTTCCTTGGGGCTCGCAGCCTGGAGATCCGCCGTGAGTTGCTCAAAGAATAACTGCACCAGGCCGAGCGACGAAACGTGGAGGTCGTAAACGACGAGCACCACGAGTTTCCCGCGCCCCGTGGGCACGGCGCCGAGAAAGATCCCGTGCCGCTCGCCCTGGTGGTTCAGGACCGCGAAGGGTGGCTGCGCGAGCTGCCGCGCGATCTCGTCGGTCGAGGCGATGATCGCGGCGCCGAGCGCGGCGGCCGACATCACGTCCACCGCGCGCGAGAAGCCGTGCTGGGCCATCACCTGGCCGGCCGAGGTCATGACCAGCACGAGTCGGGCACCCGCCTCCTTCACGAACGTGACCAGCGGCTCGAGCGTCCACGCTTCCACGGCGCGCGTCGTCATCCGACGGCCTCCGCCGCCCGGAGCAGCTCCAGGCGCACCAGTCCCACGTTCACGTCCGGCTCCGCCACGGCCACGATCAGCACGCCGGACGGCGTCGGTACCACGAGCAGCCCCCCCTGGTCACACTGCAGGTGCCAGAACAGGCTCACCCCGAGGCCCGCCGCCTCCATCGCACGCCGCAGCCGGGACGCCAAGCTCGCCGCCAGCGCCGCGACAGCCACGCCCTTGATCCCCTCCATCAGCTGCTCGGCCACCACGAGCCCGTCGTCCCCCGACACGAGCATCGCGCCCCGCACGCCGCGCACGCGCGTCACGAGGTCCAGCGCTGGGCCGTAGCCCGTCGGGCGGGAGGCGCCGGTCATCGGTCGAGCTCCAGCCAGCGGCGCGCCGCCGCGGCGGCGCGCTGGGCGATGATCGCGAGCCGGCCCATCGGCACCGAGCGATCGCGTACCACGAGCAGCACCGCGTCGCCCGCGGGGGGGGTGAGGTGGATATGGCCGAGCTTCCCCTCCGCCGCGACCCCGGTCCACCGCCCCAGCCCGAGCAGCTTGGTGGTGCGCGCCGCCTCGTGCGACACGCCGGCGAGGTACGCGGCGACAGCGTCGGTGACGTCCTGGCCGTGGGGATCCTTCAGGGCACCGCCCAGCACCTGGCCCTTGGCGTCGAGCAGGAGCAGGCCTTCCTGCGCGCCCTCGAGCCCCGCGAACACGCGCGCCTCTTCGAGCGGCGCGGCGGCGGGGGCGGCGGGGGCGAGCTCCTCCGCCGCGGCGGCGGCCGCGCGCGCCGCGTCAGGAACGCCGCCGGGCCCGCCACCGCCCTGGGCCAGCGCCAGTGCCTGCGCCACGCCCGGGTCGTCAGGCGCGTGCTGTCGGGCCGCCTCCAGGTGGGCGACGGCCTGGCCGACGTCGCCGACCTTGAAATAGAGAAAGGCGAGGCCCTTCAGGGCCCCGATGTGGTTCGGGGCGATGCGCAGCGTCATGTCCCACTCGTCGAAGGCGCGTTCGTAGTCGCGTTTGTCGGCGAGGATGCGGGCGTACAGGTCGTGGGCGTCCGCCAAGTGGGGGTGCCGCTCGAGGCCGGTCAGCGCGACCCGGTGCGCGGCGTCGAACTGACCCTTCTGGCGCAGCAACTCCCCCAGCCGCAGGAACACCAGGCTGTCGGGGTCCTGGGCGAGCTGCGAGGAGAGCGTCTTGATCTCGTCAGGCATGGAGCCCTGCTCCGGTGCCGCCGAGCGTCTGCGCCGCGGTCTTCGCCCGGCGCACCTCGTCGAGCTGCGCCAGCTCGCTCTCCGAGCGCGCGGCCAGCCGCTCCCACTGATCCCACTGCTCCACCGCCTCCGCGAAGCGCCCGGTGGCGACCAGCGCGTAGCCGAGGAAGCGGTGCGCGGCGACGAGCAGAGGATCGAGCCGCAGGGCGCGCCGCAGCTCGTCCACGGCGGCGGCGCGCCCGGCCGCGAGATCGATGCGGCCGAGCAGCAGATGCACCGTCGGGTCGTGCGGATGCACTCCCGCCGCCTGCTCGGCCAGCGCGCGCGCTTCCTCGAGCTCCCGGCGCCCCAGCGCCTCCTCGGCGCGCGCGACGAGCTCGGCCAGATCCGACGTCAGCGTGGTCCGCTCGCGCTTCACCGTCCCGGGGTCGACGAGCACGACGATGCCCGCGCTCTCGAGCCCGAACAGCGTCTTCGCCACTTCGAACTCCGAGCGCCCCAGCTCCGAGGCGATGGTGCGCAGGTCGCGCTCGCCGTCGATCATCGCCAGCATCTCCCACTCCGGCGGGAGCAGGTCGAGCTCGCCGTCCGGGCCCCCGGCGGGGGGGGCGAGGGTCGGGATGACGCCGAGGTGCGGGATGCGGCCCTCGATCCGCGACCACTCGTCGATGCGCCGCGCCCCTTCCATGAGCAGCGCCTCGGTCGGGATCCGCACGGTCGCTTCCGTCGGCAGGTCCGTGAGCGTGCCCTCGGTGAAGGAGAAGTAGCCTTCCCGCCAGCTCATCAGCTCGAATACGACTTCCTCGATCTGGAAGCGGACCTGGCGCTGCAGCTCGCGCGGCGTGATCGCGCCGAGCGACACGAGGATCTCGCCGAGGCGGCGCTGGTCGCCCTGGCGGTGCTGCATGTCGCGCCCGCGCTCCAGGTCGGCCTCCGTGATCTTCCCCGTGCGCAGCAGCAGGGCGCCGAGCGGGTGCGGGTTCGAGCGGATCTCGGCGAAGATGATGGCGCCGTCTTCGAAGTAGACCGTGCCGGCGTTGTGGCGCAGCTCCGACGTGACGCGCAGCACGCCCGTCTTGCGGCTCAGGTCGAGGAGCTGAAAGACGTCGTGGATGCCGAGCTCGCGGAGCGGTCCCTCGATGGGCATGGGCTACGCGGCGTCCGAGGTGAAGATGTGCTGCAGGTCGAGGGCGGTGCGCGCGTGCACGCGCGCGCGCTGGGCGAACGGCCCACTGGGGTCGAGCCGCGTGACTTTCTCCCAGGCCTGCACGGCCTCGCCGTAGCGGTGCAGCCGCGCCAGCACGACGCCGAGCTGGAACAGCGCCTCCACCTGGTCGGGGTCGAACTTGAGGGCGCGGCGGAACGCCTCGAGCGCCTGCTCGTCGCGCTTGTCATCGAGCAGCGCGCGCCCCAGCAGCAGCAGCGCCGGCAAGTCGTACGGGTCCTGCTCGAGCATCTCGGCGAGCCGCACCACGGCGGCGCGGGTGCGCCCGCTGCGGCGCAGCAGGTCCGCGAGCGCCAGCGCCGCTTCGTTGAAGGTGGGCAGGGCCTCGAGCGCGTGCTCGTACGCCTCCTCCGCCTCGGCCCACGCTTCCTTGTCTTCCTGCAGGCGGCCGAGGTCGAGCCACACCTGTACGTAGCCGTGATCGAGCTCGAGCGCCGCCCGGTACGCGGCCAGCGCGCCGCGCTTGTCGCCGACCTTCAGCGCCACGTCGCCCTGCAGCTTGTGGAGGTCGGCGCGCGCGGGCGCGCGCGTCTGCGCCTGTTGCAGCGCGGTCAGCGCCCCGGCGGCGTCGCCCGCCGCGGCCCGCCCCTTCGCCACCGCCACCAGCGCCTCGACGTCGTCGGGGGTGAGCGCGAGCAGCTGCTCGGCGAGCGCGCGCGCCTCCTCCGCGCGGGCCCCGCCCAGCGCCAGCAGCGCCTTCACTTCGCCCAGCAGGGCGTCGGCGCGCTGCGGCTGGAGCGCGCGGGCCTCGCGGTAGCGCTCCAGCGCCTCGCCGTGCAGGCCGCGCTTGGCGAAGATATCGCCCAGCAGCACCGCCGCGTCGCCCTTGTCCGCGCCGCGCTGCACCGCGCGCACCGCCTCGGCCGTCGCGACGTCCATCAGCCCCTTGCTCACGTAGTCGCGCGCCAGCGCGAGCGGGTCGTCGGCGGGCTTCGCGCCGGGCAACTCGGCCGGGGCGGGCGCGAGCTCCTGGAAGATGTTGTCGAGCAGCCGCTGGTCGAACGCAAAGTCCTCGCCCAGCGTCTCCGCCGCCACGTCCGCCGAGATTTCGGGCGCGATCCCGATGGTCGCCTTCTCGTATTGCAGGTCGATCGCGAGCGCGAACTTCTGCGAGACGTAGTAGGGGTCGAGCTCGAGCGCGCGCTTGGTCGCGCGCAGCGCGCCGTCGTAGTCGCCGAGGTTCGACAAGGTGAAGCTCAGGTTGTAGTGCGCGCCGGCGTGGTCGGGGTCCGCTTCGACCGCGCGCACGAACGCGTTGCGCGCGTCGGGGAAGCGTTTCAGCTCCACTAGCACGAGGCCGATGCCGTTCCAGGCGGCGGCCGATGCCGGCTCGGTCTGCAGCACTTGGCGGTACGCCTCGAGCGAGAGCTGGAAGCGCCGCAGCTGATACAGCAGCAGCCCGAGGTTGAGTCGCGCCGCGCTGAACGCGGCCTGCAGCCGGAGGGCGGTGCGGAGCGATTCGATCGCCGGATCGGCGGCGCCGCGATGCGCCTGAAGCACGCCGAGGTTGTTCCAGGAGAGCGCGTACTTCCGGTCGATCGCGACCGCCTGCTGGTAGGAGGCGAGCGCCTCGTCCGGGCGGCCCGCCTGGTGCAGCACCACGCCCCGCTCGTTCCACAGCTTGGGCGAGTCGGGGACTTCGCGGAGCAGCGTCTCGTACAGCTCCAGGGCGGCGGCGAAGTCGTGCTTGAGGAGATGCAGCTCCGCCATCGCCTGGAGGGCCAGCCGGCGGTCCTCGCCCCGCTCGAGGGCGAGGCGGTACTCCCGCAGGGCCTCGTTGTAATAGCCCTTCTGGCGAAAGGCCAGCCCCAGGTTGTAGTGCGCGAGCTCGTTCCCCTCGACCACCTGCGGCTCGGGCACCTCACGCGCGCGCTGCCGCTGGCGGCGGCGCTCGGCGTTGTAGCGCTCGAGCGAGAGATTCGTCTGGGCGCGGGCCAGCGGGGGGTTGAGCTGGATGGCGCGCTTGGACGCGGCGCGGGCGTCCTGGTGGCGGCCCAGGTCGCCGAGCACGAACGCCATGAGGTAGTGCGCGTTGGCGTTGTTGGGGTTCAATTCCACGGCGCGCTCGAGGGCGGCGAGCGCGTCGCCGTTGAGGCCCCGGTTGTAGTAGATCTCGCCCAGGTAGAACTGCGCGACGCTCGAGTTCGGGTCGAGCTCCCGGGCGCGCAGGAACCACTCGGTCGCGGCCTCGGGGCGCCCGCGGTTCTTCTCGGCGAGCCCCAGCTGGATGATGGCGGCGACGTCATCGGGCTTCTGCGCGACCAGCTGCTCGAACTCCCCGATCGCTTCGTCCTGCTGCCCGAGGATCGCGTAGGCGCGCCCCAGCTCCCAGCGGGCGTCGCGCTCATCAGGGGCCTGGCGCAGCCGCTCCCGCAGCTGCGCCACGCGCTGGTCGTAGTAGCCCGTGTCGTGGTAGGCGATCTCCAGGTTGCGCTGGGCGACCTGCATCTTCGGGTCGAGCTCCAGCGCCCGGGTGAACGCCGCGATCGCGTCCGCGACGAGTCCCTTCTGATAGTAGAGGACGCCGAGGTTGTTATGCGCGCCCGCGTCGGAGGGATCGATCCGGCGGGCGAAGGATCGGAGAACGGCGAGGTCGCGTTCCGAAAGCGCCGGCGCCGTCACGGGTCAAGTCAGGCGGATGGCGTCAAAGATGGCCTTGAGCGACGCCAGATCGGGGAGCAGCAGGAAGTGGCCCCGCAGCCCCTCGGCCGAGTCGATGGTGAACTCGGTCTCGACGCAAAATACGAAATCGCGCTCATGCCCGAAGTTCAGGTAGGTGGTGGTGAGCACCGCGGCCGAGAGGTCGACCACGAGGCTGGGCACGGACGGCAGGAGCAGCATGCCCATGAAGTCGGAGAGCGCGTTCATGTAGGCGCCCGAGAGGATGTTACCCGCCTCCTTGAGGCACGATTGCTCGAGCGCGTCGAACACCACGGTCGTCCCCGCGGGGCGGCGCAGCAACATGTCGCAGACTCTGCGCGCCACGGCTTCGGGGAACAACAGCAGCGTGCGGCCGGTGAGGTCGCCGAGCATGTGCATCAGCACGGCGGCCACCACGTCCTGCGGATGGCCCAGCAGATCCGGCACCTCCTCCAGGCGCGCGATGTTGATCTGCGGGACGCTGATCATGATGCGGCGGTTGGTGAGCTGCGACAGGGCCGTCGCCGCATGCCCCGCGCCGATGTTGGCCACCTCGCGCAAGGCGTCGATCTGCAGCGCTTTGAGGTCCCGGACGTCCTCCATCCCGCCTCCCTACAGGAGCCCGCCGGCGTCCAGAATCAACGCCGGGATCCCGTCGCCCATGATGGTCGCCCCGCTGAACACGGGCAGCGTGCCCTGCGGCGCATCGAACCCTTTCACGACGATCTCCTGCTGCCCCAGCATCCCGTCCACCACGACCCCCGCCCGCCGGTCCCCCATTTCGAGCACGATGATCGGGGCCCGGGCGGGCTCCCGGTCGCTGGTGACGGCCAGCAGCCGGCGCAGGTGCACCAGCGGCACCACGCGGTCGCGCAGCACGATCGCCTCGCGTCCTTCCACGACGGTCGTAGTCACCGTACCGAGCTCGACCGTCTCCGCTACATAGGTGAGCGGCAGCGCGTAGCGCTCCGGCCCGACGCTCGCGATGATCGCGCGCACGATCGCGAGCGTCACGGGGAGCCGCAGTACGAAAGCCGTCCCCTTCCCCGCCTCGGACCGGATGTCGATCGTGCCGCCGAGCGCGCGGATGCGGGTCATGGCGACGTCGATGCCCACCCCGCGACCCGACACGCTCGTCACCGTCTCCGCCGTGGAGAACCCGGGCCGCGCCAGCACCCGCAGCAGCTGGTCGTCGGTCAGCGCGTCGGCATGCGCATCCACCGCGCCGTCGCGCTGCGCCCGCTCCAGAATCTTGTGACGGTCGATCCCCCGGCCGTCGTCCGATACGGTGATGGCGACGCTGGCACGCTCGCGCACCGCGGTGAGCACGATCTCGCCTTCGAGCGGCTTGCCGCGGCGGCGGCGCTCGGCCGGCGGCTCGATCCCATGATCCACGGCGTTGCGGAGCAGGTGCAGCAGCGGGTCGCCGAGCTCGTCCAGAATCGTGCGGTCGAGCTCGATCTCCTTCCCCTCGACCCGGAACGCCACCTGCTTCCCGAGCTCGCGGGCCAGGTCACGCACCAGCCGCGGGAAGCGGTCGAACACTTGCCACACGGGCGTCATGCGCGCCTGGATGATCTCCGCCTGCAGATCGGAGGACAGGCGCGAGACCTGGATCGCGACGTCGTCGATCGCCGGGTCGCGCCGCTCGGCGGCGAGTTGGTTCAGGCGCCCCCGCGCCGTGGCGAGCTCCCCGATCAAGTCCATCAAACCGTCCAGCCGCCGCAGGTCGACGCGGATGTGTCGGCTGCGCCCACCCTCCGCGGGCGCCGCGGTCACGCCCTCGGGCGCGGAGCCGCGCAGCTCCTCGCCGCCCACCGTCAGGTGCGCGACGTCGCCCGCGGCTCGGAGCGCGGCCTCAATCTGATCCGCGGCCGCGGGGGAGTCGAGCCGGAAGCTGAACCGCCCCTCGAACTCCTCTGCTTCGAAGGCCGTCTGGGGAGCGCGTAACGCGGCGTGTTCCAAGTCCGCGACGATCTCGGCGACCTCGAGCTCACGCTCCCGCCCCACCACCGACAGCTCCACCGCGCGCTCGAGCGCATCGCGCGCGCGAAACAGCAGCTGGAGCAGCTGATCGCTGGCAGGGTGCGCGCCGCGGCGCAACACGTCGAGCAGGCTCTCCATCCGATGGGCGAGGTCGGTGACCCGAGCGTAGCCCATCGTCGCCGCCATCCCCTTCACCGTGTGCACCGCGCGGAACAGCCCGCTCACGGGAGTGAGCCCGGCGGGCTGTCGCTCCCACTCGAGCAGCAGCTGGTTGCAGGCGCTCAAGTGCTCCCGGCTCTCGGCCAGAAACAGCTCGGCGTATTGCGACAGGTCCATGCTCAGCCCAGGACGCGCTGGACGGCTTCGAGCACGCGCGAGGGTTGGAACGGCTTCACGACGAAGTCCTTCGCGCCCGCCTGAATCGCCTCGACGACCAGCGCCTGCTGGCCCATGGCGCTACACATCAGGATCTTGGCGTCCGGATCTTGCTTGACGATCTCGCGCACGGCGTCGATCCCGCCCATGTCGGGCATCACGATATCCATCGTGACCAGGTCCGGCTTGAGCTGCCGGTATTTCTCCACGGCCTGCGACCCGGTCTCGGCCTCACCCACGATCTCGAAGCCGGCCTGCGCCAGGATGTCCGAGATCATCGTCCGCATGAAGATGGCGTCGTCGCAGACGAGGACAGTGTGACTCACACACCCTCCCTAGGAAGACAAGATGGGGGTCAGTAGCGCGTCGATATCGAGAACGACGAAGAGTTGGCCGGCGCGGCGCCCCACGGCCCGCACCAGCGTCGGATCGATGCCGGGCAGCGCCGGTCGGCGATCGAGCGCCGCGGCGTCGGCGGCGAGGAGGTCGACGACTTCGTCCACCGTGAAGCCCAGGACCTTCCTCCCCCCGCCGACCTCGAGGAGCACGGTCGTGCCGCTCTGTGTCCCGTTGGACGCGGGCGGCTCCGGCTGGCGGAGCGCCCGCCAACCCTCCACCACGGTGACGAGGGTGCCCCGCACGTTGACGAGACCGGCCACTAGCGGCGGGGTCCCGGGAATCCGCGTCGTCGCGAGCCGCGGCAGGATTTCGCGCACCCGCTCGGCTTCGGCCGCACAGACGAGCGTGCCCACGCGAAACACGAGCAGGCGGACGACCCCGGCGTCACTCATCCGATGCGAAGAAGCCAAGATACTGCAAGGGGTTGCGTTGAGCAAGCAAAGTGGCGTCTCCTGCCGCGCAGGCCAGCGCGGAGGCGAGATCGGGGGGCCATTCCGAGCGCAGGGTGACGCGGACACCGCTGATCGGGTGGTCGAACGCGAGGCGGGCGGCGTGCAGCAGCTGGCGCGGCGCGAGCGCTTCGAGCTGCTCCGCCGTCCGCCGCTCCGACGGTGTGACCCGCCGGCTGCCGCCCAGCGCGTACTCCGGGTCGCCCACCACCGGGTGGCCGACATGCGCCAGGTGCACGCGGATTTGATGGGTACGCCCGGTGCCGAGCGTGAGCCGCAGCAGGTCGGTCTGCGCGAAGCGCGCCACCACCGCCGCGTGCGTCACCGCGTGGCGGCCGCCGGCGAGCACCGTCATCCGCTTGCGATCCTTGGGATGTCGCGTGATCGGCGCCTCGATGTCGACGGGGCTCTTCGCGAAGTGGCCCCAGGCGAGGGCGGCGTAGACGCGCTCGACCTTGCGCTGCTCGATCAGACGGGTGAGACGCCGGTGCGCGCTGTCGGTCTTCGCGACGAGCAGCAGTCCCGAAGTGTCGCGGTCGAGCCGGTGCACGATGCCCGGGCGCCCTGCGGTCGACCCTTGCGAGAGCGCCGTGCCCCGCCCCACCAGGACGTTCACCAGTGTGTCGTCCCAGTGGCCGGGGCCGGGGTGCACCACCAGGCCCGGCGGCTTGTCGAGCACGGCGAGGTGCTCATCCTCGTACACGAAGCTCAGCTCCCGATGGGCCGGGGCGTACGTGCGGGGCGGGTCCTCCGCGGGCAGCTCGACCGTCACCACGGCGCCGCGCTCCAGCCGGGCTGAGGCGCGCAGCGGCGCGCCGTCGCGGGTGACGCGTTTGGCGGCGATGAGGCGGGCGGCGACAGTGCGGGACAGCGCGAGCTGATCGGCGACGAAGCGGTCGAGACGCTCGGTGTCAGGGGCGGCGACGCAGAACGTGACGGCGGCCATCAGGGCTCGGCCGCCCTGGCCTCCTTCGCCCGTTCCTGCGCCCGGCCCTCGAGCCAGAGGGAGACCGCCAGCGCGATCGCCCCCACGGTGATGGCGGAGTCGGCGACGTTGAAGGTAGGCCAGCGTGCGGAGCCGATCCCCACGTCCACGAAGTCCACCACGCCCTGCGCGCTGCGGAGGCGGTCGACCACGTTGCCGACCGCGCCGGCGCACACGAGAGCGAGCGAGACGATGCGGAACCGGTCGCCCGGCCGCGCCGAGCGCACCATCGAGCGCAGCACGAACAGCGCCGCGATGGCGAGCCCGAAGAAGATCCAGCGCGAGTAGGCGCCCAGGCAGAGCCCGAAGGCGGCGCACTGGTTGTAGACGAGCCGGAGCTGCACGTAGTCGCCCAGCACCTGCACGGGGAGATGGCGCGCCAGCAGCGACTCGGCGAGCAGTTTGGTGACGACGTCGGCCACCACGACCGCCGCCGCCGTTCCCCAGAAGAGCCGGCGGTCAGCGCCGTTTGCCATCTTCCTCCTTCGCCTTGCACTTGATGCACAGGCGGGCGTGCGGGAGGGCGTCGAGTCGATCGAACCCGATGTCCTCGCCGCACTGCTCGCACTTGCCGAACTTCTCGGGCGTCTGGTAGAGGCGCCGCAGCGCCTGGTTCACGTGCCAGAGATAGCGACCTTCTTGCGACGCGAACAGGAACGCCTTCTCCCGCTCCATAGCGTCCGTACCCTGGTCCGCCATGTGGAACGAGTAGCTCGAGAGGTCGCCGTCGGACGCCTGGAGGCTCGAGTTGAAGGACTCGCCGTAGTGGCCGAGCTCCTTCATCACGCGCGCTCGCTCTTCCAGCAGCCGCTTCTCGAGATGCGCCAGCTGCTTCTTGTTGAGACTCTTGGAAGACTTCGGTTTGGATTTCGTCGGCATTATCGGGTTCCGCCCTTTCGTCCGTCATGACGCCGTAGCGCGATGGTCACGCGGCGTCCTTCGATGTCGACTTCACTCGTCACGTCGGGTTCGTCGAGCACGGCGCCGAGCACGGTCTTGCGCGCCAGCGTTTCGCCCTCGACGTAGCTCTGGAACGTAGCGACCGCGGCGACCACGTCCTCCGGCCCCGCGATGCTCAACTCGATACGCGTGGTGTACTGATACCCCGCATCTTTGCGCAGCCGCTGCACCCGGTTCACGAGCTCCCTGGCGAGGCCCTCCTGGATCAAGTCCGCGCTGAGCCGTGGATCGACAGCCGCCACGTAGGGCCCATCGGCCTGCACCGCCCAGTCGCTGATCACCTCACGCATCAGCGTCACGTCCGCGGGCAGGAACTCGAATTCCCCGGCCCGCACGGGGTCCCCACGTTCTAGCACCTGGAGCGCTTGCGCGGTGAGCTGGGACACGGCCGCCGCCGCGCGGGGCGTGTCCTTGCCGTAGCGCTTCCCCAGACTGCGGAAGTCGGCCTTGCCCTTGAGGTTGACGAGCTCGTGGTCGGACGTCACGACCTCCACGTCCTTCGCGTTCACCTCGTCCTTGAGGACGTCCAGCAGCTCCGCGAACGCCCGGCCCTTCACGGCCGGAGGCACCGCGACCTGCAGCTTCGCCACGGGCTGGCGCACGGGCAGCTGCTTGGTCTCGCGCGCGGCGCGCGCCAGCGACGCCAGCTTGCGGATCGCCGCCATGGCGACGAGCAGCTCGGGCTCGCGGCGCCCCTGGTCGGACGGAAACGAGGCAAGGTGCACCGAGGTTCCCGTGAGCGCCCGATGCAGCCAATCCGACACGAACGGCGCGGCGGGCGCGACAAGCTGCGCCGTGGTGAGCAGCACGTCGTGCAAGGTGCGCAGGGCGGCCTCGTCCGCCGCGCGGTCCGGCGCCCAGAACCGCGGCCGGTTGGTGCGCACGTACCAATTGGAGAGGTCGTCCGCGACGAAGTCCATGATCGCCCGCGTCCCCGCCGTCACGTCGTAGGCGTTCCAGGCATCGCGCACGGCGGCCACGACCTCGTCGAGCTTGGCGAGCACCCAACGGTCGGCGAGCGGTCGCCCGCTTACGGACGGGCCGTCGCCGTCCGCTCGCCAGTCCTGCGCATACTGCGCAAAAAACGTGTACGCGTTGCGCAGCGTATTCAAGAACCCGCCCGCGACGTCCGGGATCTGGCGCCGATCGAACCGCTTGGGGAACCACACCTGGCTCTGGCCCAGCAGGTAGAGTCGCACCGCGTCGGCGCCATGCTCCTCGATCACCTGCCACGGGTTGATGACGTTCCCCCGGCTCTTCGACATCTTCTGGCCCTGGGCGTCGAGCACGAGCTCGTTCACGATCACTTGCTTGTAGACGACGGAGTCGCGCACTGCGACGCCGATCGCGAGCAGCGAGTAGAACCAGCCGCGGGTCTGGTCCACTCCTTCGCAGATGAAGTCCGCCGGAAAGTGCGCCTTGAAGTCCGCCTGGTGCTCGAAGGGGTAGTGCCACTGCCCGTACGGCATGGCGCCCGAGTCGAACCAGGCGTCGATCACTTCGGGGACCCGCCGCATCGCGCCGCCGCATTGGCGGCAGGCCCAGGTGTACTGGTCGATGTGCGGCTTGTGAGGATCGAACCCTTTGGGCAGGGGCGCGCCGACCCGCTCCGCCAGCTCCGCGTACGAGCCGATCACCTCGCGGTGCTCGCGCTCCGTCTCGCACTCCCACACGTTCAACGGCGTGCCCCAGTACCGGTCGCGCGACAGCGCCCAGTCGACGTTGTTCTCGAGCCACTCGCCGAACCGCCCGCTCCCCACTTCCGGGGGGTGCCACCCCACCTGTGCGTTCACCTCCAGCATCCGGGCCTTGATGGCGGTCGTGCGCACGAACCACGAGCTGCGGGCGTAGTAGATGAGCGCCGAGTCGCAGCGCCAGCAGAACGGGTACTGGTGCTCGTAGGGCCGCGTCTCGAGCCACCGGCCCTCGTGCTTCAAGCGCTCGATGATGAGGCGGTTCGTCTCCTTGTCGGTGACGACGCGACCGTTGATCTCCTCCCAGCGCGTCCCCTGGAACGTTCCGTCGGGCCCGACCGGGTTCACGAAGGCGAGACCGTACTGCTGCGCCGCGGTGTAGTCGTCCGCGCCGAACGCCGGGGCCATGTGGACGAGCCCCGTGCCTTCGTCCGCCGAGACGAAGCCGCCCGCCACGACGATGGCCCGCTGGCCCTCCGGCGGTAGCTCCACCAGCTCCAGCGGTCGCAGGTACTTCTGCCCCACCAGCTCGCGCCCGCGGTATCCCGCGACCCGTGTGCCCGTCGCGAGCGGCTTGCCGCCGACGTGCACGTCGCCGGCGCGCGCCGCCGCGACGATGTAGCGGGCGCCGTTCACCTCGTATTCCCCGTACTCCAGTTCGGGATGCACGGCCACCGCGACGTTCGCCAGGAGCGTCCAGGGCGTCGTCGTCCAGATGACCAGCTGGCGCTGGGGGTCGCTCGCGAGCGGGAAGGTCACGTACACCGAGTTGGTCTGCACTTTGTCGTAGCCGAGGGCCAGCTCGTGCGAGGAGAGCGCGGTGCCGCAACGCGGGCAGTAGGGCAGCACCTTGTGCCCACGGTAGAGGAGCGCCTTCTCGTGCAGCCGCTTGAGCAGCCACCACACCGTCTCGATGTATTCGTTGGTGTAGGTGATGTAGGGGTGTTCGTAGTCGAGCCAGTAGGCGATCCGCTCCGAGAGCGACTCCCAGTCGGTCTTATAGGTGAAGACGCTTTCGCGGCACAGCTTGTTGAATTTCTCGATGCCGTAGGCCTCGATCTGCTTCTTGCCGCTGATGCCGAGCGTCTTCTCGACCTCGATCTCCACCGGCAACCCGTGGGTATCCCAGCCCGCGATGCGCGTCACGCCCTGGCCGAGCATCGTGTGGTAGCGGCACACCAGATCCTTGATGGTGCGGGCGAAGACGTGGTGGATTCCCGGCCGGCCGTTCGCCGTGGGCGGCCCTTCGAAGAAGACGAACGGCGGCCCGTAGCGCATCGCTTCACGCGTCCGCTCGAACAGCCGCTCGTGCTTCCACGTGGCGAGCAGCTGCTTCTCGAGCGCGTCCGTCGAGAGCTTCGGATCGAAGATCGGATACATCAGTTGAGGCGCTCCAGCACGCCGCGGATCAGCGCGCCGAGCCGGGGCTCCGCGGCGCGCGCCACGGCGATGATCTGCTCCACCGACGCGGGCGCGAGCGCGTCCGGCAGGCACTGGTCCGTGATGATCGACACGCCGAGCACCCGCATCCCCATGTGCCGCGCGGTGATCACTTCCGGCACCGTGCTCATCCCCACCACGTCCGCCCCGATCGCCCGCAGCATGCGATACTCCGCGCGCGTCTCGAGGTTCGGGCCCGGGACGGCGACGTAGACGCCTTCGCGCAGCACGATCGCCCGCTCGAGCGCGACCGCGCGCGCCACGGCGCGCAGCCCGGCGTCGTACGGCTCCGACATGTCGGGGAAGCGGGGGCCGAGGCGGTCGTCGTTGGGCCCGACGAGCGGGTTGTCACCGAGCAGGTTGATATGGTCCGCGATGAGCATCAGGTCGCCTGGGCTCCACAGCGGATGCATCCCGCCGCAGGCGTTCGACACCACGAGCGTGGCCGCGCCCAGCGCATGCAGCACACGGACGGGGAAGGTGATCTGCGCCAGGGTGTAGCCTTCGTAGCGGTGGAACCGTCCCTGCATCGCGACCACCCGCTTCCCCGACAACGAGCCGACGAGCAGCTGCCCCGCGTGGCTCTCCACCGTAGAGAGCGGGAACCCGGGAATCTCCCCGTAAGGAATCCGCACCTCCACCCCCACCTCTTCGGCCAGCCCACCGAGCCCCGTGCCCAGGATGATCGCGACGTCGGGGACGAGCTCGGTCCGTGCGCGGACGGCGCGGAGCGCCGCGTCGATCATCCACCCCGTTGGCCGTCCAGCGCCCGGAGCTCGGCGAGCTGGCGCTCGAGCAGCGCGCGGAACCCGCCGACATACTGCTGGTACTGCCGCTGCACCTCGGCAGCCTGGCGCTCCACCTCGGCCTTCGAGGCGCGCGCCGCGTCGAGGATGCGCCGCCCGCGCGCTCCCGCTCGCGGTAGGCGCGGAGCTGCTCGCCCAGCGCCGCCACCCGCTCCTCGAGCACGGACTTCTCGCGCAAGATCCGCTCCAGCTCGTCCGCCACGCGGACGCGGAAGTCCTCCACGCCGATCGGCTCGTAGCCGCGCAGGCTCTTGCGAAACTCCTGTTTACGCACGTCGAGCGGCGTGAGGTGAAACGCGGGTTCGCTCACGTCCGCTCCTCGGTCCTCCCCTTCCCCTGCTCCGCCTCCGCGCCCGCTTCCTCCCCCGCCTCCCCCGCTCCCCCCGTCGCCCTCGGCCCGAAGAGGACGGTACCCAAGCGGATCACCGTTGCCCCCTCCTCGACTGCGATAGCGTAGTCGGCGGACATCCCCATCGAGAGCGTCGCCAGCCATAGACCATCCTCCTTCAGTGCGTCCCGCAGCGACGTGAGCCCGCGGAACGTCCGCCGCTGCACCTCCGCATCTTCCGTAAACGGCGCGATCGTCATGAGCCCTTCGAGCGCGAGGTGCGGCAGCGTCGCGATCCGCCGTGCCAGCGCCGGCGCCTCGCCCGGCGGGCAGCCGCTCTTCTGCGCCTCTCCCGCCACGTTCACTTGCAGCAGCACGCGCACCCGCGCTCCCTCAGCCTGCGCCGCGGCGCGCTTGTCCAGCTCCACGGCTAGCGCGAGCGAGTCGAGGGAATGCACCAGCGCGAACCGCCCCGGCACGTGCTTCGCCTTGTTGCGCTGGAGATGACCGATCAGGTGCCACGTCGCGCGGCGTCCGATCGGCGTGTCGATCTTCTCCAGCGCCTCCTGCACCCGGTTTTCGCCCAGGTCCGTGAGGCCCGCGGCGAGCGCGGCCTCGACCGCGTCCAGCCCGAAGCCCTTCGTGACGGCGACGAGCGTCACCGGGTGCGCCCAGCCGCGGGCCGCCTGGCGGCGGGCGATTTCGGCCCGCACGTGGGCCAGCCGCTCGGGCAGGGCCCCAAAATTCATAACCGCAAAAAGTAGCCGCCCACGCTGGCGGAGACAATCCAGGGTGGGCGGAAGCTGCGACGCGGTGAGGGGTTAGCTCGCGGGAGCGGTAACGCGCTCGCCGCCCTCGAGATGCGAGATCGCTCCGGATAGGAGATCCCGCACCTGCTGCGGCGTGAGGTGACGGTGCAACAGGCCGTGGCTCGCGATCGAGATCGTGGACGTTTCCTCCGAGACAACCAGCACCGTGGCATCGGTCTCCTCGGACAGGCCGAGCGCGGCCCGGTGGCGCGTGCCGAGCGACTTGTCGGCGACCTTGAATTGCGTGAGCGGGAGCACACACCCCGCACCGATGATCCGGTCGCCACGCACCAGCACGGCCCCGTCGTGGAGCGGCGAATACGGCGTGAAGATGGTGGTGAGCAAGTCCGCCGAGACCTTGGCCTCCATCGGGACACCCGAGGAGATGAACTCCTCGAGTCCGATGTCGCCTTCGACGGCGATGATCGCGCCGGTCCCGCCCCGCGCCAGCCGGTCCATCGCTTCGGCGATCTCCTCTGCCACCGATTGGCGATCGCCGCGCGAGAAGCGTCGCATCAACCGCGACTGCCCCAGCCGGGCGAGCGCGTTGCGCAGCTCGGGCTGGAACACGACGACTGCCGCGAACGGTCCGTAGGTGAACACGACCTTCAGGAGGAAGCTGATCATCTCGAACTTGGCGAGCAGCGCCGCGAAATACGCGACGGAGAGGATCATCACACCCACGACGATCTGCATCGCCCGGGTGCCTACGAGGAACAGGAGGAAGCGGTAGATCACGAACGCGACGAGCAGGATCTCGACCACGTCCGGCCAGAGCTGCGGGATGAGAAACCGATACGCTTCGAGGTTCACCGTGTGCTCGTCGTAGCGCAGGCCACCTGCAGCGCCTCGCGCGCCACGGCGGCGTCGTGGACCCGAAACACCCGCGCCCCGCGCTCCCACGCGAGGGCGCACGCGACCGCCGTCGCCCGGTCCCGGTCCTCCACCGGCCGCCCGGTGGCGTGTCCGAGAAACCGTTTGCGGGACGGCCCGACCGCTACAGGATAGCCCAACGCCACGACGGTTGCCAGCTCGTCGAGCAGGCGAAAATTCTGTTCCGGGTTCTTGGCGAACCCGAACCCCGGATCGACGACGATGCGCGCGCGCTCCACCCCGCCCTGCTCCGCCCGCCGCGCCGCCACACCGAGCTCGGCGGCGACCTCGGCCGCCACGTGGCGGTAGCTGGCGAGCGAATCCATGGTGTCGGGCGTGCCGCGCATGTGCATGAGGATCACGCCCACGCCCGCCCCGGCCGCCGCCGGGGTCAGCGCCGGATCGAACGTGAGCCCCGAGACGTCGTTCACGACGGCGGCGCCGGCGGCGATCGCGGCGCGCGCGACCGGCGCCTTGCGGGTGTCGACCGAGATGGGGCCCAGCCGGCGCCGCGCCAACTGCTCGATCACGGGGACGACCCGGGCGATCTCGTCGTCCACCGCAACCACCGCCGCCCCCGGCCGGGTGGACTCCCCGCCCACGTCGAGCAGCTCACAGCCGTCGGCGATGAGCCGCTCCGCCTGGGCGATGGCCCGATCGACCGCGGCGAACCGGCCGCCGTCCGAAAACGAGTCGGGCGTGACGTTGAGGATGCCGACGATGACCGGATGATCGAGCAGGATCCGCTGGCCGGCGATCTCCCACGCCTGGGCCGGCTCCGCATGAGCGGCGAGCACGCGGCCGAGCTCCGGACCCAGGCGCTCCAGCCCGGGCGGCACGCGGTCGGGTCGCGCGAGCGGGGCGAGCCGGCTCGCCGCCGCGCCGACGAGCGCCCATCCCTCGCCGGTGAGCACATCGGCGCCGGCCTTCGCGCCCCAGTGCACGAGCGCTTCCCGCTCGGCGCCGGTGAGGTCTTCGAGGATGACGGCGAGCGGCTGCACGCCGGTGGCGGCGAACCACGCGGGCTGGGCGTCCCAGCCGCGCGCCGCGAGCGCCGCGCGCACCGCCTCGGGGGTGTGGGCGGCGAGCGCGGTGACCTTCACGCCCCGGCGGGCTCCGGGGGCGGGCTCCCCAGCACGGCACCGCGCGCCGGGGTCTTTTCCTTTATCTGAGCGCCTTCGGGCGCCGGCGGTGGAGTGGCGGGCGCGGGCGGTACCACCGGGGGCAGCGCCTTGCCGGCCAGCACCAGCTCCACCTCATCGCGATCGAGCGTCTCTCGCTCGAGTAGTGCGCTCGCCAGCCGGTCCAGCGCGGCGCGATGGTCGGCGATGATCGTCCGCGCCCGCTCGTACGCTTCGGAGAGAATGCGCTTGAGCTCCGTATCCACGATCTCGGCGGTGCGGTCAGAGATCTCGCGTCGCTGGACCACCTCGCGCCCGAGGAAGATCTCGGCCTCCCGATCGCCGACGGCGATGGGGCCAACGACGTCGCTCATGCCGAACTGCGTCACCATGCGCCGCGCCATCTCGGTGGCCTGCTGGATGTCCTGCGCCGCCCCGGTCGTGACCTTTTCCGGCCCGAACACCAGCTCCTCGGCCACGCGGCCGCCGTAGGCCATGGCGAGGCGGCCGTGGATGTACTGCTTGGTGTAGTTGTGCCGGTCCTCCTCCGGGAGGGAGAAGGTGATGCCGAGCGCGCGGCCGCGCGGGACGATCGTGACTTTGTGGAGGGGATCCAGGCCCGGGATCTTGAGACTGACGAGCGCGTGTCCCGCCTCGTGGTAGGCGGTGAGGCGCCGCTCCTCGTCGGACAGGACCATGCTCTTGCGCTCCAGCCCGAGCATCACCTTGTCCTTGGCGTCCTCGAGATCGTTCATGTCGACCGCGCTCTTGTTGCGCCGGGCGGCGAGCAGGGCCGCCTCGTTGACGATGTTGGAGAGCTCGGCGCCGGAGAGCCCCGGCGTTCCCTTCGCGATCCGCTCCAGGTTCACCCCGGAGGCGAGCGGGATTTTGCGTGTGTGGACCCGGAGAATCTGCTCCCGCCCCTTCACGTCCGGCATGTCCACGACGATCTGCCGGTCGAACCGGCCCGGCCGCAGCAGGGCGGGGTCGAGGATGTCCGGCCGGTTGGTGGCCGCGAGCAGGATCACCCCGTCGTTCGACTCGAACCCATCCATCTCGACGAGCAGCTGATTCAGCGTCTGCTCGCGCTCGTCGTGACCGCCGCCCAGCCCCGCTCCGCGGTGGCGCCCGACGGCGTCGATTTCGTCGATGAAGATGATGCACGGCGCGTGCGCCTTGCCCTGCTCGAACAGATCGCGCACCCGCGAGGCGCCGACGCCGACGAACATCTCCACGAAATCGGATCCCGACATCGAGAAGAACGGCCGTCCCGCCTCGCCCGCCACGGCTTTGGCGAGGAGCGTCTTGCCCGTTCCGGGCGGCCCGACGAGCAGCGCACCCTTCGGCAGCCGGCCACCCAGGCGCTGGAACTTCTGCGGGTCCTTGAGGAAATCGATGATCTCCTCGAGCTCCTGCTTGGCCTCGTCGCACCCGGCGACGTCGGCGAAGGTGATCTTCGGCGTGTCGCCCGCGAGCAGCTTCGCCTTGGACTTGCCGAAGGCGAACGCCCGGTTCCCGCCCTGCTGCATCTGGCGCAGCATGAAGATGATGAGGCCGAGGATGAACAGGTACGGCAGGAAGCTGAAGAGGAAGACGCCGAACGACTGCTTCTCCTCGCGCGCGCGCACGTCCACGCCCTTGTCCCGGAGCGTCTGCACCCATTCGGCGCGCGACTCGAACGGCAGGAGCGTGGTGAAATGCTCCGCCGAGCGCCGGCCGACGCTGACGGCGTGCTTGAAGTCTCCCTTGATCTGTTGCCGCTCGGTGATCTCGACCGCTGCGATGTTGGCGGCGTCGAGCTGCTCGGTGAACTGCGTGTAGGAGATCTCGACCGCCTCCTGGCGGCGACTCGAGGCGAACTGCACCAGCGCGATCGAGCCCACGATCAAGAGCGCCCAGAACGACAGCGTCCGGAGCGTTCGGGCCCAGTTGAACTCGCGCGGCGGCGGGACGCGGTTGGGCATCTACTCGAGACTCGCGATGTACGGCAGGTGCCGGAAGTTCTCGGCGTGATCCAGCCCGTACCCGACGAGGAATACCCGCGGGGCATCGAACCCGACGAACTTCGGCTCCAGCACCAGGTGCTCAGCCAGATGTTTGTGCAGCAACGCGCAGATCTCCAAACTCTGCGGGTCCCGCTCCCGCAGCAGCGTGACGAGCCGGTTGAGGGTCTTCCCCGTGTCGACGATGTCCTCGACCAGCAGGATATGTTTACCCCGGAGCTCCGTCTCCGGATCGTACAGCAGCCGCACAGCGCCGCTCGAAATCGTGGCCGCGCCATAGCTGGCGGCGACCAAGAAATCCACCTGCAGTGGGCGGTCGAGGCGCCGCACCAGATCGCTCAGGAAGATGAAGCTCCCCTTGAGCAGCCCGAGGACGAGCAGCTCGCCGTCGGGATAGGCCGCCGTGATTTCACGACCCAGCTCGGCGACACGCCGCGCGATCGTGTCCTCGTCGAAAACAATGCGTGCGAGCTTACGACCGCCCGTCTGCTTCAGGCTCGCCGTACTCGGTAACATGCACTCGCACCGCCAGGGTTCCGGGCTGCGGGAGCGCGGACGCGCTCCGACAGACGCCGGGAACCCAGAGAATAGTTTCGCCGCGGGCGACGACCGGATAGCTCGCCCGGGCGCTCCGCGGCACGCGCGCTTCCATCAGCAGACGCCGCACGGGCCGGTGCCCCACGCCCCCCAGTGGCACCAGCCGGTCGCCCGGGCGCGGTGCCCGAACCTCCCAATCCGCTCCCGCGATCCAAGTCGTCCATTCCGACCGCGGCAGCCGCGCCGGCGCGGCCTCGGGCGCCCACTCCACTCGGAAGCTCCCGAACCTCGCGCTCCCGCGCTCACCGCTTGCCACCAGTTCCCTGGCTGTGGCTACGGAGCCGCGGCCCACCCGCAAGCGATCGAACGCCACCTCGGCCGCCCAGCCGCCGCCCAGCGGCAGGCGCCGCCCCGAAGGATGCCCCGCGATGGCCAGCAGTTGCCGCGCCCGGCGCGGACCCAATACCAACCCAGCCCGCCGCGCCGCGGCGCGCAAAAGGGCCACGGACAATGCCTTATCATAGCTGCACAAGGCGGCCCGAGCAACGTCGAAGCCGTCGGCGGCGTGGTGAAGCTGAAGCTCCGGAACGAGTTCCAGCGCACGGTCCCACGCGCGCCGATCCGTGGCAGCCGCCCGGCCCAGCCGCAGGATGTCGGCGCGCACGCGGCTTCCGACGCGCGCCGCGAGCCGGGGTAGCAGCTCGACGCGTACCCACGAGCGGAGGTGGCGCGGATCGCGGTTCGCCGGGTCGTCGTAGAACGGGAGGCCCGACTTCGCGACGTGCGCCGCCAGCTCCGCGCGGGTGAACGGGAGCAGCGGCCGCACGAGACCGCCGCGGCCGCGTGCCGGCATCCCGGCGAGCCCCGCCGGCCCGCTGCCACGCAGCACGCGCAGCAGGATCGTCTCGATCTGGTCGTCCGAGTGATGCGCCGTGACGAGGTAGCGCGCGGCATGCGTCTGCCGCACGACGGCGAGCCACGCGTAGCGGGCGCGCCGCGCCACGGTCTCGGTCGCACCGGCACCGAGGTGCAGCTCCCCCAGCTCGAACGCGACCCCGCAGGACTGTGCGAGCATGCTCACCGCCTGAGCGACTGACGTGCTATCCGTCTGAATCCCGTGATTTGCGTGCGCCACGACGAGCGAGAGGCCGCGCCCCGGCGCGACCGCGCGCATCAGATCGAGCAGCGCCACCGAGTCGGGACCACCGGAAACCGCGAGCACGGCGGTGCCCGGCGCCGGGAACAGCCGGGCGCGATCGAGGTGCGCGCGGAAGCGGTCGAGCAGCGGGGCCATACAGATAATGATATGTTGACCCCCGACTTCACGCCCCCGGAGGCTCGGGATGCGGCCGGACGAGACCTACCAGTTGCTGCGCAACCTTACCTCCCCCGTCGTCGCGATCACCTCCGAGCGCGCCGGCAAGCGCAACGGCATGATCTCCGACTCGGCGGTGCGGGCCTCGATCGTGCCGGCGATCCCGCGGGTGTCGGTCTACATCCACAAATTCAATTTCAGTCACGACCTGATCTTCGACACCGGGCGCTTCGTGATGCACCTGCTGCGGAGCGACCAGTTCGAGCTGATCCACCGCCTCGGCTTCACGAGCGGACGGGCGAGCGACAAGCTGGCCGACATCCCCCATCGCCTGGGCTCGCTGGGCGTGCCGGTGCTGGACGACTGTTACGCGGCTTTCGAGTGCCGGGTCGTGAACGTGATGGACACCGGCAGCTCGACCTGTTTCCTCGGCGACGTCGTGGAGGTCGGCTACGGCGCGAGCCGCCGGCCTGCGGGACTGGTGATGACGGCAGCGTACTTTCGGGAGCACATGCCGCCGGCGTGGCGCCAGGAGTACGAAACGCACCTCGAGGCCGCGCAGCGCTTCGCCGCCGAGCGGTCGCGCCCGATCAAGGCCGTCATCTGGAGAGATCTCGCGTAACGCTGACGTGCCGGCGCCGCAGGCGGCGCCGTCGCTCACCCTGCCGCGTTCCGCTCGTCCGCCTCGTGCTGCTGCATCGGGTCGGCGCGATGGCATTGCCGATGCGGCCCAGCACGGTGTTTTCGACCAGATCGGTGAGGGGTCGTCCCGACGGGTCGCGCAGCTTTGCCAGCGCGGCGTAGCGGGCGGCAGGATCGCCGGCCGAGATGATGGCAGTCGAATAATAAAGGAGGTTCGCTTCGATGTGGTCGAGCAGCCGGCTGCGGGCGGCGCCGTCCGAGCCCCAACCGTCGTCCGAGCTCAGCAGGCGCTCGAGGTCCGGCTGCAGGGAGCGGTCGAGCAGGGTGCGCCGGAAGATGTAACCGAAGCGCCGCACCACGTCCGGCGTCGCGAGGTTCGGCAGGCGAAACGGCACGAAGATCACGGGGCGCACGCGCGGCGTCCGCACCACGACCCTGAAGCGCTCGAGCGGCTCAAAGAAGTGAAATGTGACGACCCGGTCCGGGCTGGTGTTGCGCACCGTCCGGATCGCCGCCTGCGAAGGCGCTTCGTGATTCGCGTCGACGACCCCGAGGGGCCGGCGGCGCAGGGCGCTGCTCATGCGCTCAGTCCGGTCGCGGATCAGCTGCACCGTGTTGGTCACCGCCGCGTCGAGGGCGGGCTCGGAGAGCGTCAACGCGTCGAGCTGCAGGTCGGTGCCGAGCGCCGTGACGAGATCGCCGAGCATCGAGCTGCCGACCATGCGGGCGAGGATCTGGAGCGGGCGCTCCCGCGCCTCCGCCTCTCGGCGCCAGCGGCCGTCGAGCACCGCGAGCCGCGCCTCGTCGCCCGGCGTGAGCGAGACGCTGTACAGCAGCTCGCCCCACTGCACACCGAGCGACTGCCACGACTCTTCGAGCTCGACAAGCGCGCCGTACCGCATCGGCGCCGCGTGGTCGCTCGCCAGCGCGAAGAAATCCGCGACGGCGTCGGGCGGCCCGTGCTTCACCTCGGGCGCTCGTTCGGCAAACATCACGAGCCGCTGGAAGTACAGGACGTGCCCCGGCACGTCGTGCGGCTCCGCGGGACGCGGCGTCGCGGTCGGGCCGGGGTCACGTGGGGCCCGCTCGCTCGAGCCCGGCGGCGCCTGGGGCAGCCACGTGGGCGCCGCGAGGTCGATCGGCCCTTCGGCCAGCGACGCGGTGACCAGCTCGATCGGCTCCTCGTTGCGGAGCCCCACGCGCAGCCGCAGTTTGGCGACATCGCGCCGCGGGATCGTCACGGTGCCGTCCGACTCGCTCACCCAGTAGCCGGCCGGATTGCCGGTCTTATCGAGCACCGTCACGGGCACGCCCTGCGCGGGCTTGCCCGTGTTCTGGTGCACGATCCGGAACACCCAGACGTCCTTCTCAGAGCTGGCCATAAAGGGGGGACCAATATGCAATCGCCGCTGTGAAACGGACAGCGACGTGGGCCACACCGCCCACACCGGCGAGGGTAACTGCTTGTGCGATCGGGAATTGAGCGTTAGGCTACGCCTGCCGACGCCGCCGCCCTCGGCCCAGGGTCACCCTTCATTTCGTGAGGCTCGTATGATGCGTTCGCACCCCGTGCGCCGAGCGCTGTGGCTCACACCCGTGACGGTGGCACTGGCGACGTGCCATGTGAGTCCGCCCCCTCCACCGATCAGCGTCCCGGTCCCGAACAGCGCGGCGGAGGCCCCCACCGGCTTCGACGACCAGAGCAACGGCGCCGTTAACGACTCCACCCACCAAGCCGATCAGGAGGCCTTCGACGAGGTGGAAGAAATCGCGGATGGGTTGGGGCCGCTCTACAACGCACAGGCCTGCCGCGAGTGCCACCAAAACCCCACCTCCGGCGGGGCGAGTCAGATCACCGAATTGCGGGTGGGACATCTGGGACCGGATGGGCGGTTCCGCGATGCGGACATCCCGATCGCGCGCGGCAACGTGGTCATCTCCGGTCGCACGCTCGTCAACGATCGGGCCATTTGCCCGAACGCGGCGTTCCCGGATTCCGAGATTCAAGAGCGGGTGCCCGACACGGAGACCATTCGCACGACGCGCGCGTCGCTCAACCTGCTGGGCGACGGGCTGGTGGAAGCCGTCGCCGACGAGACGCTGATCGAGATCGCGCGCGCGCAACGCCGCACGACACGCGGCACGATCCGCGGCCAGGCGCTGTATGTGCCGATCCTGGAGGCCCCGGGGGAAACGCGCATCGGGCGGTTCGGCTGGAAGGATCAGCACGCCAGCCTGCTCTCGTTCTCGGCCGATGCCTACCTGAATGAGATGGGCATCACCAGCCGGCTGCTGGTCGACGAAGTGACCACGCTGTGCAATGCGGCGCGCCGCGGGTCGGAATTGTTCGACGCGATCGGTTGCGCCACTTGTCACGTCCGCACCCTGGTCACGGCCGCCGCCGGGACCGCGCTCAACGGGGGGACCGACACCATCCCGCCGGCGCTCGGCGAGAAGGCATTTCACCCGTTCGGCGATTACCTGCTGCACAACGTCGGCACCGGCGACGGGATCGTCATGGCGATGCCGGAGCACTATGGGCCCGCCGTCTATAAAACCGTGTGGAAGGAGTTTTCGATCGACAGTGTCGGCCGCACCCGGAACAAGGTACGGACGGCCCCGCTCTGGGGCGTGCGCCTGCGGCCGCGGCTGATGCACGACGGGGCGTCGCTGACATTGCGTGACGCGATCGTGCGGCATCGGGGGGAAGCGAACGGCGTGTCCAACCGTTTTCGCAAGCTGACCCCGAGCGATCAGCAAGCCATCATCGAGTTCCTGAAGTCTTTGTGACGGCACGCTCGGCATCTTGCCGTCACGCGTGCCCACTCGGATGCTCCTGTCGAGTATTCCCGGGCTGAGAGCCCGGGCTCGGGCGCGAATACCACGAAGCGCGACTGTGAACCGCGGGCAGCTCGCCCAGCGTCTGCACTGCTGGTTGGTCGCGCGGGCACTTTTCGCCAACGACCTGAAAGAAGACCTGCGCGATTAATCGAAAAGTGCATCAGGGACATGCTCGAGCTCGCTGGCGTGGTAGGTCTGCTTGTGCTTACAGCGGCCGCACCGCGCCGGAAATGTCTCGCGGCCAGCGTACTTGATAGGCTCGCCGGGCCGTGCATTCTTAGGTAGGGATAGCTCGACCAGCGGGACGGGTTGGCCGCACCTTGCGCACCGCACACCGAGGTAGAACATCGTGTTCCTCGTGGATGGGCGCCGCGAACCTTGCCACAATTCGGCCACAACCGTCCCGATCGGCCCGCGCGCCGCGCGGCCTAGGTCGGTGCGGGATTAGTAGCGGCGGTCGGACTCGAACCGACGACCCGCGGATTATGATGCCGAGCCGGGCTCGTCCCGGCTCGGTCCTGCTCAACCTAACTCGGCACCGCTCGGGCGCTTCCCTGCTCGAGCGGTGCCGAGCCGTCTCACTCTGCACAAGCCGTCCCGAGCCGCCGTCCCACGGTCCGTCCCACTGTTCAGCCGCTCCGGAAGGCCCAGCACGGGAGCAGCGCCGGCTCGAGACGCTCGAGCCGCGCCTCGAGCAGCGGCGGGAGCGTCTGCCGCCCGAGCCCCTCCAACCCTGCGACGGTGCCCGCGATCGACCCCCCGATCTCCGCCAGCCTAGCCTCGCGGTTGGCTTGGGGCAACCGCGAGAACTCGAGCATGTGGTCCAGCTTCCGGTTCACGTGGTGGAGCTGGTAGCGAAAATCGCCCAGCGCCTTCAGCAGCGGCGTGTCGAGCGAGAGCTCGACGAGGCGCGGGACGATCACGTCGAGGAGCCCGACGTCCATCTCGAACGTGGGCACCGTCAGGTTCTGCCCGATGATCGTCGTCAGCTGGCGGCACAGCTCGAGGTTCGCCTGCACGGCGTCTCCGGCCGCGCGCAGCAGCGCGGCCTCCTGCGCGTCGCGGGCCCGCCGCTCCCGCGCGTGGTCCCCTCGCAGCGCCAGCCCGACACCGACGAACGCACCGACGAGCGTCGCCACGAGGTCGGGCCAGAACTGCGGCCAGAACGGCGACCCGTCGGTTGGAGGGAAGGCGAGGAAAAGCACGACGGCGCGCGCCTAGGGCGCGTTCCCCGGCCGACGCTGCCAGACTTCGGGCGGCAATTCCGCCGGGGGGTTACGGGCGAGGCGCAGGTCGCGCCGAGGGAGGTGCCAACACTCGCCGCGCGAATCGTAGACGAAGGCGGCGCCGGTGTGCTTCACCTTGAGCTGGCCAAGGTACATCGGATCGTCGAACTCCATCGTCTCGCTCTCCCCGAGATCGCGCGGGAAGTCCTCGTTCAGAAAGACGCGCAGCTCTCTCCCGCGCCCTCGGAGGTGCTTCCAGTCCCACCGCATCCGCACGCCAAACCCCATGACGCGCAGCTTGCGCCGTCCCACGTTCGTGACGGTAAAGACCACCCGCTCGGACGCAGGCGCGTGCGTCGTGGTCGCTCCCGGAGCCGACGGCTTGTAGGCGCGCTGCAGCATGGCTCGGAACTTGAGCTTCCCCCGGTCGGTGAAGAACTCGCGCAGCCGCAGGACAGCCAGCACGGTGGAGACCGCGGCGCCCCAAAGACCGAGCCAGAATCCCGTGACGCTGGCAGCGCCGGCCGGCAGGTTGACGCATGGCACGCCTCAAGCATACACGGCGTAGGCCGGGCCGCTCGCCTGCTCAGCTTAGGCGGTTGGCACGATCGTGGACGTGCGGGAACGGACGCCGAATCCGTCGGCCCAAGTCGCAACCGCTTGTCAGGCGAGCCTATGGCGCCGCCGGTGTCGCCACCGTGGGACCAACTGTGGGACGGTGTCTTCGGATGAGGTTGCAGCCCGTGAAGCGCGCACGCGAACCCACGCGCCGGCATCAGCGCGGCGGGGCCGCTCCAGGAATCTCGATTAGATGTGCCGCCGCGAGCCGCTCGGCTCGCTTCGCTTCCAGGTCGTACAGATGGGCGGACTCGAAAGGTCGCCAAACGTCGCGGAAGTCAGCGCAGAGACGCACGACGTAAGTGACGTGCTGGAACGGGGAGACGCGCGCCAGGACTTCGGTCCCACTGGCGTCCCACCCAACGGTGATCAGGTGGCCTCGAGGGAGCAGCGTGCGCCCGGACCCGTCGCGAGGAATGGGTCCTGGGTGAACGTTTACGAAGTCACCCGGTTCGCCTTCGCCGTATCTCACGAACTGACGGGCGGGGTGGAAGTCCGGCCGCAGGACGAAGTGGGCACCCTGCACCTTCGCAAGGTAGTTGAAGCCGATCTTGACGACTTCTCGCGCGAGCACTTTGTCGAAACGCGCGTTTACCTCCGTCCTCAAGCTCTCGCGCTGGAATGGAGGGAAGGCCTTCAGGTACTCCGCGCGCTTCTCCTGCGCGCCGGTCGCTTGGCGGATCGCCTGCCTCAAACGGGTCTCGTCGGCCTCAGACTCCGTGAAGGTTGCGACGCGCCCGGTGTATGCGTTCTGGAATCGTTGCGCCAGCTCCCCCGGGGGCGGGATCTCATCCTCGGTGAAGTACTCCCAGGTCAGGTCGTTTCGCTCGAACCCTGCTTGCGGCGTCACCAGGTCTGCGGATGGGACTTCCTGCCCCTCAGACGGTGCGACGAGCTTGAGCATGACGCCGCCCCACTGGCTTCCGTCGTTCGGCAGGCGAAACGTCACGCGGCCTGCGAACATTTCCTTCACTCCTGCCGGGTCCTTGAGGCCGTACTTGAGTCGCAGCACCGCCTCCGCGCTGTCGCGAGTAAACACACGATCGATGTGGTCGCCGAACCACTGGTTGCACTCGCCGCACACCTCCGATGTCAGGGTGACCACGTCGCCGTGAAAGAGGCCCAGGGCCTCCGGGATAACGTGTTCCCGCGTGAACCCGAACGGTGGGTCAGTGCGCTGGCAGTAGATGCAGGTCCGCATTAACCTCGAAAGTAAGTCCGGTCCCTCGCGCGACTCGGGCCGTCGAATGACGGGGCAGCGTTCGCGCCTGGGCGCAGCGATCGCGGGGCGCGCCGGACGTGGAGTCCGGTGCGCGTGCGTCGCAACCCGCGCCGCCCCACAGGGTATGTTCAGAACTTGTGGCGCTCGGGTCAGTACGAGGGTCAGTTACGGAACGTTCACGCTCAAGCCGAGGACACACGAATGGGAGGTAAGCGGTGAGCTCGGAACCGGGGGCCACGGAGAGCGCGTGCCGCGTGGCTGGAGTACGACCCCCGATCCGCGCGGCACTCCCTGACGTGAGCACGTCCGCGGGGGAAAGGGGCGGATTCTGGGGCCCCAGTCTCGATTCCGGCGAGGTGGTCGCGCGGTAGAGCAGCGGACTGAAAAAACGAGGGGCCTGTGCGGCCCCCCTCGTTTTGTGCTCCGGTACTGGCACTCGGGTACCCTCTGACCCCATCGGCCGGCACGGACCGGCAAACATTATCGCATTTCCTAGGCCGGCGGCGGCCGCTCTGTTGCCGCATTCCCACCTGTCCGTGCCGCAAAAACGCCCTAACCCACGGCTAGCGCCCGACGCATTTTCGGGCAACGGTTGCCTTGGCCTCGACACGAGGAGGTGCAGTGGACGCTGGTATCGCGTTGTGCTCTTGCGCCTGTGAGCTTCTGACGATTCCGTCCGAGTCACAATAGCGACCAACCACTCTTCTCAAAGGCAGCGCGAGTGTACGCCTACTGTCTTGCCGACTTCTTCAATCTCGACCTCTGGCCTCGCCACAGAATGCCCAATTTTGCCGACGTGCGGGCCAGTCTGGAGGATCTTGCCAGCGCCGTGACGGTTTGGGCGGAAACGTCGCGTGCTCCCCTCACAGAATTGACTATCCGTCTTTACGGTGGGTGGCACGGAGAACGCGTGGACGACCCGGTTGAAATGCGCGACATCACGGAGCAAGTGGTCCGCCGGTTTCCGAGGCGCGACAGGCGTACGCGCCTTCGTCTCGAGCTAGCCGACACACCTATCTGGAACAAGGGAATTCGCATGCTAAGGAGCGTTCGCGAGGTCCTGCTACGCGGGGAGCCATCAGTGTTTCGTGTACCCTTACTCTGTCCGCACAGGGGGGTGTGTAGCGTTCAGCAACTGGCGTCGTGGTGGAGGGGACGCTGTCCCGACCCGAACTGTTCCGTCAAATTGGAGGACGCGGGTTCGACAAAGAGGCAGAAGATGGTTGATACACTTTTAGCAACCGACGCAATGACGATCGCGCGGCAGGGCTTGGCGGACCTGCTTGTCATTGCGAGCGACGACGACGACATGATCCCAGTTCTCCTAACTCTTGGTAGTCTGGATCTCGCCACGGCTCGCTTGAAACGCGATCGCTCCGCAGATTCGTACTACGATGAGCTATTAGAAGCCGAGGGCATTCAGACCCTGCTGTGGTAGAAATTCCCATGACTCTGCTAGAAGAGATTGAACGGGACATTCGCGCCTTCGCTGATCCGGGCTCCCCAATACTGGTAGAGGCGGGATCGGCTGTCTGGGAGCAGAACGGGCGAGAAGTGGCGGTTCGGTTTTCGGCAGCCGGGCCTCACGGTTTCCCAGACGTCACTCTTGATGGCGTACGGCTCCCCTATCGGGCTTTTCTCTCCAGTCCCCGGATGGCCGATCTTGGGAGGTTTGCGCAGTTTATCGTCAAGGCATACACGCGAGCAGAGGAGTTCATAGATACTGAGGCGGTGCACAGAGATGAGGACACCGCCAAAGATTCCCGCGGTCCCGCGACAGCGGTGGTTCTAGGGCTAGCGACTGAGAATCTACCCTTCCTGTCAACGCGAGTAGTCTTGGTGCGGGGAGAAGCAGGTTCCGGTAAGACGATCGCCCTTCGAAGACTCGCCTTGAGCCGGGCGGGACGGTTCACTGCGGGCGCGGCAGACTCACTGTTCTTCTATGTCGACGCGCAGGGCCGGGCGCTTTCCCGCCTGGAAGACGCCATGGCGAAGGACTTGCAGGACTTGCGTTCACAATTCTCCTACGCAGCGATCGCGCCGCTGACGCGTCATGGTCTGATAGTTCCAATCATCGACGGATTCGATGAGTTGCTCGGCTCGGGGGGATACGACGAAGCGTTCTCTTCGCTCGCGGCTTTTCTATCCACGCTTGAGGGGCGCGGTTCAATAGTGGCCTCAGCCCGGTCCGCGTTTTTCGATTACCAGAACTTCTACGAGAACGCTCAGCGCTTTGCCGGGGACGGAAGGCTGAACTACGAGGTCGAGACGGTCGACGTCGAATCTTGGAACGATGATCAGATTCGCAAGTACTTTCGGGGAGTCGGAGCTCGAAAGGCCCGCGATGGCGACCACCTAGTCGCCGCCCTCGAGCAACTGCAGATCAGCCTCGACACCCCGAATAAGCAGCTTCTCACGAAGCCGTTCTATGCGTCACGCGTTGCCGATCTTCTAGCGGGGGGCACAGAGCTTAACTCGCGAGACGATCTTCTTGAGCAATTAGTGGATGCATTCCTCGAACGCGAGCACCGCAAACTTCTGGACAAGGATGGCCACCCACTTCTTTCGAAGAAGGGCCACAGAGCTTTCCTCACCGCTCTTGCTGAGGAGATGTGGTGGCAGGAGAGTAGAAGGATCGATGTCGGAACAGTTCAAGTGTTAGCGGAGCTCGTGACCAGCACCTTCGGACTCCCTCCTGGTGCAGCTCGCGCGATTGTGGAGCGTGTGTCGTCGTATGCTTTTCTTTCAACTGATCGGGTAGAGCGACGTTTTCTCCGATTCGAACATGAAGTCTTCTACGGCTACTTCTTGGCGCAGAAGGTGCAGGAGTTCGTCGAACGAGAACCCGCCGATCTGCGGAGGTTTCTTGCTCGGGCAGTCTTAGATGATACTTTGGTCGACGAAGTCGTGAGGCTCATCGGAAGCGACGTCCAGCGCTGCAGCAGAGCGATCGAATCAATTTGCAACGTTCTTCGAGCTGGCGTCTCTGAAGTCGGTGCGCGCGAGAACGCGGGGCTGCTTATTGCCGGTCTCATGCGTGGAGCCAAGGCCTTGCGCGAGGGGTTGGTGATAAGAAACACCATTTTCCGCCAAGTCAGCTTCGGCGAGGTCACCCTAAGTCGACCGCGCTTCGAGCAGTGCGACTTTTCGGACGTAGACCTCTCGGGCGCTCAGCTGATAGAACCTGAATTTGTCGACACCCAGCTAAGGAGCCTGGAAGTTGATGTTCAGCGTACTCGCATCGAAATGACTCATACGCTGGCTGCGCCACAGGTTTATGGCATTCGAGTGCGACATGGGCCCGGCGCCGGCTCCTACTACGCACCGGAGGAGATAGAGAGGATCCTCGCAAAGCTAGGCGTACGATTCGCAAAGCAGCCATCCAGCGAGCCTCCCGTTAGGGCACAGGCGCCCGCCGTGCAGCGCCGAGTCGATCTTCTTAACCGGTTCGTGACGAAGATGGAACGTCGCTTTTACGCCTCCGCGGATGACATCAGAAAGTTCCCGTTTGCCACGGGTCCTGACTGGGATGTCGTAATGGACTTATTGAAGAGTCATTCTCTGCTTGAGGAGGAGGTCATCCAGAAGAGGGGACCTCGGGAGCCTCTGGTCAGACTAGCGGTCCCGCCGGCAGTTCTGCGAAGAGGTGAGAATGTAAGCGATCGGAGCGTCCCCGATGCAGTGAAGGCCTTCTGGCGTGATCTCGTGGCGAGCGGCTAGCCACGACGAGGAGACCGGCTCGCGATCGCGGGACGGGACACGGAGGTACACGCGAAGGTGAGGCCAGGCCCGGTGTGATGTGGGTCTGGATGTCGACGGCGGAGACCATCACGTTGCTCAGTCCGATTTTGAGACTCGCCGTCCCTCGAAACTGTGTCAATCGCGTCCCCCAACGGGCACCGAGTGGGTAAACGATCTGTTGACAGGCATGCATATCAGGGACGAATGCTGTCCTGCGAGGCGGGAGCTATGGGAGCGATGCAAGTGACCGAGGCTAGCAATCCGCTGCGCAGGTCGAAGTCCTCCTTTCGCTTGACATAGTACGCTACTTTGCCGGATTGTTTGCCGAACGCTCACCACATCTCGACACGCAGCTCGTAACTCCTCGCAGGGAGCATCGCCATGCGACGCAAACCGATCACAGCCTTTGAGACGGCGCAGCAGCGCATGAGACGTGATCGCGCGGCTCTGTCCCTTACTCTGGAAACGCTCTTCGCCCGGTACACAACGGAGGGCCGCCACCTAGCTGATGGGTCTCTGAAGACTGAGCGTTATCTGGAGCACGTTCGGCAGACTGGTCGCTATCTCGAGCAGTTTTTCGGGCGCGGTCAGCTGGTGAGCGAGCTCACGCCGGATCGCGTTCACGACTACGTGGTATGGCGGCGCGACGGGGGTGCGGCAGGCCGTCGCGTCGGAGCCAACACGATTCGGCGGGATTTAGGCATGTTCAAGGCTGCGCTCAACTGGGCTTGCCAGAAGTACGAAGGAGGTCACCCGCTCCTCACTCGACACGCGCTCGAAAAGGTCCGTATCCCCACGGAGAAAGACCCCAAGCGACCGCTCCTGGAGGCGGAATCCATCCGGGCTCTCGTCGCGGTGGCTCCGAGCGTCCATCCGTTCCTACGTCCGATGATTCTGTTGGCATGGCGTACCGGGCGGCGGTTAAGCGCCATCCTGGCCCTGCGCTGGGATGACGTGGGTTTTGAGAAGGGGACGATTCGGTGGCGCGCCGAACACGATAAGATCCGTCAAACGTGGGTCGTGCCGGCGCGGAGCGACCTGCTCAAGGAGTTACGGCGGTTCCGAGCAGAGCGCCCGGGCATCGGGTCAGTGCTGCTGTTCCCGCACCCACAGCGCCGCCGGCACCGTGGCGGACCCGTGACCCGACACCTGGCGGCCTACTGGCTCAAGGAAGCGTTTGAGCGTGGGAAGGTCACCAAGCCCAAGGGAGGGCTTTGGCACATGTTCCGTCGCGCGTGGGCGACGGAACGCAAGGACCTGCCCCTCAAGGATGTCGCGGCGGCCGGTGGGTGGCGGGACACCAGTACGTTGTTGCGGTATCAGCAACCAGACGAGGAAACCTTGCGGGCGGTGGTAGAGTTCGATCGCCCGCGCGGCCGGGCTTGGTTCGACCTGAGGCGCCCGCCCAACCGCAGACCCACAGGTTAGCTCCGGCGGCCTCGCATCGAGAGATACGAAGCCCGACGCCGCGCGTAGCGACGTCGGGCTCTGAGTTGCCCCTCCTGGGCTCGAACCAGGACTCTCCTGATCCCATGCCACTTCGGCTTTCGCCGCCGCTCACATCTTGAGCGTTCGTGGTCTGGACTGTGCCTTCACCTTCGCCGTGACGCGGTCAGGTGGCTCCCACCCAGTCTCTACACCTTCCCCCTCTCGGGGCTTGGCTCGGCGTTGCCAGTTAAGGGTTCGCCGACTTCGAGAGCATTCACGCGCGCCGTTTCTGACGCGGTGTCCAGCGAGTGCTACCGTCGCGTGCCGCTAGAGTCAGGCGTGTTGCCAGTTACACCAAGGGGCAAAGCCTGTGATCCTCCGGGACGCTTCCGGCTAAGCGGTCCCGGGGGTTTCATTCTACCAACACGCCAACCACGGTGCAACTGGCTCAGTATATGGTAGATACCAACCTTCGCCAGCTCCTGGCGGACGCGCTGCCGACGGCGGCCGCGTTACACCCCACCCTTCCGTGACGGCGCTCCTCGATTGCCTGCGCAAGGATCCCGAGCTCGCGATTTTCCACGGGCGCACCCAGATCGTGAGGGACGTGGGGCGAGGCGTTACGCATGTCTTCCTCGCCGAGTGGCTCCTAGGGAGGGCTGCAGTCGTCGGATCGAACCAGGCCGTGACGGATCTCGAGCGGTACCTGCGCACCGAGCGGCTGCCGTATCACGCGATCGTGGCCGTCGGTGGCATCAAAGTCGATCGCGCATACGACCTGGGCAACGGCATGCAGCTCGTGCCCTGGAAGGACGTGGTGCCCTCTCGCAGCAAGCGGGCCATCGATGAAGCCGAGCCCTTCCACCGCTCGTTCTATGATCCCGACTGCGCTCTCGTGCGGGACGTGGAGCTACCAAGGCTTCATGTCGAGTACACCGAGACGCGCAAACACATTCGCTTCAGGGACCTGACGACCGAGATGGACATGCTTCTATGTCTGGGGCTATTCGGCCCAACCGCCCCCGTGCTTCTCGCAGCTTGGCTTGAGGCGCCTGAGTGGGCGCCGATGATAAGGGGAAGCCTCTCGATGCCCTTCGTTGAGGGACCTGGGCGGGCTACACCGCTTCCTGAGAAAGACGCGGTTGAGGCGTCGCGCCTGTTCTCCACCTGGGTGGGCTTGACCGAAGGACGCAAGGCGGAGCTGCGGGTGCCGATGCAGCGGTTGAACAGCGCGATGCGGAGGCCGAGCCTGGTCGATTCAGCAATCGACCTCGGTATTGCTCTAGAGTCCATCTTCCTGCCCGACGGCCGAGGCGCTTTGACCTTCAGGCTCCGCGTACGGGCGGCCCGCTGGCTCGGTTCAACGCCCGGAGAGCGGAGGCGGCTGTCCGCCGTGGTAGGTGACCTGTACGCGGTTCGTTCAAAGGCCGTTCACGAGGGGCGTGTGCCAGACAGGGTCCACCGGAGAGAGACGCGGGAGTTGTTGGAAGAGGGGTACGAACTCACCGCAAGGGCGCTTGTAGCGCTTATCAGCAAGGGTGACCCGGATTGGGATGCGGTCACATATGGCTGAGCAGGCGGGGGCAGCGCCCGCGAAGCCCTTAACTGGGCCCGACGGAGATAGCATCCGTTGGGCGCGCAGCGGATTCGTGATACTCCGCGCACCGATAACCATTTCATTCAAGCACACTTGGACCCCGCTTTGGCGGTCCGTTTGCCGCATTCCCCCCCCAGGTAGGGAGGGGCAATGGGGGCATGCCTGACCTGAATGTCGCAAACACGCCATCGTCTGCCGCAAAAACGCCCTAGGCATGTCCGAAAGGGCCTGGTACTGTGCACCTTGGTCGCCGGTCGCGAGCCGACGCCTAAGAGCGTGTCGCCGCCTTGGCCATAAGCGGGAGGGAAAGCGTCAGTGGAGACTCAAGTCCGCACACCCCAAATGGTGTTCATGCAACCGCAACGGCTTGTGGTACCGCTGTTCCAACGTCCGTACGTGTGGAACGAAGAGAGCCAGTGGGAGCCACTCTGGAACGACGTCGTGCGGGTCGCGGACAGGGTCCTTGCCCAACCATCGGAGAAACACCATCCACACTTTCTCGGCGCGGTGGTCCTGCAACAGGTTCAGAGGCAGACCGGACAGATGCAAGAGCGCACGATCATCGATGGTCAGCAGCGGCTGACAACTTTGCAGCTTCTGCTGGACGCTCTGCACGCGGAACTGCTTTCGGTCAAGGCATTGCCCCCTGCGATGAGAATCGAGCCGCTGGTCACGAACGCTGAACCCTTCTGCTCGAAGCCAGAGGACCGTTTTAAGGTCTGGCCCACGAACCGGGATCGTCCTGCGTTCAATGCGGTCATGGCCGCCGAGCCTCCCGTCGACCATGACGCCATTGGCCACCGCGGCGAGCGTATGGTCGAAGCCCACCGCTTCTTCAGTCAGCAGGCGCGCGACTGGCTCGCGCTGACCGGCCCCGAGGTTGTTGCAGTACGAGCCGCAGCAATCGAAACGGTCGTCCGCGAACTCCTCCAGCTGGTGGTCATCGACCTCACTGTAGACGAGAACGCCCAGGAGATCTTCGAAACGTTAAACGCCCGTGGCGCGCAGCTCACTGCCGCCGACCTGATCAAGAATTTCATCTTCCAGCGGCTGCTCGAAACGGGCACCAACGTTGAAGATGCATACGAGAAGCATTGGAAGGAGTTCGAGACAGGTTTCTGGGAAACCGAGATCAGCGTCGGACGGCTCAGGTACCCTCGTTCGTCGATCTTCTTGAATCACTGGCTGATTGCACGTACGGGCGAAGAAGTTGTAGCTCGGGAGGTCTTTGACCGATTCAAGAGGTTCGCCGATCACGATGCCGGGCTGCCGATGACCGAGCTCATTGTGCAGGTTCACAATGCCTCACACGTCTACCGCCAGTTCGTCACGTGCGCATCGACGCACGCCGGCCCAATCGACCGACTCGGGCTGTTCGGCTATCGGACGGGCGTGCTGGAGAGCGAAGTCATCAAGCCGCTCGTGCTGTGCCTGTTGGATCCTGAAGAGCCGCCGATTCCAGAGACGCAACTCGTCAAAGCACTGGATGTAGTGGAGAGTTGGATGGTTCGCCGGATGCTGGTACGCGCGACCACGAAGAACTACAACCAGGTGGTTGCCGAGCTTGTCGCGCAGGTTCGTAAGTCAAATCGGATGAACGCCGGAGATGCTATTGAGACTTACTTGGCTGGTCAGTCAAGCGGCAGCCGCTACTGGCCGGACGATGGGGAGATCCGAGAGGAGGTCGGTGTACTACTCGCGTATCGTCGTCTCGGTCGCGGCCGTCTTCGTATGGTCCTCGAGGCTATCGAGGATCACCTGCGGGGCTGGAAAGGGGAGAAGTCTGGTCTCGGCGACGAGCGCGTAGCTAGAGGCAAGCTAGCCATTGAGCATGTAATGCCCAGGAAATGGGTCGCGAATTGGCCGCTGCAGGACGCCGAGCACGGCGAGGCGGACCGAGATCGTATTATCCACACGTTTGGCAATTTGACGTTGCTGACAGGGAAACTGAACTCCAAGGTCTCAAATGGGCCATGGCTCGGAAGCGGCGGCAAGAGGGAGGGACTCGAAGAACACGATGTCTTATTGCTCAACCGCGAGCTTCTGAAACAAGCCGGCGGTCAATGGACTGACGAGGCGATTCGCGCACGGACGCAAGAGCTGGCTGAAGCAATCGTTAAGATTTGGCCGGTACCTCCCAACCACCGATCGGGGTTCTCTCCCGACAGGCCCAGGCTTCGGAAGAAGGTCGATCTCTCCGATCTCATCAACGCCGGGGTCCTCCAGCCGGGCATGCCGCTGTTTCCTCGGCGGAAGAAATTCAGTGATCGAGTTGCGACGCTCCTCCCCGACGGCCGGATCGAGGTTGATGACACGCTCTTTTCAAGCCCTTCGCAAGCGGCTAGTCACATCGTCGGCCACGCCATGAACGGCTGGTGGTTCTTCTTGACCGATCAGGCGTCCCGTACCTCGCTCCGGTCAGTCCGGCGCGATTACGTCAATGCCATGGCTGTGGATGCCGAAGACGACGAGCCGGATGATGATGACGAGGACGAGGGCTAGGCCCCTAGAATGGCCATCAAGAAATCCGACCTCTACTCGTCTCTCTGGGCCTCGTGTGACGAGCTGCGCGGCGGCATGGATGCCAGCCAGTACAAGGACTACGTCCTGTTCATGCTGTTCATCAAGTACGTCACCGATAAGTACTGCAACAGCACTGACTTCGCTCCGTCGGTGACGATCCCGAAGGGCGCGAGCTTCAAGGACATGCTCGCGCTCCGCGGAAAGAGCGACATCGGCGACAAGATCAACACCCAGGTCATCGCGCCGCTCGTGCAGGCCAATGCCCGGTTGGCCCGCAGCGATTTCCCCGACTTCAACGATTCCAACAAGCTCGGCGAAGGGCAGGCCAGGGTCGAGCGGCTCACCAACCTGATCAACATCTTCGCCAGCCCCCAGCTCGACTTCTCGCGGAACCGAGCCGAGCACGATGACATCCTCGGCGACGCCTACGAGTACCTGATGCGGCACTTCGCCACCGAGAGTGGCAAGAGCAAGGGGCAGTTCTACACGCCCGCCGAGGTTAGCCGCGTCATCGCCAGGGTGATCGGCATCTCGCCGGAGAACACGAAGGCATCCACGACCGCCTACGACCCGACCTGCGGCTCGGGCTCGCTGCTCCTGAAGGTCGCCGCCCAGGCGGGCAAGCACATCACGCTCGAAGGGCAGGAGAAGGACGTGACCACCGCTGGTCTGGCCCGCATGAACATGATCGTGCACGACTTCCCCACGGCCAACATCCTCTCGGGCAATACCCTTGCTGCGCCCAAGTTCAAGGACGGCGAGCAGCTCCGCACCTACGACTACGTCGTCGCCAATCCGCCGTTCTCCGACAAGACCTGGATCACCGGGCTCACTCCGTCGAAGGACTCATTTCAGCGCTTTGCCTGGGGCGTCCCGCCCGCCAAGAAGGGCGACTACGCCTACCTGCTGCACATCATTCGCTCTATGAAGGGCGCGGGCAAAGCGGCCTGCATCCTGCCCCACGGCGTTCTCTTCCGCGGCGATGCCGAGGCCGCGATCCGCCAGCAGCTCGTCCGCTCCGGCTATCTCAAGGGCATCATCGGGCTGCCCGCCAACCTCTTCTACGGCACCGGCATCCCCGCCTGCATCGTCGTGCTCGACAAGGAAAACGCCGCCGGCCGCAAGGGCGTTTTCATGATCGACGCCTCCAAGGGGTTCATCAAGGACGGGAACAAGAACCGGCTGCGCGAGCAGGACATTCACCGCATCGTCGACATCTTCACTAAGCAGGTCGACGTTCTTCGCTACGCCCGGATGGTGCCGCTGGCCGAGATCGCCGATCCGAAGAACGAGTTCAACCTCAATCTTCCGCGCTACATCGACAGCACCGAGCCCGAAGACGTTCAGGACATCGACGGTCACCTGCGTGGCGGTATCCCGGAGCGTGATCTGGACGCGCTCGGGGCGTACTGGAAGGTGCTCCCCAGCGTACGCGGCGTGCTGTCCGAATCCGCGGGCCGCCCCGGCTACGCCCGGCTGAAGCTGCCGCTCACCGAGGTGAAGCCCGCCATTCTCGGCCACGCCGAGTTCGCCGGCTTCCAGCAGAAGGCGACGAAGGGCTTCGCCGACTGGCGCAAGCTCACGACGCCGCGCCTGACCGCCTTCGGTAAGGACGGCCACCCTAAGGCGCTGATCGAGACCATCGCCGAGGAGCTTCTGGCCGCGTTTCGCCAAGCCCCCCTCCTCGATGCCTACGACGTCTACCAGCACCTCATGGACTACTGGGCCGAAACCATGCAGGACGACGCTTACCTAATCGCCGCCGACGGCTGGGTGAAGGGCGCGCAGCCGCGAGAGATCGTGCAGGTCAAGAACAAGGAAAACAAGCTCACCTGGCCGGAGCCGCACGATTACCTGAAGGGCAAGCGGCGCTTCAAATCGGACCTCGTTCCCGCGCCGATTCTCGTCGGCCGCTTCTTTATTGCTGAACGCGATGCCATCGAAGCGCTCGACAACCAGCTCGCTACGCTCGAGCAACAGCTCGACGAGATGCGCGAGGAGAACAGCGGCGAGGAAGGGTTGTTAGCCGAGGTGATCGAGGGCGAGGGGGACAAGCAGAAGATTGCCGCGAAGGCCGTCAAAGCACGGCTGAAGGAGATCGGCGACGACCCCCTCTACGAGGACGAGCGCGCGGCCCTGGAGGCATACGCCGGCTTGCTGGAACAGCAGACCGACGCCAAGGCCAAGCGAAAGACCGCGCAGGAGGACTTCGACAAGAAGATCGACGCCAAGTACCCGAGGCTCACCGAGGCCGAGATCAAGACGCTGGTGGTGGACGACAAGTGGATGGCGCGGCTGTCGGTCATCGTGCAGGGTGAAATAGACCGCGCTTCGCAGACCCTCGCCGGCCGTATTCGTCAGCTGGCCGAACGCTACGCCACGCCGCTACCGAAGCTGACCGAAGAAGTGCAGACGCTCGCTGCTCGGGTCGACTGGCATCTCAAGACCATGGGGGCGTCGTGGAAGTGAGGCCCGGATACAAGCAGACGGACGTGGGGGTCGTTCCAGAGGACTGGGGAACGGACACTTTGCTGCGCGTCTCACGGCAGATCATGGACTATCGGGGACGGACGCCGAAGAAACTAGGAATGGAATGGGGCGGCGGCGAGATCCCGGCACTTTCGGCTGGGAACGTGAAGAAAGGCTTCGTGGACTTCAGTAAGGAATGCTACCTCGGCTCGGAGGAGCTCTACAGCCGTTGGATGACGCGAGGCGATGTCGCGAAGGACGACATCATCTTCACCACTGAAGCGCCGCTCGGCAACGTCGCTCTTGTTCCCGACGATCGAAGGTACATCCTCAGCCAACGAACAGTCCTTCTTCAAGTCGACCCCGACCGAGCATCAAGCCGCTTTCTGTTTCAAGTGATGCTCTCGGGTGGCTTTCAGCGGATGCTTGCGGACTACTCAAGCGGATCGACCGCGAAGGGTATTCAACGAAAGACGTTCGAGCAACTATGCGTAGCCCTTCCTCCTCTCCCAGAACAGCGCGCCATTGCAACGGCACTGAGCGACGTGGATGCGCTGCTGGGCGGACTGGATCGGCTGATCGCCAAGAAGCGCGACGTCAAACAGGCCGCCATGCAGCAGCTCCTGACCGGCAAGACCCGTCTTCCAGCATTTCAGGGCGAGTGGGAGCCGTTGAATATGGCGGAGACTTCAACTTTGAAGGCCCGCATCGGATGGCAAGGCCTCACGACTGCTGAGTACTTGACGACCGGCAAGTACTACCTCGTCACGGGGACTGACTTTGCTCATGGCAGAGTCCAGTGGTCAACGTGCTGTTTTGTTTCTGCGGAGCGTTATGCCCAGGATCGCCATATTCAGCTCATCCCGAGGGACATCTTGTTAACCAAGGATGGAACAATTGGCAAGGTGGGTTTTGTCGATAGTCTCCCCGGGCCCGCAACGCTCAACAGCGGGGTGTTCGTTATCCGACCTAAGGCCGGGACCTACGATCCGCAGTTCTTCTATTACGTCCTGACGTCACACATATTCGACGACTTCCTGCGACGGCTAAAGGCCGGATCGACCATCTCTCACCTCTACCAAAAGGACTTTGTCAGTTTCTCCTTTCTCGCTCCCGCAAAGGTCCCCGAACAAACTGCCATCGCCGCCGTGCTCTCCGACATGGACGCCGAACTGGCGGCTCTCGAAGCCCGGCGTGAGAAGACCCGCAATCTCAAGCAAGCGATGATGCAGGAACTGCTCACCGGCAAGACGCGGCTCGTTCCCGCAACAGCTGCCCATGCCTGAGCAACCGCGCTCCGAGCGCAAGACGCAGAACCGCGTCATCGCCCTCTTCACCGATCCAGCGCGCCCCGACAACCTCGGCTACCGCTACCTCGGCGAATGGAACAAGCGGGCGAACAACCGCGCCATCGAGACCGCGATCCTCCGCGACAATCTGAGGGCCCGCGGCTATTCGCCCGCTCACATCTCCGCCGCCCTGCAGAAGCTGGAAACCGCCGCCGATTCAACGGGCATCACGCTCTACCAGGCCAACCTGCGCACCTACCAGCTCCTGCGCTACGGCGTGCAGGTGCAGATCGCCGCGGGCCAGGCGCACGAGACGGTGCACCTGATCGACTGGGAGCACCCGGAGACAAACGACTTCGCGCTGGCCGAGGAGGTGACGCTGAGGGGCGGCTACGAGCGCCGGCCGGACATCGTCCTCTATCTCAACAGCATTGCCATCGCGGTGATCGAACTCAAGCGGAGTTCGGTCGAGCTGGCCGACGGAGTGCGTCAGCTCATCACCAACCAGGAGGAGATCTTCAACAAGGGTTTCTTCAGCACCGTGCAGCTCTTGCTGGCGGGTAGCGACTCGCAAGGGCTGCGCTACGGCACCACTGGCACACCGGAACAGTTCTTCGTGGAGTGGAAAGATGAAGCCAGAGACGTGCCAGCATCCGGGGCGGCACCCGCCGCTGGAGCGCTGCTCGACCGGCCGCTGGCGCAGCTCTGCAACAAGGCTCGGCTGCTCGAGATGATCCGCAACTTCATCATCTTCGACGCCGGCCAGAAGAAAGTGCCGAGGCCGCACCAGTTTTTCGGCGTGAAGGCCGCTCAGGAACGCATTGCCAAGCGTGAGGGCGGCGTCATCTGGCACACCCAGGGCAGCGGCAAGAGCATCGTCATGGTGCTGGTCGCCAAGTGGCTGCTGGAGCACGACCCCGACGCTCGCATCCTCGTCATCACCGACCGCGACGAGCTGGACAAGCAAATCGAGGGGGTGATGAAGAACGCCGGAGTCATCGGTGCCGAGTCGCCCTCGCCGCGCATCACGTCGCGGGCGGAGTTCGTGGAGCAGCTCGGGGCGGCCTCGCCGCGCCTCTTGTGCGCACTGGTGCACAAGTTCGACCCGGCGGACCTGAAAGGTCCACCTCCGCCTGTGCAGGGCCGCTTCTACGTGTTCGTGGACGAGTGCCACCGCACCCAGGGCGGCGACATGAACAAGCAGATGAAGCGCTGGCTGGAGGGTGCGATCTTCATCGGCTTCACCGGCACGCCCCTGCTGCGCAAGGACAAGCTGATGACGCGGGACGTCTTCGGCACCTACATCCACACGTACAAATTCCACGAGGGCGTGGCCGACGGCGTCATTCTCGATCTCAAGTACGAAGCGCGCGACGTACCCCAGCGGCTCACCTCTCAGGCCACCATCGACAAGTGGTTTGAGCAGAAGACCAAGGGTCTGAACAACTTCCAGAAGGCGGCGCTCCGCAAGCGCTGGGCGACGATGGAGGAGCTGATGAGCGCCGGCGAGCGCAAGCAGCGCATCATCGCCGACATCATCGAGGATTTTAGCCTCAAACCGCGCCTGAACAAGGACCGCGGCACAGCGATCCTGGTTGCTGCGTCAATCTACGACGCCTGCCATTACTTTCGGCTGCTCCAGAACACGAGCTTCGGACAGTACTGCGGGATCATCACGTCGTACGAGCCGAACCACAACGCGATCTCGCGGGAGCCCGCCAACAGCGACGAGCGCTACAAGTTCGACACCTACACGCAGCACGTTCTGAAGAAAGGGCAGACCACTAAGCAGTACGAGGACGAAGCCAAGCGCCGCTTCATCGAGGAGCCGGCGAACATGAAGCTGGTGATCGTCGTCAGCAAGCTGCTGACCGGCTTCGATGCGCCGAGCTGCACCTACATCTACCTCGACAACGAACTGCGCGGCCACAACCTGTTCCAGGCCATCTGCCGCACCAATCGCCTTGATGGCGACGACAAGGATTACGGCTACATCGTCGACTTCAAGGAGCTGTTCGGCGAGGTACAAGAGGCGATTGCTGTCTACAACTCCGACGAGTTGGACACCGATCCGGGCAATGGTGGCGACAACAACGTGAGCCTGAAAGACTGGCTAGACGAGGGTAAGAAGAGGCTTGAAGAGACCCGCGAGGCATTGCGCTACCTGTGCGAGCCGGTGCCGCCACCGCGCGAGGTCGAACAGTTCCTGCACTACTTCTGCGGCGATGCCGCCAACCCGAACGCGCTGAGCGAGACCGAGGCGCTTCGGGTGTCGTTCTACAAGGGCGTTGCGGTTTTCGTACGTGCCTTCGCCGCCATCGCGCAGGACCTGACCGAAGCCGGGTACTCCGACGCCGACGCGGCCGCCTTGCAGAAGGAGGTCGAGTTCTACGGCGAGATCCGTTCCGCCATCAAGAAGCACTCGGGTGAGGAGCTCGACATCAAGCCATACGAGGCTGACATGCGCCACCTCATCAACACATACATCCAGGCCGACCCGGCGGCTGACCTGGGTGAGCTTGGCGAGACGTCACTGACCGAGCTCATCATCGAGACCGGAATTCACGACGCCATCGCCCGAAAGCTCAACGAGAAGGGCAAGCTCTCGAGGAATGCGATCGCAGAGGGGATCATCAACAACGTCCGCAAGACCATCATCCGCGAGCAACTCACCGACCCCCGGTTCTACGACCAGATGTCGAAGCTGTTCGACGACCTCATCAGGCAGAGCCGGGCGGATGCAGCCGCCTATGAGGAGTTTCTCCGGAAGGCCGAAGCGCTTGTGAAGCGGCTGGCCACGAAGCAACCCGACGAGGGCGTACCCGCGGCATTGCATGGCAGGCGGGAGGCGACGGTGATCTACAACAACCTGCCCCGGATTCTCACGGCGGGGCGCGCCAAGGCTGCTGGAGTCGCTGAGCCCCCGGCCGAATACGGGGATCCACGTCTTAAGTTGGCCCTCGAGATTGACCTCGTGATGCGCGAGCGGGCGCCCGCTGGCTGGAAAGGGGACCAGGCGCGCGAGGCTCAGGTCCTGAATGCCCTGTTCCCGCTGCTCAACCGGGACCGCGAGGCCACTCTCGCGCTCTTCGAACTCATCAAGAATCAGCCGGGATACTGATGGCAGAAACAATCAAGCTCGGTGAGATCGCCATCGCTGTGACGCGCAAGGACATCAAGCATGTCTATCTGTCGGTGCACCCGCCGAGCGGACGCGTCACGCTCGTCGCCCCGAAGGGGACGCGTCCCGAGCTGGCCCGCGCTTACGCTGTATCGAAGCTGGGATGGATTCGTGATGAGCAGGTCAAGCTACGTAGGCAGGCGCGGGAAACGCCTCGGGAGTTCGTCGAGCGAGAGAGCCACTACCTCTGGGGAAGGCGCTATTTGCTCTCTGTCAGAGAGGAAGACGCGAAGCCTTCCATACAGCTTGATCACCGCAGGATCATTTTTGCTGTGCGCCCCGGCAGCAGCAGGGCAAAGCGTGAGGCAGTCATGCACGCATGGCACAGATCCCTCCTGCACAAGGCGGTACCCGAGCTTATCCGGCGGTGGGAGCCGAAGCTAGGCGTCGAGGTCGCCGCCTACTTCCTGCAGCGTATGAAGACCAAGTGGGGCGGCTGCAACCGCAGGGCGCGGAGCATCCGCTTGAACACCGAACTCGTGAAGAAGCCCAAGGACCTGCTCGAGTACGTGGTGGTCCATGAGATGCTTCACCTGATCGCACCGAGCCACAGCGAACAGTTCTTCACGCTGATGAACAAACACTACCCGGCATGGCGCGAGGCGCGGATTGAGCTGAACGAGCTGCCGCTCGGCGCAGCCGCATGGAAAGAGTAAAGCAGGAGCTCAGGCTCGTCCGCCGCCCTAACGGTCCCTACCGGGCAAGACATCTTCGCGTGCCATGCAAGACTCAGGATCGGCATCCGCCACCGGCACCTCATATAACAACGTTTCTCCGGCCTCGAGGTAGTCCAGCAAGGTCGCTACGTTTTTCGGGCTGTTCGGCAGCTGCTTCTCCCGACCGGTGCTCGCTGCTTCCTCCACGGACCGCGGACTGCGAGTCCGGTGCGCGGATCTAAACCTCCTTCGCGGCTGTCATTACGAAGTGCTTTGCCGGAGTGTTTGCCAGTTGGGACCTATTGATTGAATCGAACCGCGACCCCCTCCCCCTGAACGCGGGGGTCGTCGTTCTTTTCTGACCCCGTGATTTGAAGCCGTCACGGACCCGTTGGCCAGCGCCTAACACCAAGGGTACGACCCGCCCGAGGTTACTCGTGATCCCCACGAACACTTGATTGGGGAGACCGGGGGCGTCATGTAGCTGCCACCAGGGTCAGCAACCGCCCATGGCGCGAGACCGAAGGTGAGGGCGCCCAGGCGGCGGTGGCTCACCATCAGCCAAATCGCGTATGGGACCGGCTCGGCGGTTCCGAGCTATGGCTCCGCGCGTGCTCCGCCCACTCGCGCTAGACCCACGCGGGCGCTGTCAAGCAGCGCCTGAACACTCGGTCGCAGTCCTTCCATACCTCGAGGAACCGCGCGTAGTCGCGCGCGGCCGCGGCCCGATCGCCCTGGCGCTCGTACAGCGCCGCGCGGCGCAGGCGAGCGGGACCGGCGTGGATCAAGTCGTAGGCTGAGTATCCCTCGAACGAGCTGAACAGGGTGCTAGACCGCGTGCCGCTTCTGCTTGGTTTCCTCTGCCTGCCAGTCTGTGAACTCGCGCACCGGGTAGAGGATTTCAAACGCCGGATCAATTCCTTCCTGCAGCTCGTGTTCCGTTCTCGAGAGGATTTTGCGAAGCATGGGGAGCACGCCCGGCCGGTTCGCGGCGGCCACGGCCAGGTCTCGGGCCATCCGAAGAGCAGGGAGTTGCGCGGCACAGTAGTCATGGAGCAAAGAGGACGGCGTGATCCAGCGTGCAACGGGATTCTAGAGGGGGGTTATTCTCGTTAACACAGAGGCTGCGTCGAGCGCAAAGCCCAGTCCCGTACTCTTGAGGAGTTCTCGCGGCCTAAGGGGTAGATTGGAGTTGATAAATCCACCGAGGAGGGAGACGAGGAGAGCGAAGAGTAGCGCGACCCACCAGCGCGGATATTGGATCGGCGTAGTAGGATCGGTCCAAGTCCTTAGAACGGGAAGGAGGCTTCGGAGCCAGAACCCGAAGGTCGCCGCCGCCCAGTGCCCAAAGAACCTGGGCCATTCTTCCTTGAGTTCATCTGCCACTGACGTCGCTCTTGCAGACCCGGTCACAACTATCGGCGTTTGACCGCATGGAGTCTGTTGTACAAATAGCCCGCCCCGACAGCGGCGGCGATTAGCAGCGATATATACTCCCATCTATCGAGCGCCAGCCTGATAAATCCAGCGAAGACAGCCGCGATCACCACCAGCATGGCAACAGCGGAGATGATCTCCGCGGCAGTCATCTTTTCTGAACTACTCATCACCGCCTCCTACACTCCAGACTGTCGCTCTGGCTCAAGCGCTTGTCACCGGTACGGCAATCGAAGTATTGCGGCTTCAGTCGGGAACCGCAAGCTGTCCGGTGACGCAATTGTGGAAGAAGGGTCGGTTGGCAGCGTTACGTCCCCAAGTGGCGCCTAACGCATGTTGAGATGCGCCCCTTCGTGCTACCATGGAGTCGACCAAGACCCGTGGACCACAACAAGGAGCGGCTCTCATGAAGAGGACGACGAGGTATGTCGCGTTGGACGTCCATCAGGCAACGACCGTGGCGTCGGTGCGCGACGAGACAGGGCACGTGCTCGCTCGGACCATCCTGCCGACTGCGGGGCCGGCGATCGTCGAGTTCTTCCGGGGGATGCGCGGTGCCGTGCAGGTCGCCTTTGAGGAAGGGACCCAGGCGCAGTGGCTGCACACGCTCGTGGCCCCGCTCGTCGATCGGGTCGTCGTGTGCGATCGGCGGGGCAGCCGCGGCACGGGAACAAGGGCGATCAGGTCGATGCCGACCAGCTGTCCGAGCTGCTCCGGCGTGGGGGCTTGCGCGCCGTATCTCACAAGAGCGCGCCCCGCGGCCGCGCCTTCACCGTAAACGGCCAGAGTGGCCGCGCCTTCAACGTGAGATACGGGGTGCCCAGCGTGCAGAGCCAGCCGAGGCCGGGCGGCGCTGGCCAGCCCTGCATGTCGCGAAGCGCCTCGAGCGGAACGGTGCCGCCGTGGCTGTGCGCGACCACGTGGCACGTCCACCCCTGCTCGATCAAGCGATCGATGTACGCGCGGAGCCCCGACGCGGCTTTCGCGCGAGCTGCCCAGCTATTCTCGCCCGACCAGCTGAAACATTCGGCCCTGTGCGCCCAGCATCTCGCTGTCGATCCGTACGCCTCGAACGTGCGGTCAAGCTGATCGCAGAACTTACCGCCGCGTTCCCACCAGGACGCGACGCCCTCGGCGCCCGGGTTGCTGAACGTCCCATGGACGACGATGACGGTTTCCTTTGTGGGGCTTGGCTGGAATTCCATGCGTTACCAATTCAGGTGGGATGAAGTGTCGTGAGCCTAGAGGGTCGTGTCCAGTCGCTCGGATCGAGTGTATCGAATGGCGGTGCGGCGGTCGTCCACCCATCGTTAGCCATTCAAGCTCCCACCACACTCATTCGCGACCCGCACTTCCGTCCGCCCGCCGTGGGCAAGAGAGACCCGCATGCCCAAAGCGAGCGCACCATGGTTACAGTACGCGTTTCGGGATGCGACTGCGAGGAAGTCTGCCATGCTGTGGGTAACCGGCCGCTCCACTCGATGTCCCCGCACATGGACAGCCTACGACGTAGCGGACTCGTCATACTGAGACTCCGCCGCCTGATGCACGTAGATGGGGTGGACAGGGGCGATTAGGTCCTGCGGCAAACATTCCGGCAAAGCACGTTCCAATTAGCAGGAGGCAGAGACTGTTAGCGCTAGCGCGGGAGGGCATCACGACGGCCTACATTGACCCCGGCAAGCCGTGGCAGAATGGGGTGGGCGAGAGCTTTCACAGCCGCTTCCGGGACGAGTGTCTCAACCAAGAGGCGTTCTTTACCGTGCACGAAGCGGCGGTCATCATCGAGCAGTACTGCCGCACCTAACAACCAGGCCCGACCACACTCGAGCCTCGGTGAGGCCGCCGTACTTCTTGCGCCACCGATAGAAGGTGTGGCGGGAGATCCCATTACGCCGGATAAAGCTCGCGACCGTCTGTCCGCTCAGCTCCTGCTCGCGCAGCAGGCGGACGATCTGCTCTTCGTGAAACCGACTGACCCGCATCGGACGTCCCCTCTCGGGCACCCTGTAGCATATGTCTCATGTCCGTTGGTCCGAAAGACGGGGGGCACTCCAACCTAGACATCGTGCTGTCGCATTCTCGCCCCATGCTGCCGCAAAAACGCCCTTACGGAGGCAGCCGAGCACGCTGACTTTATCACGATGCACCCGTGTGGATGGCGGAGCTGCTACTCAGCCCCGCGCGGCAGGGTGAGGCCACTTCGATAACGTCAGAGCGGCTCAAGACATGGTGCGCTCAGGCAGATCACGGGCCGTATGATAACCCCAATTGCAGTCTTGTTGCCCGCGGGCACATATCAGGTCAGGGTTCCTCGTCGACGAAGGATGCCGCGCCCTCCAGAGAAGGCCGCGCCGTTTGCTTGAACCAGTCAACAACCTCCAACGGCTGGAACTTGCGATGCGTGCAACTCTTCCAATTCGGGAGTTCCCGATGAGAATCAGAGCGTGGTTAATCGTTCTGCCCGCTTCGACAGCGGTCAGCTGTTCCTCGTGCCCTCCCGTCACCAGCTTTCAGCCCAACGTGCCGCAAGGCGGCAGGGCAGTCGCCATTGCCGTCCACCCCTCGACGAGCCTCCAGATGTTCGTCGCCTCGGAGAGCGGTGGGCTGTTCGCCACGACCGACGGAGGCATTACCTGGAGACACGTGGACGCGCTGCCAAACCCTGCGCCGACCGACGTGGCGTATGCGCCGTCCAATCCCACCACCGTCATTGCGACGGCGCAAGCGAACTTCCGTACCGCAAACGACGGGGTCATCTGGAGGAGTACCGATGAGGGCAACACGTGGTCGCAGCCCTCCGGCTCTGTTCCACCCGCGGGCCCGCGCTGCCGCACCCACGCCAGCGGCTGGGCCGTCTCGTTCGAGCCCGCGAGCAACAACGTGTACGTAGGGACCGATTGCGGTCTCGCGGTGAGCCACGACGGAGGCGTGACGTGGACACACCTGGTTCCCGATCCCGCCGTCCCGGTCAACCCGGACACGACGCAGAACCGCGTCTGGTCGGTGCTGGCGCAGACGGGGGGACGGATCAACCTCGCCGCCCAGGACGGGCTCTGGTATTCGACGAATGGAGGCGCCAAGTGGAGCAAGGCCGTGTCTGGACCGGGTGGCACCGGATTCACGAGTCACGCGTTGGCCTCCTCTCCTGACAGCAGCAGTCACATTTTCCTCGCGTGGCCGGGATGGATCGCGGGTTCACTCGTGTATCAACTCTGGCTCACGACCGACGGGGGAGCGCATTGGACCCAGCTTTCGGGGGCGCCGAGCGGCTGGAGCCGCGGTCCGTTCGTCAGAACCGCCCGGCTGAGCGCCGTACAGCCCGGCCAGTTCACCGTGTATTACGGAATCGGGGAATCCGGCATCGTCAGCCAGACCTTCCGTGAAGGCTCGACAGGCCCGACGGGGACGGGCACCTGGACCGCGCTCGCCGTTGACCACGGTGACGCGAATGACGCTGGGTTCGACCAAAGCCATCCCTATCCCGTCCTCGTGGCGACGGATGGCGGCGTCCACCAGCCTGTCGCCACGGTGAACTTGAAGGCCGGCAACGGCGAGTACGTGTCGGCGCAGTATGGCGGCGGGGGGGTCGTGAACGCCAACGGCCCCTGGGTGGGCACGTGGGAATCCCTTGTGCTCGTCAACACGAGCGGCGGGACGTTCTCGAGCGGCAGTGCCATCAACCTCAGGACCTTGAACGGCCATTATCTGGTGGCGGAAAACGGCGGCGGCGGCGCCATCGGAGCGGATCGGACGGCTGCGGGTCCCTGGGAGACGTTCATCATCACTAGGATCGCCGGGCCAGGCCCGATCAACTCCGGCGACCAGGTCGCCCTACAGGCCCACAACGGGCAATACGTCTCGGCCGCCGGGGGAGGGGGCGCCGGCGTTACGGCGGATCGCAACCAGATCGGGCCGTGGGAGACGTTCACGCTGGGATTCAATCAGGCATGGCTGCTCGCAGGGAGCGGCCCAGGCGGCTACGACGCCCTCCAAATGACGGAAGTCACGGGACAACGTGTGCAGCTGTTCTCATGGTCCCCGTGGTTCTTCGCGCACACCGACTATTACTACGGCACGCAAGACAACGATCTCGTCGCCTCGCCGGACGGCGGCGTGACCTGGCCGACGCACATTTGCTGCGAGGGATACGGTCTGCGCACCGAGCCCATGAGCGTCAACCACGCCAGCGCCACGGTGACCGGCAACTGCACGGGGGGGTGCGGGTACTTCGTCACTGACGCGCACTTCGCGAACCAGCGGGTGTGGCCGAGCGCGCTGGGCCTCACCTTCCCGCAGGCCTGGACCCCATATCTGCTGTTGGGCGATCCGCGGCGGTTTCAGCCGGGGGCCTACATCCAGAACACGATTACCACCGCGGCTACGAACGCATACATGGTGACGACGAACGGGGGGGCGAGCTGGGCGACAGCGTTCACAATTTCCCTGGACCTCAAGGACGCTCCCATTGTCGCCGGCCCGTCCTCCGACCCCACCGTGTACTACGCGCTACGCCGGCCCGGGGCCACGACCGGGCAGGATCGCATCGGCCTCGTGAAAGCGCGGGGCTTCCTCACGCCCGGTGCGGGCGTGGTCTCGGACGCCGACGTGAGCGGGTTCGGGAGTCTCGGCATGTTCCCGACGATGTTCGCGTGGTACGCGGTGTTCGGCGTAGATCCGGAGAACCCTGATCACTTGCTCGCGCCCGACATCGAGACGAACGAGATGAAGTACTCCCAAGACGGGGGGCAAACGTGGCAGGTGGATGGGGCCCTCACGAGCCTGGTGACGGGCAATGGGACATACGACTTTCGCGAGGGCCAATTTCCCCTGGTCCACGTGGTGGCGTTCGATCCCTACAACTCATGTCATATCCTCGTGGGAATGGCGCAGAACGGGATTCTCCGCTCGGCGGACGGCGGGAACACTTGGGCCAAGGTGCCGGGATCGGACGTCATCACGAGTGTCTCCTCTCTCTATTTTCCCCCGAGGGGGCGTATCGTGGTCTCGACGTACGGACGCGGCCTGTGGCGCTTGAGACTCGACCGCCGTGCCCGAGGCTGTCAATTCTTTGGGCTCCGCCGGAAGGGCCAGGCTGCGGGGCCGGCCGTCGTGGATCCGAGCACGGGAGCTCGCGTGTCCTTTCGAGACGTTGGGGACCCGCGGGTCTGCCCCGCCTGCCAGTACCTCATCGTGAAGAATGGCCGCATCACGGACCTGAGCCTCGCAGGACCGCGAGTGCGTCAGGTGGTCATCTCCGGTGGCAGCATTCACCAGGTGGACGTCGGCAAGAGAGAAGTGACCCTTCGGATCCCCAACGCTTACCGGAGCGCGATCGGCGGGTTCGGGGAGAACAAAGTGCTGCTGTCTCTCGTTCACGAGGGGGTTCCGATCCGCGGCCTCGTCGTGGATGGCGACACGCTGAAGGCTGTCATCGTGTCGGACGGCGAGCTGCCGTACCAGCCGCGTCGCATCCCGTATGTGCGGGTGCTGGGCGCGGGAATCCCGTCCGGCGTGGCGACCGCGCAGCCCGGCGACACGATCACCGTTTCGGGTGAAGGCTTCGCGCCGAGCGCGAGGGGTGAGAATCCGGTGCAGGTCAGGTTGGGGGACGAGGTAGTGGCCAGGAACGTGCCGGTCGATTCGCTTGGCCAATTCAAGATTGCGGTGGTAGTGAACCGGCTACCCGGTGTGTATTCCGTCGTGGTGGAGCAGCATGAGGGCAATCGTACCGCGATGGATCGCACCACGGTGAACGTGACCACTGGCAGGAGGGCTAGAGCGCGTTGACCGGTTCCCGGAGCAGGCGATTGAGAGCGACGGCGATCCCTGCGCGGGGCTGCGCTTGGCGCTGGCAGGCCGGACCGCGGACTGCGGACTAGCGATCCGCGGCGCGGTGCCAAGTCCCGACGTTGTTTGATCTTTCCAGGAGCTTTGCCGTGATGTCTGCCGGAGGTAAACGGGCGCTTCAGAGCGCCTCTCTGCAACCATCCCGGCCTAGTAGGGAGTGGCCGCTACTGACTCATAACTCGAATTGCCGTTGGACCGGGGGCGGCAATCTGCGGCCTGCCCCGGTACGAATCGATCACCCCGGTGACGCAGACCCGCTTCGCCCGATAAGCCACCTCCGGTGCCTCCGGAAATGCACCGCGCGCCGAGCCCCAGATGACAACCGTGAAGAGCTGATTCGGATAAGGCTGCTCGAGATTCAGAAAGGTTGGTTGTCCGCGACTCGAAGCGGCGTATCGTGCGCTGGCTGCGACGCCGCACACCGTCGCCGTCTCCCCCACATGGTCTTTGGCTTCGGCGGCAGTAAGCGCGCGTTGCTGCGCGGGCGCCTGAGCCGTAGATACCGAGTCGGCACGAGCCGGCACCTGGCCAGGTGTGAGCCACTGTGCGACGCCGCCATGATGGGAGCAAGTTCCTCGTCGGCTGGCACTGTATGAATAAGAGCCGTCGCGGCACCGTGCGGTGGCACCAGCCGGAGGAGCCTGCGCGTTGCCCACCTGAAGAAGCAGCGATGCCACCAACACCCACAGTACGACCAGCGGCCGTATCGCTCTCATTGTGGCGGCCTCACGAAGTAGACGGGATGAATCTCCCATAGCGCGCGGCCTGACGCGTTGCAGTTGCCATGACCCGACGCACCGCCGGCCGCGGTGTGATGAAAGCCGTCGTAGAATGCCGCACCGACTAAGCGGATGTAGACGGGCGGCGTGACTTCACCGTCGCCGGCAACTTGGGCGCTGGCGAGCAGCGCATCGAGCTCGGCCCGTGCTTGGCCGAAGTTGCCATTCGGGCTGGCTGGCGGGATCTCTGCGATGATGCACGCTGTGGGAGAGCTGTTCGCCTGGCTCGTGAGCTCGATGTGCCAGTCTCCATCTGTCTCGTGTTTCTTCACCCCTCGCACCCACGCGACGACGCTGTAGGTGCGAAGCTCACGTCCAGTCCGCGCCGCGCATTCGTCGTGCCTCATGAGCGCGAGCGGCGCCCATCGACTGAGCATGGTCGCGACCGAGACTCGTCGCGGTGTCACGCCCGCGAGTGACTCGTTAATCTTCTCGCTCCAGCGGTAGAACGGCTCGGCGCAAGTCTGCGCGCTGCCTTCCAATGGAAAGGCCAACACGCAAGCCAATGCGGCTGGCAACGCCCACTGCTTCTTCAGGGCTAAATCCGCCTCCGAGCTCTTCAACCAAAGGTCGCGGGCTCGAGCGCGACGACTAGGGCGTTTTTGCGGCACGGGCAGGCGGAAATGCGGCAGTGAAGGTCGGCTGATGCCACTCCCCCTCGAACTCTCGCCAGGGAGCCTGTCGCACCTCAACCCCACATCTCCCTGATGCGCGTTTGCACGTCGATCCGTGGCGTGACAGGACTCTCCAAGGAATCGGTCGTTTGTAGGGTGCCATGCGCGCGCAGTTCAAATAGCGGCAGCAGGCCATCAGGGATGAAGCGCGTCCGCGGCGCGTAGATGTGGCTATCTCCGTTGGGCCGGCCCCGCGTGTAAAACCGGTGCGGCTGCAGGATGTACAGATAGTCCCGCGCGCGGGTCATTGCTACGTACAACAGCCGTCGCTCTTCCTCGATCTCTTCCGGGGTCGCAGTCGCCATGTCGGACGGGATGCACCCGTCTACTACGTTCAGCATGTACACTACGTCCCACTCCAATCCTTTCGCGGAGTGAATCGTCGAAAGGATCAGATAGTCCTCGTCAAGATTTGGCTCCCCTGCTTCATCGCCTAGAGCGTTGGGGGGGTCGAGCGTCAAATCGGTCAGGAAGGTCTCGCGACTGGCATGATCCGCCGCGAGCTGCTCAAGCTGTTCCAAGTCGGCCGCCCGCACGTGTGCTGCATCGTAGAGTCGTTGAAGGTGCGGCTCGTACCATTGCCGCACGGTCGCGAGCTGACCCTGCCATTGGGCGGCCTGGCGGAGCGCGCACATGAGCTCGCAGAATGTCGGCCAGTCAACGCGGGCGGCCGTTGGGACGGTCAGTGTTGATAACACCGCGAAATCGCAGCCTGCGCTCTCCAGCTTGTCGTGAAGACGCCGGGCAGACGCAGGACCGACGCCCGGTAAGAGCTGCAGCACCCGGAAGGCAGCTACCTCGTCCCGCGGGTTCTCCGCCCAGCGCAGCACGCAAAGGACATCCTTCACGTGCGCCGCCTCAAGGAACTTGAGCCCGCCGTACTTGACGAACGGGATATTGCGTCGGCCGAGCTCGACTTCTAGCAGGTCGGAGTGATGCGCGGCGCGCATCAGGACCGCCTGCCGCCTCAGGTCGATGCCTGCCTCGCGGTGCTCGAGCACCCGCTCCACGACGTAATCGGCCTGCGCTTGCTCATCCCTGGGCGTCACGAGCAGGGGTCGTTGTTCGGATTGTCGGGTCGAGAAGAGGTGCTTTGCGAAGCCCTCGGAAGCGAGGGCGATCACCGCATTCGCCGCCTCGAGGATCGGCTGGGTGGACCTGTAGTTCTGCTCGAGGGTGACGACGTGTGCTGAGGGCTCAAACTGGCGCGGAAAATCGAGGATATTGTGGACCGTCGCTGCGCGGAACGAGTAGATCGACTGCGCATCGTCGCCCACGACCGTCAGCCCTCGGCCGTCGGGTTTGAGGCCGAGCAGGATGCCCGCCTGGAGCGCGTTTGTGTCCTGGTATTCGTCCACCAGCACATGGTCAAACCGGCGCCGAACGCTCTCTGCCGGCGCTCCGCCCTTCATCAAGTGAAACCAGTAGAGGAGGAGGTCATCGTAGTCGAGCAGGTGACTCCGCTGCTTCGCGTCCACGTAGGCTCCGAACAGACGCTTCAGTTCCTCACCCCAGTTGGCGCACCACGAAAATGCCAGCTCGAGCGTCTTCTCGACGCCCTGGCCCGCGTTCACCGCGTGGGAGTAGATCGCCAAACATGTGGCCTTCTTCGGGAACCGTGCGGCTTGCTTGGAGAGACCGAGCTCATTGCGGACGAGATTGAGGAGGTCGGCCGAGTCGGAGCGATCGAGCACGGTGAAATCCGCGGCCAACCCAACGGCCTGAGCGTGCTTTCGAAGGAGACGATTAGCGATAGCGTGGAATGTGCCTGACCACGCTACCCGCGTAGGCCCCGCGCTGCCGTTGGCGACTTGGGCGGCGATCTGCTCCGCACGCCGCGTCATCGTCTCAGCGGCGCGACGAGTGAAGGTGAGGAGCATGATGCGCCTCGGGTCTGCACCGCGCACGACAAGGTGCGCCACGCGGTGGGCGAGCGCGCTTGTCTTGCCCGTTCCCGCGCCCGCGATGATCAGAAGGGGGCCCGGGAGTTCGTGGGGGAGCCCGCTCGTCCCGTATTCCGCGGCGGCTCGTTGGCCGGGATTCAGTTCGTCCAGGTGCTTGGAGGTATCCAACATTGGTGCCCGAATATAAGCCGAAGCACCTGATCTCCCTACGGTGTGAGCGCGAGCGATGGGTAGCGGATTCCAAGTCCGGTGCGCGGCGTCAACCTGCGCTCTGGCCGGTACTTGTGAGGCGCTTTGCCGTAGTGTTTGCCGGAGCGGTGTGGGGTGCCGTCCTCGGTCAATCGCGGTGTCGGGGAGTCTTCAGTCTTATCGGATTACCAAAGGGCCGGAAGAACTCAGCCAAGCTGAGGGACATGGCTTCCAAGATGGCCGCCAACATCTCTACGGTGACGCCGCTCTCCCCTCGCTCAAGTCGGCCAATGTAGGTCCGGTGGACCCCAGCGAGCTCCGCGAGCCTCTCCTGGGATCGGATGCCCGACCCTAGTCGCAGCGTCCGGAGTCTCGAACCTATCTCCGCACGAAGTGACGGTTGCCGGTGCGCAGCCATGTCGCCGCCACTCTAGGGTAGGCGCATAGAGGTAGCGACAGCATAGAAGTGGCAGTTAAGATTGGACGCAGTTTGTGTGCGTCCGTCCAGCACTTCTCTGGGCTCTCGCCGTCGCGCTCGCGGCTTACGTCGCGCTCACCCGTGTGGGTCCCGCTCCCGGGATGCGCGGGTTCGGTCAGGCCGACCGGCTCGGGCTCGCGATCCGGGGGACCATCCTGCTTCTGTGGGGCTGGCTGGCGTGGTCGGGGTTACGGACCTGGTGGGCGGAGGGCCGCTCGCGCCCGCGTGGCGCTCCGAGGATAGCGTCCGAAGCACCGCGCTCGCTCGTCCCGGTGTTCACGGCGGCCACGGGGGTCGCGCTCCTGCTCCTCGTGACGCTGCCGTATCCCTGGGGGGTGTTGGCAGCGCCTGGGACGGTCATCGTGTCCGTCCTGGCGCACGAGCTCTCGGTCCATTGGCGGGAGGACCGGGCTCGGGAGGAGGCCTACCGCGCGGCTGTGCACGAACGTCATCAGCGCGCGCTCGCGGCCGGTGTCGGCCTCGCGTGGCCGTCCCGCCTGCGGCGCCGCGGGCCCGCGCGGGCCTGTCCCGCCTGCTTGCAGATGTATGCACTCTGGGACGCCAACCGGGAGCTGAGCGTCGACCAAGCGGAGGCGATCGTCGAACGCCAGATCGTGCTGGGGACCTGCCTGCCGCATTCCTGGTGGCGCGATGAGTAGCGCTCCGTATTTCCCCACCTACCGGTGGCTCGCGAAGGCTCTGTGGCGCTTGCGCTGGGTCGTCCTCGCCTCCACCGCGCTCTATGGCGCCCTGCGCCTCACACGCTACACAACGGTCCACATCGGCCATTGCGTCGTCGTCTACGATCGCTGGCAGCACGCCATCGTGGGAGACCAGGTCTGCGCCCCCATGCCGTACGAGCGCTAGAACTCTCGGATGCCTTGAGTGCCCCGCTGCGGCCCGCGTGCGGGAGCAGGTGTTTCGTGAGGTTAGCGCTTGGCGGCCACGGAACGGCCGTATACGTTCTTCCGATGAGTGAGCAGACGGAAGTGCACGTAATGCCCGGACGGAACGGTGGGACGCTGCGCCGCGGGAACCCGGGTCGTCGGTCTGCCCTCTCGCATCTGCAGGAGGTGGCTCGGCGTGATCTGGCGCGAGCGCTGACGTTGGCGCGCGAGATCCTCGATGACACAGCCCGCCCAGATGCGAACCGGCTGCAGGCGGCCGAGTTCATCCGCCGCTGCAGCGGCATCGACAAGGAGAAGCCGCGCCCGCGCAAGCGCGCCACGTTCGCAATCGTGCGCCAGTCGGCGGACGAGCTGACGGTCGCAGTGGGAGAGCCCCCGCGGAAAGTGACCCCTCCCCTACCCCCGGGGTGAAGCAGATTGGGGGGCGCCGCGAACGACCCCAGTTTACTAGCCGGCCCGCAGTCGCTTCAATCGCTCTCTCGCGCGCTTGACGCGCTCGTCGGCCCACTTCTTCCTGGCGCGATCGCCTTGTTTCCGTGCGCCCCCGCGCTCCTGGAGGCGGCGCTCAAGCTCCCGCTCCGCCTCGCCTATCCGCGCTGCGCGCCGTGCCGGCTCGCCGGCCCGCTGGTTGGTCGCTCGGGCTCTCAGAGACCTCCGGATCACGGGCCGGACGGACGCCTCGCCCTTGGCGTTGCGACCCTCCCACGGGCTTGCGCGGAACGCGCCTGGCGACGCCTCGGGTCCCTCATCGAGCAGAAGCGGCACCTCGCCCTGGGCCCTTACGCCGGCAACGATCTGCCTTTCGAGTTTGCGTCTCGTTTTGCGATCACGAGCCTGATTTAGCCTCTTGGAAAGCAGTTGCAACGCCTCCGTGCGGGTGCGCTCCCACCGCTCTTGGTGACTGGTCTTGATCTCCCAGAATGTCACGGTCTCCACGGCGTCGAGGAGTGCCTGACCTCGTGGCAGGAATCCCTCGAAGAACCGGACAGTTTGCGGCCTGTCGTAGGGCCGGGCGGCGACGCGTCGACTGAGGGAATCCACGAGATATGCTCGGAGATCGGTCGCCAGATCGCCTTCGACTCGGCCGAGTACCAGGTAGTCGAGCGTCACCCCCATCTCCGCCGCGAACGCTACGAGGCGGTCGATGGACGGCATGCAGGGCTCCTTTGCCTGGAGCCATTGCTTGATCGTGCTCTCAGCGACCCTCGGGGAAGGCGATCCCCTGGGCCGGTTACAGTAGGCGTACGCAGTGGCGTGACCGAACCGCTCCTCGATCAGCGCCTGCACTCGACTCTGAAAGCCTCCTTCGGTGGTGTTCACTTGGCCCCCTTGGTGCGCAGCCCGACTCAGGCTGTTGTTACAGCCTAGCGATAGGATGTACTTCAGCCATAACAACAATCTACCTGGACTGTCCCTCTCTCCCTATCATCCTCCCACACAGGGAGGGGCCATGCAAAACAGGGATGAGATGACCTTGCCAGAGTGCGCCCGGGCATTGGAGATCAGTTGGGCCCAGGCGTATCGCTTGGTGTTGAACGGGGAACTCCAATCGCGCCAAGTCGGCGCTCGGTATTTCGTGAACGCTGCCGACGTGAGGCGGCTGCAGCGCGAACGCTCTGCGGGAGAGCCGGCTGCGGCGGCGACCTAGAACGCGAAACGCCGGCTCGTGGGCCGGCGCTCGATGACGCGAGGTGCGACGATGCAGGCGAACAGCACACCGGAGAGATGCGCTGTTGGGTGACAGTCTAGTCTTTCGTCGGCACGGTTTCAAGCGGCATCCCACCGTGAACGGCTCCGCTGCCGACAGCGGGCTTCGCGTTGATCGAACGCTCACGCGCTACGCTCTGGTCCGGCGCGAGATCGACCACACCAGAGCCCTCCGCGAGAACACGATCGAGATGTGCCGCCTCCGCACGGCGCTGGACGCGCTCACTCGGTCGCGGCGAGGCGCGGCGTAGATGCCCAGGGCACGCTGGTTGAAGCCGGAGTTCTTCCGCGATCGCAAGATGGCTGACCTCGGCCCGGTCGGCGCCATCGTGTACCAGGCGTTGTGGGTGATCGCTGACGACGGCGGCACGGCGCCGTGCGACCCCGACCGGCTCAAGGGCGAGATGCTCTTCGCATGGGGTGTGGTAGGCGTGCCGGAGATTACCGGAGCCCTCCGGCACCTCTCCGCACTCGGCCGGGTGAAGTTCTACCAGGCGGGCGACGAGCTGTTCTGCCAGGTCGTCAACTGGGCGAGGCACCAGCAGATTAACAAGCCATCCAAGTTCCGCTACAGGGAACATTACGCAAAGCAGGGGAAGGAGTTCACTGAGGTAGTGCCGGAGTGGTGTGGTACCAGCGAGGGAGGAGACCGGCACTCCCCCCCTCCTAGACTCCTAGACTCCCAGACTCCTAGACTCCCAGAGAGTCAACCACTTCGCGACGCTGCGCGTCGCGTGACGGGGAACAACGACTCCGGCGACGGAGAAGCCACCGGGAAGCCGAAGCACCCTCCGACGAAGTCTGACGCTTCGCGCCCTAACTGGCTCGCCCCGTACTACGACGCCTGGAAAGCTGCCTACGGCGGGAAGCCGAACGGCGGTCAGCTGGCGAAGGCGCTGAGGCCGCTCCACGACGAGCACGGCCCCGAGAAGACGCTCGCCCACTTTCAGAACTACCTCGCGAGCACCGAGCCCCGCTTCGCTTCGCCCGCGCATTTCGCCGCGACGTTCGGGGGTTGGTCAACCCCGCGGGTGCCCGGGCTACCGCCCAACGTGAACCCAAGCGCCCGACTCTACGACGACAACGGCCAGCCTACGTCAGCTGGCCGAGCAATGGGCCTGTGACCGAGCGCGAGCGGCTCAAGCGGCTGGCGCAGGAAGCCGAGGCCCGCGGGTGGCATGACCAGGCCGATGGCTACCGAGCGCAGGCTGGGTCTGCCGGAGGTGCGAACGCGGCCGCTCTGGCTGCCCGTCAGCGGCAGGCTGCGCTCGAGCGCGGGGCTCTGGACCATTCGCACGCCCCGAGGTGGCCCTGGCCCACGCTGCAGCGGCTCATCGGTTCGCTCCTCGCCGAAGCGCTGATCGTCATCGGGGCGCGGCCGGGCGCGGGCAAGACCACGTTCCTGCTCAACCTTGTCGAGCACTTCACGGCACTCAGCATCCCCTGGCTCTATCTCGGCCAGGAGCTCGCGCCGGCGCAGCTCCGGCGGAAGTGGGCCGCCCTGCGGTGCGGATATCCCGCCGCGTCCGTCCTTCGCAACGAGTGGCAGGCGCTGCCAGCGGAGGCTCGCGAAGCGGTCGACGCCGACGTGATGGCACAGACCAGTCCCCCGCTCGTGACCATCGCCCACTTCGGCGATCACCGCCGCCTCGATGTCATGGCGCTGCAGAAGTGGGTGCAGTTCGCCGTGGCGGAGGGGTGTCGCGTGGTCTTCCTGGACCACATCCACCGCCTGCGGCACGGCCTCGACGCGACGGCACTGACGTACGAGACGGCTGAAGCGGTGCGGACCTGCAAGGAACTGGCTGTCAAGAACCGCCTGGTCTTTCTGGTCGCCGCGCAGCTAAACCGAGCGGACCGGGACGTGCTCGCGGACTACTTCCCACCGCCCGTGTCGAGCCTCAAACAGACCGGCGCGCTCGAAGAGGAGGCGGACACGGTCTTGCTGTTGCATCGGGCGGTGAAGCGCAGCGCTACGGTAGGGGAGCTGCGTGAAGTCCGGCAGGGGCAGCAGCCCGTCGCCACGGTGGCCGACCCGAACGTGATGGCCGTACGGGTCGGGAAGCATCGGGACGACGGCGCTGCAATGGACAAGACGGTGTGGCTCGCGATCAATCCCGCCGGCCGACTCACTGAACGCGCGCCCGAGTGGCGAGAGCGGCAGGGCGTCGATCCCGAGGAGCGGTATGAGATCTGACCAGGCGATCGCTGCGACTCGGTGCCCACCGCCAACCACAGTGGTCCCCGAAAGCGTTGCAACGCTTCCCGCGGCGACGATCTGCGAGCGGCCGGGGTGCGGGAGTCTGCTCCTTCCCCGGAGGCGGCGTCGCGGCTCGCCGCAACGCTTCCGCTCAGCGCGGTGTCGGCGGCTTGCGTGGGAGGGGGCGCACCCCCGCGCCACTGTCGCCGAAGGCAAGGGACGCAAGTGACCCTTGCCGAGCTGGTCGCCCAGCTGGAGCGCCACGCGGCGGAGCGAGTATCGTGAGCCCCCGAGGCTCGCCGCCTGAGCTGCACGTCCTCCGACCGGGCGGGCCGCTCGAGACGCCACCCGACCGCGGCCGGCTCCTCACCGCCGCCCAGGTCGCCGCGGACCTACTAGGAGGGACGGTCTCCCCCGCATGGGTGCGCCGGCACGTCCCCGCGAAGCTCGTTCTGGGCCACTCGACGGTGCGGTGGTTCGAGACCGACGTGCGGGCCTGGCTGGAGGCGCGCCGGACTAGCGCTTCCGGCCGCATGTCATCATATTGATGACATGGACCGGCTCGCTCGTGCCCTCCGCGCCGCGCTCTCGAAGAGCCCCGCACCGCTGCGGGCTGTCGCACGTGCTGCCGGGGTCGACCAGTCGCTCCTCGTGCGCGTCGTGTCGGGGGAGCGCCGGGCGACGCCCGAGCTCTGCGGCCGCGTGATGCGGGCGCTCGAGCGGTGGGGCACCGACTGCACGGCGGGGGCGTCCATCCTCCGCCGCGCGCTCACCAGGAAGGGAGACTGACAATGCACCGCACCTCCATCAACGGCTCCTACCGTCTCGACCGGGTGTTTCCCGGCGTGGGCCGGCTCGCCGTCGTCTCCGGGGCGACGACGCGCGAGGAGTTCAAGAAACGGAACGCCCTGCTCACCCGGCTCTACGACCAGGGCCGGCTCGATCTGCTGCGCGCCATCGCGGCGCACACCTACACGGTGACCGAGGTGTACGCCGCTGACCGCGAAGGCCGACTCGACCGCCTGTCGGGCGAGCGGGCCATCCTCAACCGGCCGCTATGGGCGACGGTCGAGACCTGGGTCGGGCGCCCACTGTGGGGCCAGGCCGCCGAGAAGTGGGAGGGCGCGGAGCCAGGGCCCACGCGCCGGCGCTATGCCGTCTCGTTCAAGGCGCTGCGGATCCGGGGAGCGTTGCCTGAGGCCGTCACCATCGAGGCGCTCGGGGCTGTGGACTGGCGGGGGTTGAAGGCGCGCTGGCCCAAGAGTGACGGCGACTGGTTCCACCTGCGCGCCGCGGTCAGCCACTTCCTCTCCGACCAGCTCGGCGACGTGCACCACCCTTTCCGCCGGGCGGTGATGAAGGACTTCCCACGGGCCAAGGCCGCCGAGCGCGTGCCAGACCTCGACGTGCCGACGTTCTGGCGGATCGTGAATCAGACCCCCGAGTTTGTGCGCGCGGCCTACGTGACGATCGCGTATCTTGGACTGCGCGTCGGCGAGTACCTGCGGCTGCGGGACACCGACCTGCTCCCGGCCACGAAGCAGGTGCGCGTCCCGGGCACCAAGACGGCGAGCTCCGTGGCGACCCTGCCCGTGGCTGCGGAGATGTGGCCGTGGGTGACGCGGGCCGTACCGGCGCCGCTCGCCTACAAGTGGTTGCGCGAGTATTGGGTGCGGGCGCGGAACGCGGTCGGGGCGGGCGACGTGCGGCTCCACGATCTCCGCCACTTCACGGCGCAGACCTTGGTGAATGCCGGGCGGTCGGAGGCGAGCGTGCAGACCACGATGCGGCACGCCACGGCGGATATGACGCGGCGGTATGCGAAACAGCGGGAGCGGGGCGAGAACGCCCAGGCGCTCGCGGAGGTGCTGCTTGCGACGGCCTGAGCGGTCCCACTGTTTGTCCCACTGTCACTCCACCCCCGGGGACGCGGGTGCTGCTAAGTCGTTGTACGACAAGTAGCGGCGGTCGGACTCGAACCGACGACCCGCGGATTATGATTCCGCTGCTCTAACCAGCTGAGCTACGCCGCCCTACGTGCAGGACAAGAACTTAGCGGAGCCTCGGCCGTGACGGGAGTGCCCGCGCTTTGGTCG
>WNGD01000201.1_pt1 | contig 98135 bp, 85 predicted proteins | sample 5400671 | NCBI WGS metagenome assembly WNGD01 (sample SAMN13153369, study PRJNA577476) | soil metagenome | isolation source: 40 cm soil or saprolite under grassland replicate 2 | place: USA:California | collected 2016-06-15 | reverse complement strand
CAGGTGCCTTCTTATAAAGGTGAGAAGACCCGCGCCAAAGGACTCCCGCGTATAGCAAGAGAGCGAGGAACCGCACTACAAGCGGAAGATACAGCCCTGTCATGTGGAGTTACTCATGTTGACGTGTCCATGAGCCATATGATTCTGGCGAGAGTAAGGGAATTATCGGCGACTGTGCCTGCTGTGGAGTCTTCGCTCTTCTTCTTCATACAACAATGCCGTTTTTCACCTAACGGGGTCAGAGAAGAGCGGCTTTCTTACGCCGAGATCAGTGGGTTATACCTCTCCCTTCAAAAATGCGCATCTGAGCGATTGCGCGCACAAAAGTGTAACCGGTGGTTGTGACGATCTTCTACAAGAGAATACAGGTAAATTTGACCGCCTTTCGTAGTCGAACTTAGAAGATCATGGGCACCTCCACGCGAGCCCGAATTCAATGAGGCTTTTGTAGTCAATGGGAGAAGATTGTGCCTCAGTGTTACCCATGAAGAAGGGAAGGGTACCATTCATGATGACGCGTGAGCTGATCATTATCGCTGTTGATGGAGAACACCGTCTTGATAGTCGACTTCTTGCTACACGGTTAGGCTACGATCATAAGATTGTTCTTCAATCGATACGCCGTCACAAAGCACGGCTTGAGGCAAAATCATTTTTGCTTCAACTTGAAGCAAAAACAAGCACCGATAGGAGAGGCCGTGGGCGTCCAGAGAGCTACTATATGCTCAATGAGCGTCAATGCCTCATCCTAACGGGGAGCCTGAAAAAGGGAGATGAAGCTCTGGAGTGGCAAGATGCACTCATCGATGCATTTTTGCAGGCCAGAAATCAGGTACGTGAGCTAGAGGCCCGACAAACACGGCCAACCCCTGCTGTACATACCCTCACGGATGCGCTCCGGCCACGAGCGCTAGAGAACTTAAACAGTGTACCAGAGGGTTATTTCTCCGTCATGGGCGAACTGTTCAAACATCTCTACAACCTCGAAGCGATTATCAATCAGGCTATTGATAACAAAGCCATGATTGAGATCTCCGTCGGACAGCACTGGTCTCAGTATACGCGTGATGTCCTTAATCTTTCTGATCAGCAACGTCATAAATATCGGCACAAGTGCCAGGACGGGCGCATTGTACAGGCATGGGCCTACCCGATTCAGCACGTCAACACCTTCGCCAAATGGCTCTGGACCGACTACTTTCCCAAGAACTTTCCCGCCTATCAGCACTACCGTGCAAGGCACGTTGCGCTTGTCGCATCGAAGTCACAGCAGAAGTTGATTAGCTAGCACATCAAGGTGATACCAGGATGTACAAAGTAGCTCTAGTTTACACAGATGCAGGATATGCATGAACAATCAAGAAGGAGGAGTTATGACCAGAAAGCAATCACCGCAGAAACGAAAGAAAAAGCAGCACCTTCCCAGGCCAGCAACCCCGCCTCTTTCGGCGGAACCACTGATATATAGCAGCGACCTGCACAAGTAGAGAGGAGTGTCACATGGCACGACGGAAAAAGCTATCCACGGCGCAACCCTTGTTGCTCACGGTCTCTGATGTTGCCATCCAGTTAGGAGTATGCCGCGCTACAGTCTACAACCTCATGTACAACAAAGGACTCCCCTCAGTCACAGTCGGAGGACAACGCCGCTTTCATCCAGAATCCCTTCGGAACTGGATTAAGCAGAACGAGCAGGGTGCATAAGTTTTATGAGTGCGACCTGGTTCTCCTACGGATGATAATCAGGTCGCTTTGTTCCAGGGAGGTGAGAGCATGGCAAAACAGAGAAAGAGAAGCGTTCACGGTGGTGGATCGGTCTTCTTGCGTCAGGATGGACGCTACGAGGCAAAGTTTAAGGTAGAGGAAACGGGTAAGTATAAGTCACTCTATGCAAGCACGGAGAAAGAAGCCTATCGGCTCTTAGAAGAGGCGAAATTTCAACAGAGGCAGGGAACACTTGCAACTGGCCCGCAACAAACCGTGAAGCAATTTCTAGAATACTGGTTAGAGGACGTGGAAAAACCGGCTGTACGTTTGAGAACCTATGTAAACAATCGTGTTGTTGTGTATAAGCATCTCATTCCTGGTATCGGACATTTTAAGCTGCGGAAACTTACAGCACATCAGCTGCAGTTATTCTATGCAAAAAAGTTGAGAGAAGGTACTTCCGCTAGTCGTATTGTGCGGTTAAATGCAGTTCTGCACAAGGCTCTTGATCATGCAAAGCGTATAAGCTTAGTCGGGATGAATGTTGCTGATAGGCTAGACTTGCCCAAACCAGAACGTCATGAGGCACATTTTTTGACTCCTGAGCAAGCCCGTTCGCTGTTGCGAGAAGCCACAAAAAAAGACTTGGATGCATTGATAGCTTTAGCTCTGATAACTGGTATGAGAAAAGGAGAGATCCTTGCTCTTCGCTGGTCGGATGTTAACCTTAATAAGGGAACCTTGCAGGTTGTTCGGACAGTGAGTTATTACGGGCACTATCATTTTATGGAAGGCAAGCCCAAGACAAAGAGCAGTGAACGTTCTATTGGCCTTCCTCGCGTTGTTGTTACTATGTTGGTCCGTCATCACGAAGCACAGCAGGAGAGACGTAGTCAAGTAGGTGAGAAGTGGGTTGACAATAACCTTGTCTTTTGCAATAGGAAAGGAGGGTTTATTATGGACGGAACACTTACCTATCAGCTTAACAGACTGCTGGAGGTTGCAGGATTGCCCCGTATTCGTTTCCATGACTTACGCCACAGTGCAGCAACCATACTGTTGGGTATGAAAGTTCCAGCGCATGTGGTGCAAAAACTTCTTGGGCATAACGATATAACCACGACGCTAGGAACGTATGGTCATGTTCTCTCTTCAATGCAAGATGATATGATTGACGGTATGAATGACTTTTACGAGGAGTGATTTTTTGCCCTTTAGTGTCAAACTTAGTGTCATTTCGTATTTGTAGGTGTTTTTTTAGCCTCTAGGATGGCTCTAGAGGCTAACTTGTTTAACTTCTACCTTAACTCATACTTTGAGTACTCTGAATATGATACTCATTATAACGTGAATGGGGTAGAGAGTATTCCTTTTGAGGAGAACAGGTATGGGCATGTATGCCAGCAGTAATGGCACTGGGAGAACAGGCCGGGAGATTTTGATTGGTTTGAATATGGAGTGTAAGCACGAGGTAGAACAGAAAGGTGGGACAAGATGTTACTTCCGAGTTTAGGACCGATGGGCGGAAAGCCATGTCCCAAAAAGTTGTATCGAAAGATGTGCAGAGGTAAGAAGCTCCAGCCGTGCCGTCAGCCTTGCAATGTAGGACCGACGGCACGGGGAAATACTGAGTTTTGTAAGTCACATTCTATTACACAATCACATTGGTTGGAGTATTGTTATTTGATGAATTCCTGGATATGCCGGTGGAAACATTGGATATCTGGGTTCCTGGAGAGTCAACCACATAATAATTGTTAGTGATATATATGATATCAATTGTGGTTGGAGGTGTGTGGTGGTGAGCGCTGTGGTGGTGATGTCCCCCGGTTACCATTGCTAATTGCTCATCATCGAGTTCCTGTAAGAAAAGATTGTTTTGCATGATTTAATACTTCCTTCCTGAAAAAAGCAGATATTCTGCCATTGCCTGATATAGTTTCTTGTTAGCGTCATGTAAGACCATTTACAGAGCCAATTTATTCTGGACCAGCACTGGTTTCTGTATCAGAATGACTAAATTTTTTACAGTAGTACATTCTTATACATTACATTTAGTAATATATATGAAATTAAGAGAACATAAAAGAGGAAAATAGTGATGATCTGGTTAAGTTCAGGTTGCAATTATCAAACTACGGCCTTATAGGAGTGAAGAAAGCAACATTTTCAGTTTATTTTCTCTAAAAGAGTGTGGCAGCATTAAATGATATTCCCTCCTATTTTATTGTTATCAAATATCTAAGCGTCTCTTGTATAATTATTTTTTATTGATGCTATTAGGTATTTTAAATCGTTGATTGCCTGTATTTATCAAAATAATAACTCAAGATTAACCACTTCTCCACCACCTTCTTCTTCCCAAATCACTCGTATTGTTCGATAATATCATTGTTAAGTAAATGAAGTCTTTCCAGGAGATGGTACTCTTGCTCGAACGTAAGTAGCACGTTGTTGGGAGTGTATTTCAGAGAGGGGAAAGATATTTATTACAGGCGGTCATCAGTGCCCATCATACTGATGCGGGGTAGTGAGACGTCAGATGAGGGCAATGAAGCCCACTACAAGCTGATGACCGGCTGTCCAATCTTAACAGTAAATGTTGTAACAATGAAAGGGGTCTAAAACTCATGCGCGAACTCAATGAAAAAGAACTTGAAATGGTAGCTGGTGGAGACCAGACAGCCCAGTCCGCCGCCGCTTCCGATCAGCAGGCAGCCGCCGTGTTGACAGATGTCTTTGCTAAGAAGGCAGCGGTTGGCAATGTCGCCCAGAGCGCCTCGAACACCTCTGTTGCGGCTATCCTCAATCACGCATTCAACCATTCGGGCAACCACTAAATCTAATTTGTATGCCCTCAAAGGGTCAATCAAGAGTGAAAATGGTGCGCCTGGAAGCGCACTACGAAAACAAAAGTTTAATAAGGAGATGAAGAATCATGCGCGAACTCAATGAAAAAGAACTCGAAATGGTAGCTGGTGGAGACCAGACAGCCCAGTCCGCCGCAACCTCTGATCAGCAGGCAGCCGTCGTGTTGACAGATGTCTTTGCTAAAAAGGCCGTGGTTGGCAACGTCGAGCAGAGTGCTTCGAACACCTCTGTCGCAGCCATCCTCAATCACGCGTTCAACCATTCGGGCAATCACTAAATCAAGCTTATATAGCTTCCAGTCGAGAGGTTCTCGTTGAGAATCGAGAAAGAAACTCTCGACGAAACGAGGTAGCATGTCATGTTACCTCGTTTTACCTTGAAGAGCAGAGATTCCGAAAGGATACTTTTCCTCTCTCTGAGAAAGAGTGAAGCTTTTTTGCAAGAAGACAAAGGAGTTGAATCTATGATGGACCAATACTGTATGCTAGACTTGAGCGATGAAGAGTTAGAGGCTGTTACAGGCGGTTCTGGCATCACTATTAATGTGAATCCTACCGTTAATGTGAATACCGAGGTAACTACCGCTGTCACCAATCAAGTTGGGGTAGCAGTGGTTGCTGCCAGCAAACTGATCAATAGCACTGTCAGCATTTCGCAAAAGGCGCAGACCCAGGCTCAGTCGATCATCGCTTCGTTTCATTAGTCGCATGAGACGGCATTTCACTCATGTGCTCCTGTAGGTTGTGCAGGAACTGGTGCTGATGGAGAGTGTAGAAGATCTAAACGTGCCGTTCTGCTTTCGATACCTTTGCTGGTCTGGTCAGCAGAACGGCGGACGCGAGTGGTGGGTGATCATCGTCAAGAAAGAAGGAGGAAAGGTATGGCAACGGCCTCCCCCAAACGCTCTATTTTTCGCAGTAAGACGGTACAAAAATATATACAGAATAGGGAAAAAAGTGTTCTCCCTCGTATTGCCACTCCCCCAGTCTTTGCCTTTTTGTGGATAACGCTTGTATTATTGATAGTAGCAGGAATAGTTGTCTGGTTCGGGCGAGTGCCAGAATATATTACTGGATCAGGGGTCGTTCTCGACTCGAGTGCTTCTGCTCAACCGTCTGATGAGGCGACTGCCATCATCCTTTTACCGGCCAGTGAGGCTTCACTTCTACGGGCCGGACTCCCTGCCCAGATCCAGATCGGTCAGGCTGGCCCCCTTGTGGATCGTAGTGTTGATGTCGTCAATCAACATCTTCTTAGCCCTAGTGAGGTGCACCAGCAATATGGACTTCAGGTCGCTGACCCCTCTTTAGTTGTGACCGTCCGCTTAGGATCTACCGTATCAGAGAGCCTGTACGCAGGAAGTCTCGTGCAAGCACAGATACAAATTGGATCGCAAAGTTTGCTCTCATTGTTTCCCATCTTTAGTAATCTGCTGAAAAATACATGATAGACCTGATCAATGTAGATGAGTGTAATAACTTGTTGAAAGAGACATGATAAATCTATGAATAAAGATGAAAGAGATAATAGCTTCAGACCGCAGTTCTTGCCTGCGAGGCGTCTGCAAAAGGATTCCTGGGACTCTGAAACGGAGCAAGAAACACCGCAAAGCATCCAGATTTCTCAGCGTGATATCATTCCGATCACTCCAACTTCCTCAACGAAGACAATCGATCTGGCCCTGCGACGGCGTGCCATGGTACGCCATCACACTCTTCAGCATTCAACTACCAGGTCCGTCCGTACTTCTGTCACACCAGGACTTGCCGAACTCATCGCCCATCGAGAGCACATAGCTCGTAAAGAAACAGCACTCATGCAGGCACTCTCTATCGATGAGCGAGAACACATAGCTCGTAAAGAAACGGCGCTCATGCAAGCGCTCTCTATCGATGAGCGAGAACACATAGCTCGTAAAGAAACGGCGCTCATGCAGGCACTCTCTATTGATGAGCGAGAGCATATCGCTCGTGAAAAAACAGCGCTCATGCAAGCGTTCACTATCGATGAGCGAGAGCACATTGCCCGTGAAACAACAAGGCACATACAGACACCCTCTGCCCGCCCTGAACCAACCGCACAAGCTGCGCCGGAGAAAGACAAAGGAACCTCGCGCCGTCTATTCCGTCACAAGCGCCGTGTACCTGTCCTCCAACAGATCAGTATGGTGGAATGTGGAGCCGCTTGCCTGGCCATGTTGCTGAGTTATCACGGGCGTCAGACGACTGTCTCAGAGATTCGTGAATATTGTGGTGTTGGTCGTGATGGCCTCTCCGCCCTTAGCATCGTCAAATCCGCTCGCAAGTACGGTATGCGTGTCCGCGCCGTCACGTTGGAAGAGAATGATTTTCACCTGGTCACCTTGCCAGCCATTGTCCACTGGGAATTTAATCACTTCATCGTCGTCGAGCGCTGGTCTCCCACTTTCGTTGATGTGGTTGATCCAGCCGCGGGTCGTAAGCGCCTGAGTGCCAAAGAGTTCGACGAGGGCTTCACCGGAGTCGTCATCATGATGGAGCCTGGGGTCCAGTTTTCCCGTGCGAGCAAGATCGCCCAGTTGAGCTTGAAATCGTACGCCAGGAATTATATTCAGCAGGCTCCCATGGCTGTCGTTCAGGTGCTAGGTGCCTCCCTCTTATTACAGGTGCTTGGGCTGGTTTTTCCCTTGTTGACCGCGATTATCATCAATAATCTGATCCCGATGAAGGGTATTACGGCCTTGCAGGTTCTGGGAATCGGCGTGGTCCTGCTTGTCCTGGCACAAATAACCATCAGGCTTCTGCGTTCATTGGTTCTGCTCTATTTACAGGCACGGGTCGACACGAGCCTGATGTTTAATTTCCTCGAGCACCTCTTCAGCCTTCCACAGCGCTTCTTCTTGCAACGCTCTACTGGCGACATTCTGGCGCGGGTCAGTAGCAACACGGTGATTCGTGACACGATTAGTAACCAGTTGCTCTCCACCGTTCTGGATGGCACCTTCGTCCTGGTGTATTTCTTTATCTTGCTCTCGCAGTCACCTTCATTCACACTCACCATCACCGTCGTGGGAGTGATGCAGGCCATTTTACTCCTGGGAACTGGTAAACATTTGCACGAGTTGAATCGCCGCGAACTGGCCGCAGTCGGCAAAGCGCAGGGGTACTTAACCGAGACGCTGGCCGGGATCAAAACCCTCAAATCGGCAGGTGCCGAGTCCCGAGTCCTGGAACGCTGGTCAAACCTGTTTTTTGAGCAGATGAACACCTCAGTGCGACGGATTTACGTCTCCTCACTGGTTGATATCGTCCTGTCGAGCCTCAGCACCTTCGCCCCCTTGATCCTCCTCTGGTTAGGAACCCAGCAGGTCATCAATGGTACCATGGCCGTGGGAACTATGCTTGCCCTCAACACGCTGGGAACCTCCCTTCTCCTGCCAATTACCTCCCTGGTAGCCAGTGGCAGACAGATTCAATTGGTACGCTCCCATATGGAACGCCTCGCCGATGTCATCGAAGCGCAATCCGAGCAAGATGTCCAGTCTGTGCTTCAACCGCCACGGCTCAGTGGGCAGGTGTGCCTGGAGCATGTGTCTTTCCAGTACGATCCACAATCCCCTGCCGTTTTACGAGATATCAATGTCAGTGTCAACCCGGGACAGAAGGTAGCGATTGTTGGTCGAACCGGGTCGGGCAAAAGTACTCTAGGGAACCTGTTGCTCGGCCTGTACACTCCAACCACTGGGGACGTGGTGTATGATAACATTCCTTTACGCAAGCTCAACTACCAGGCTGTGCGGGCCCAGTTTGGAGTGGTGATGCAAGAGGCCAGCATCTTTAGCGGCTCGATTCGCGAAAACATCACTTTGAATGATCCGGGGATGGACATGGAGCAGGTCATTCGAGCGGCTCAAATGGCGGCAATTCACGACGACATTATGAAAATGCCCATGGAGTATGAGACGATGGTTTCGGAAGGGGGCAATGCGTTATCCGGTGGGCAACGGCAACGTCTCGCACTGGCGCGGGCGCTCGCGAACGCGCCAGTGATCTTGCTGCTCGATGAGGCGACGAGTAGTCTGGATGTGGTCACAGAGAAAGTAGTCGAGCAGAATCTCAATCGCCTGGCCTGTACTCAGGTGATTATTGCACATCGCTTGAGCACGATTCGCAATGCCGATCTGATCCTGGTCCTTCATGAAGGACAGATCGTCGAAAGTGGAACGCACGAGGAATTGTTGCGGCGGGGAGAGTATTACGCGAGGTTGATTCAGAGTCAGTTGGCCAATAAGGAGATTGTAGCCAGTTAGCTTCTGCCTGCTGGTCGGTAGTGCTCATGAGATGCAGCGTCCACGCTCCTGTTGTCTCGGTGAATCTACTTGTTAAATTGGGCACACACATTATAGTATTGATACATGACATTCACAGAAGCTGTGCAATGTAGGATAAAGGAAAAGGGAGACAACAGGCATGGATTTCAGTGTGTATCCAAAAGTGGAACTACATCTTCACCTCGACTGTTCATTGAGCTACGACGTCGTCCACAGGATCAATTCTTCTATCACAGAAGAAGCATACCAGCACGATTTTATCGCACCCGCAAAGTGTACCAATCTGGCCGATTTCCTGACACGGACGCCACAAGGTATTGCCCTTATGCAAACCGAAGAACAGTTGCGCCTCGTCGTTTTCGATCTGTTCGAACAGCTCCAGCGGGACCACCTCCTCTACGTGGAAATCCGCTTCGCACCTCTCCTGTATACGGAAAAGGGCCTCTCGCCAGAGCAGGTCGTCGAGACTATTGAAAAAGCGACATCCCAGGCCAGCGTGTCTACTGGCATCGAAGCCCGACTGATCCTCTGTACGCTCCGTCACTTCTCCAGTGAACAGAGCCTCCAGACGGCGAGACTGGTCGAACGCTTTCGCGGAACGCGTGTCGCTGCTCTCGACCTGGCAGGCGACGAGGCTGGCTTCCCTATCACGCCCCACATTCCTGCCTATCAGTATGTGGCAGACCGGAACCTCCCCTATACTGCCCACGCGGGTGAAGCGAGCGGTCCACAGAGCGTATGGGAAACGCTCCGCTTACTTCATCCTCTTCGCATCGGTCACGGCGTTCGCAGCATCGAGGACCCTGTCCTCATTGAGCACCTGCGCAACGAGCGTATCCATTTAGAGGTTTGTCCGACCTCCAACCTGCAAACAAATATCTACGATACCTTCAAGGACCATCCTATCAATAGACTCTACGAGCTTGGCCTCTCTTTCGGTGTGAATACCGATGCCCGTGCCATCACTGACATCACCCTGACTGAGGAATATGAAAAGCTACACCAGTTTTTTGCCTGGGACAAACAACACTTCCTGCGCTGCAACCTGGAAGCTCTCCGTGCCTCCTTCCTCCCGGAAGCCGCCCGGCAGCAGCTAGCAGCGCAATTACAAGAAAGCTATCGAACCATGTGAGTAGTTTCCTACGAGATTGAGAGCGGTGGCAATGTCTCGTTGAGAGAATGAAGTTTCATTGGTGTATCGGGTTAATTTGGAGGCCGCGCTATACTGGATGTAAGAATATGTAGCAGGGCGGTTATAGAATGGCAAAACCCTGGGATAATGGGATGAAACGTTTAATGACTGAAAGTCCGCAGGATTTTCTCGATTGGCTTTTGCGAGGAGCATACTTTACTGGCAAGCGTTCGCAGGAGTTCGAGAGTCTCACGATCGATGCTGATGCCATGCAAGAAGTTATCATCGAGGGCGAACGTGTATTATTCCATCTTGAATTTCAAAGTACTCCTGATCCTGCTATGGAACAGCGTTTGCTAGAGTATAGCGTTCTAGCATATCGGCACCATGAATGTCCTGTCTGCTCTGTCGTGGTATACTTAAAGAAAGGCGGCAAAGTAGCAGTACCTCCTCTTGTACGAACATTGCCTACCGGGGAAGAAGTACTGCGCTTTCACTTTCGTGTTATTCTGTTGTGGGATATTCCCTATGAGAATATGATGGCTGAGGGCTTACTGGGAATCTTGCCTCTTGTGCCACTGGCACAGGGTGGAGCAAAGCGTGAGGTCATTGAAGAGATTATCGCCAGGCTCATGCCTCAAGGGAAGCCAGCTCGGAAGGAACTTTTGGCGTTAACACGTCTATTTGCATCATTGGCATTTGAAAGCAAAGAGGACCAGGAGTGGCTCGGAAGGAAATTTGATATGTTGAAAGATATTTTGCGTGATACGCCAGCATACAAACAAATATTGGAAGAGGGGTTGGAGGAAGGATTGGAGAAGGGACTGAGGGAAGGGCTTGAGCAAGGACGTAAGGAGGGAATAGAAAAGGAGCGCCAGGAGCGCCTTCAATCGCTGCGTCAAATGATTCTAGGTCTCGTTCAGGCACGCTATCCTAAATTGATAAAGCTAGCAAAGGGACAAACGATGATCATTGAGCAGCCAAAGACGCTCGAAGTTCTGCTTGTTCGCGTGGCGCAGGCTTCAACAATGGAAGAAGTACAGAACGCGTTTCTGACATGGGAAGAGCAATAGAGGATCTCTATCGCTCTCAGACCGCTGTAATATCCATCGTTGCCAGATGCTGGATATGAAGATATACCCACTGTACGCCATCTTCTTGCCCGATCCCCCCACTCTGACCTCCCTGTCCGTTCCATGCGAGCGTAGCATTCAGCGCCATATCATCCAGTAATTTCCCCGCTTCCGGCTGTTGCAATTGCTGATTGGTCATAACTATCAGCTTCGTTATATCCTGGCGAACTTTTTCGAGCCACGCGGTGATATAACCGATGGCTGTCGTGATCTGTGCTGCCTGTTGACGTAATGAAGTATTGGAACCAGGTGAGGAAGCTACACCGTTCGTATGCAGTGCTACATGTTTGAGACACCCTGCCGGATTCTGCTCCTGTTCATACTCAAGGAGCCCGATACCCCCTCCTGGATTAGCCTGGGCAGGGACACGGGTTGTAGCAGGCAGATCTCTCGCTACGTAAGATGCTCCATCCAGGTATGCCAGCACTTGTATAAGATGAGATCGTAGTAAGGCACCGGCTGCACTTTCACCTGCATACCAGCCCTCTCTTGCACTGGTAGATAATTCATAAACTATCCTTGTATTGTGGTATAGCCAGGGAGCCAGTCCGCCAGGCAGACCGTGTGCTTTGAGTGTGGGATCTTCTGCAAGCAGATGGCGCAGATGATCCAGCAGGCTATATTGCTGCCCTGGTCCAGCAGGCAAGGTCTGCGGAATCTGAGCGAGGTAGCGCCAGTCGCTCTTGTTCGGTGATGGGAGATGCGGTATAGGAGTTGCGTCCTGCCCGGTAATAAGTAGACCACTGCTATGAGCAAGTAAGTTGGTATGGTGCGGATCACTGTAGATCATGTGACCCGTTTCTCCGCGTATAACGATAGTACCCAGGAACATAGCAGGCAGATCATCTTTGTCGGGTAACAACCACGCGTAATAGCTCTTGCCCTCTGAGGGACCCTGAATTGTGTGTAAATCAACCTGGACCTGGTCCGCAATACCCTGGCTAGCACTGTCATTCGCCTGACCTGAGCTAAGAAAGGCGAACTGTCCTACGATCGGGCTTGTTGCTGAGGAGCGGGAGAATACAAACCATGCTCCCACGCCAGCGCCAATCAGCAATACAACCAGAGATATAAGTATTACCAGCAGTGTGCGCCTGCGCGGAGGCCATCGTCGTTTCTTCGTGAAGTAAGAAGAGGATGGTGTAAATAAAAGATCAGGTGTTGACATACACGCTTCCCTATTTATGAGGCTGTATATGGTTTTACAGCAAAATCGGCAAGATGTTGAATATTGCCATAAATCCCAATGGCTCCTCCTTTTGATTGCGCAGTAGGTTGGTCGAAGCGACCAGCATAAGCATACTGCGTCTGCGTTGCCATATCATTCAGCACCGAGAGTGCCGAAGGTTGTGCCAATTGTGTATCGTCCAACTGGAGCAATTGTTTTGCGTCGTTGCGTGCTTGCTCAAGCCACTGGTCTACGTCATTCAGGTCCGCTGTAATCTGACCTGCCAGTTTGCGCTGGCTCTGCGTTGTATCGGGAGACTGGAGCGCCCCTGAGAGATGGATATCTATCAGATAGACGAAGCCGGGTGGTGTATCCTCATTATTGGAGTATCCCGGATCTTTTGGATCGATGCCAAGAAGAGGAATTTGATCGTAATGAGGATCGGTTATCAGTTGTACACCGGGTGGCAGGTCTTTGAGGGCCAGGGTTTTCCCATCAAGATAGTCTATCATGCGTACGATCTGGCTACGCGCTGTCTGAAAGTCTTTTGCCTGCCAGGCATCTCTGGCACTGGTTGAAGCTGCAAAAACCTTCTGGGTGTTTTGTAATAGCCATATTGCAAGACCACCACGCAGTGAGTGAGCCTGTAATTCTGGCGACTCAACGAGCAGATGGCGAAAATGGTCGAGCATGCTGACAGATGGCTGAACACCAGGAATAGGCGTCTGGGGGAGTTCGGCATAGTAGCGCCAGGTACTTAAGTCAGGTGAAGGAACGGTTGGAGTGACAGAAGCATCCTCCTCCGTAATCAAAAAACGGCTGGTAGTAGCCAGGAGATTGAGGTGATTCTGCCCACCTGAGTAAAGGAAATGGATGCTACCATTGCTTACGTTCAAGTGACCCAGAAATACGGGTGGTGCCTCGTCCTGGTTCTTATCGGGTAAAAGCCAGCCATAATAACTGTGACCGGAACCAGGAGAAGAAATGCCAGAAAGGTCAAGTTGCAACTCATCGTTGATACCCTGGTTATTGATATTTTCATTGAGCTGCCCACTACTAAGAAAGAATGCATGTCCAACGACTTTTACTGGAGCACTATGTCCTTGCAAGAAGGAAAAAATACCAAGCCCCGAAACAACGATAGTCAGGGCAAGAAGAACACTTAATGCTGCAAATACTATACGCTGCCTGCGTTTCGACGGAGAGCGCACAGGGAGAATCTGTGCCGGGGTATCATCTGTGCTAAACTGCCTGTCCTGTATAAAAGCGTTATGGTTTTTCTTGCCATACGCTGTGTTGCTTAGCTGTGGAATCGAGATTGCGGGCAGAGGAGTATCTAGCAGACCTGCCTGGGCATTGTTTGCTAAAGAGTAGGCCAGGTAGTTGAGACGCTCGGGCAGACGGACATTGAGTGACTCTGCAAGAGCGAGGGTCATAGCAGATGCGCTACTAAAGCGGCCTGCCGGATCTTTTGCCAGGCTGCGCATGATGATGCTGGTCAAAGCAGGATGAATATTTGGATTAATCAGAGCTGGCGATGGTGGTGTTGCATTCGCATGTTGCATCAAGAGTGCGACTGGTCTGTTCCCTTGAAAAGGTAGTACACCAGTACAGATTTCATAGAGCATGACTCCGAGCGAATAGATGTCACTATACTTACCTTCAGGATACCCCCTGGCCTGCTCTGGAGAAATGTAAAGTAGCGCGTCAAGATTGCGCTTCGTCGAAGCTTTTGTTGCGTTGTTGCTCAATAGCCTGGTAAGTGCAGTATCGGTAAGTATTGGCTCAATATCCCGGCTAGATAGATCTGGCGAGCGACGTAGGATGACGTTCGCTGGTTTTAGATCTCCATGGATGATCCCATTTTGGTGGGCATAGTCGATAGCCATGCCAATGAAGGCAAAGATCTGTACAATCTCTGGTCCAGGGGGAACCTTGCCTGAACGGGGAAGCTTATGTATGTAATCTGCAAGCGTCTGTCCCTCTATATACTCTGTTACCAGGTAGGCCAGCATAGCATCAGGATCGTTTGTGGGTAGAAGCCTGGCATCATACATTTGTACAATATTAGGATGGTGTAAGGACGAAATAGCTTCAACTTCACGAGCGAAGTACGCCGGATAGTCAGGATTACCGCGTGATTGGGCAAGAATAAGCTTGATCGCAACATTACGCTGCTTCTGCGGATCATATGCTTTCCATAGTTCCGATCGATTACTACGTCCTAAACGTTCTTGTAATTCATATGCGCCTATCTGTCGTAGATCCGAGGCCATAGTAGATCTCTTTCTGCGTTCCCGAGGTATACCCTGTTGGAAACCAGGAGTGGTTTGCTAACAAGTATCAAGCGGGAAGCGCAATTATGCCCGGCATGACGTTTTACTACATTTATGATCTATCAATGCTTTAGTCAACTAGATATTTGGAATAAAGCTATATCAGTTACAAAGCTGTCTGGCTAAGATTGAAAACCAGTCTGAAAAATTTTTTAACATTAAGAATTGTATGGATAGATTAGCAAAGAGTCCAGATAATGGGAAAAAAGGACTATTGACTCCACTGCTAACTACCGTTTTTTGAATACGCATAAAGAATAATACAGTGTCCACAACTTGACAGTACGTAAGATTCTGTTCTATAATGTTAGAACAAATTTTCAAATAGGAGGAGCAGATGATGAGTGACCAGAGCAACGGGCAGGTTCGCGAGGAGCAACTGCATACCCGTACTTTTAATCCGAATGAACACGTAATTCAGTTGAAGAATAAACAAGGTGCGCAAGACTATCTGCCTGTTCAATGGCGGCTCGTCTGGTTCCGTGAGCAGTGTCCACAGGGCACAATCGAGACGGAGGAAGTCCAGATTGAACTTGATCGTGAGGTAGAGGCAGAGGCTTTTGTCTGGAACAATGAGAAGCGACGTAGCGAAAAGGTGATGAAGCGAGCCAGAGGCTATGCCAGGTTCAGAGCTGTTGTCACCGATGGTAAAGGCGGTAGAGCGACTGGTACAAAGTCGGAGAACGCTGCTAACTTCCCGGACTATATCGAAAAAGCTGAAACCGGTGCGATCGGACGAGCATTGGCTGCACTAGGATATGGTACGCAGTTTGCTCCAGAATTGGACGAGGAGCATCGTATCGTTGATAGTCCGGTCGAGCGACATACTGCATCACCCGGTGGCTATAGTAATGGGAATGGCAATCCTCCTTTTACTGCCGTACGCTCCAATGGTATAGCTAATAGTGGTACTAACAGCTCCAATGGCCAGTTTGTGCAGCCTGTCGAGGTTGATAACGCTTCGGAGTCGCTGGTGACAGAGCAGCAACTAAATAGTATTCGCAAACTGTGTGAGCATATGGGCAAATCAGAGCCCGATAACGTGACTGCTATCAGTTATCTGAATGCAAAGAAGTTGATCCAGCAGCTTACTGCTGAGTATAGGGAGTATAAACAGAACAATAAGGCTTCCTGAGAAAGAGATGCTATGACCTCGACAGAACTTGAGTACGCCGAAAAACGTATGCAACAGAAATGGCATGACCTGGTGATGGCTGAACAGCAGGGCGCAGCGGTGCAGGTGCTTGAGCGCATGTATAATGCATACATGCTGGCTGTGGAGGAGTATAACCGCTGCTCTTCAGAATACCAGCGCGAACACCAGGAGCAGCCAATCCCTGTGACCGTTAAACAGAAGAAAACCTCTGCAGGACGTAAGAAAAAAGCTTCGTAAGCCGTTTGATGTGGATGGCAGGGTTTGCGGCTTCGGGTCGCAAATCCTGCCATCCACATCAAATCAGAGTGAGGCGGCGAGGGGTTCTCAATACTTACATGTACACCTTTATAGTTTATTCCCTATAGGCCGTTGACAAAATCGACGATAGATCTGGCTACTGCGTCGGATGCATCAAAAAGAATCATGTGACCTGCGCCAGAAATAACCATCATCTCCGATCCTTTGATTTCGTGGTGCAGACGTTCAGCATATTTGATCGAGTTAATCTGGTCCTTTTTGCCCCATAGGATCAGCATAGGTTTGCCCACAATCTGCAAATCCGATGAAACCGAGTTAACATAGCTCGGAATGAGCTGGCGAATATGTTGATAGAGTACCTCTTTGCCCAGTTCGCTATTCCATTGATTTACATAGTCGTCAATAACATCGTTGAAGCGATCGGTATTCTGAACCGCGTTGGGGAGCGTTGCGCGCAGGTCACGGATCATATCCTCGACATGTGTTTGTTTTGGCGCATCGAAATCCTGGCGCTTCTCCATGTCCGGTAGGGGCCAGTTTTCAGCAAACGCGTGCAGGTAGCTGATGGTGTTGATGAGCACGACCGCAGCAACCCTGTCACGGTAAAGCCGGGTTGTCAGAATCTGTGCGACTCCACCACCGAAACCAAGGCCCACGAGGATTACATTGGTGAGGTTGAGGTGCCGGAGCAGGTAGTTCAGTACGTCAGCCTGACCCCAGACGGATGTATCGGCAGGCCAGGGATGATCGGACTGCCCAAAACCAAGCATGTCGATAGCATAGACCGCTCGCTTTAAATCGGCCAGTTGTGGAATAACGCCTTCCCAGGTGAAAGCTCCCGCCGGAATATCATGCAACAGAATAATTGCTCCGTCGGTTCCATATTCTGTACCCTGGACTATATAGCTGATGTTATAGTGAATAGAACGCGTGATGCGCCGCTCCAATACGCCAACCACGTTGGATGTATTACTTGACATAAAACCTCTCCTGTTGCCGCCTCCCGTAGGGCCTCCCTTGCGGGGGCCCTGTTCGGGGTTCTGGATCAGCTCCCAGGGCCCCCGCAAGGGAGGCCCCTACTATAGCGCGTTTCAGGCCTTTGCGTACAGGGTGGGTACGTTGTAGAAGGCGCTGAAGCCTGCATAGCGGGCTGTTTCATCGCCCAGTTCGTCCTCGATGATGAGCAGGCGATTGTACTTGGCTACACGCTCGCTACGTGCTGGAGCACCCGTCTTGATCTGCCCTGCATTGGTGGCAACCACCAGATCTGCGATCGTAGAGTCCTCAGTCTCTCCGGAGCGATGTGAGACAACGGCGCTGAAGGAGGCACGCTTTGCCATTTCGATGGCGGCCAGCGTCTCGGTCAGCGTTCCAATCTGATTGAGCTTAATCAGGATGGAGTTGGCTGATTGCTCGATAATACCGCGTTTCAAGCGCTCTGTGTTAGTCACGAACAGGTCATCTCCTACGAGTTGGATGCGACTGCCCAGGCGTTGACGCATGTGTGCCCAGCCTTCCCAGTCGTCTTCAGCAAGGCCGTCCTCAATAGTGATGATCGGATACTCATTGATCCACTGCTCGTACAGATCGACCATCTCTTTTGAGTTGAGGGTGCGACCCTCGCGTGCCAGCACATACTTTCCATTCTCGTAAAATTCACTGGAGGCGGGGTCCATGCCCAGGAAAATATCAACGCCAGGCTTGTAACCAGCTTTACCAATAGCGTCAACAATGACCTCTAATGCCTCGCGGTTGGAACCGAGAGAAGGCGCAAAGCCACCTTCGTCGCCAACATTGGTATTAAGTTTCTTGTCATGGAGTACCTTTTTCAAACCCTGGTAGACTTCGGCGCACCAGCGCAGTGCCTCACGGAATGAGGGCGCGCCTACGGGCAGGATCATATATTCCTGCATATCGGTCGAGTTGTCAGCGTGTTTGCCCCCATTTAAAATATTCATCATTGGGACAGGGAGTGTACGCGCTGAGACGCCACCTAAATAGCGGTAAAGAGGCTGATTCTGAGCATTCGCCGCCGCCTTCGCAACTGCGAGCGAGACACCAAGAATAGCGTTTGCGCCCAGCTTTGCCTTATTGGGAGTGCCGTCCAGAGCAATCATCACTTCGTCCAGTGTAGTCTGATCGGTAGCATCGAGTCCCACGATGGCGTCGCTGATAGCGTCATGGACATTGGCAACAGCATTCAGAACACCTTTGCCTCCGTAGCGCTTCTTGTCGCCGTCGCGCAGTTCTACTGCTTCGTGAGCGCCCGTCGATGCACCAGAGGGCACTCCGGCGACCCCACGTGCTCCCCCGATCAAAAGTACTTCGACCTGAATGGTAGGGTTGCCACGTGAATCGAGAATCTCACGTGCTGCGACATCCTCAATGGTTGTCAAATCATTTGTGTTGTTTGGCATAAACAAATCCTCCGCGATTGCCATGTACCTGCATGGCAGCGTCGTTCTGCTAATCGTTCATCCACGACAGATATCACGTTTGTTATTACATCCTTGCGGGCCTATTGTACATCGTGGAAGGGTGGTTGAGCAAGTTAAAAATAACGGTAGGGCGCGATTTATAAGCCCATGGACATTGATATATCAATTCGCGGGCTTATAAATCGTGCCCCTACCAGGTTTCGATCTTTGACAATGCATGGTTCAATGCGTCAGTGTGCTCGGGCAGACCAACGGTGATGCGCATAAAATTGCTCAGATAAGGATGATTGAAATAACGTAGCAGTAATCCATGTGCCTCGACTGTAGTACGGATGCGCTCCATTTTGACATCTTCTTCGCGTACGCGACTTAAGATGAAGTTGCCTTGCGATGAGATGGGTTCCAGGTATGGATAGCTGGCAAGTATGTCAAAAAGGCGCCCACGTTCCTGGACTATACGCTTTACCTTGTCCAACGTGTAGTCCAGGTGCTTGAGAGTCTCGATGGCACCGATATGACCCGCCACGTTGACCTCAAAAGGACATTGAGCTCTGCGCATATAGGTCACAATCCATTCAGGGAAGATGCCATAGCCGATACGCAATCCCGCCAGCCCGGCCCATTTGCTAAAAGTGCGCATTACAACCAGATTCCTGTGCTGCTGTACCAGGTGGGCTAGGCCCTTTGGACGATCTGAAAATTCAACATAAGCCTCGTCAACGACAACGATGCGTCCGGTGTCGAGTAGTGCCAGCACATCATCTTCGCAGATCACATTTCCCGTCGGATTGTTTGGCGAACAGAGGACTATTATCTTTGTCTCAGGCGTGAGCGTCGCTAAAATTCCCTCAACGTCTACTTCGTAATCGACCGTGCGTGGCACTTCGAGCACATACGCACCACAAAACGTAGTGATAAATGTATAGAGCGAGAACGTAGGAGGGCAGCAGACGATATTATCCCCGACTGAAAGAAAGATGTGCCAGAGCAAATTGATCAGTTCATTGCTACCATGGCTGACGATGATGGAGTGACTGTCAACACCAGTATATTCGGCAAGAGCATTACGTAAAGCTGTCGAGTCAGTATCAGGATAGTTGTTATAGGTATTGTGATCACCCAGAGCTTTGAGTACCTGCGGTGCAGGCCCATACGGACTTTCGTTACTGTTTAATTTAATCAATTGGTGTACCGGTATACCTGTACGCGCGCTAAACGTCTCCAGTGACTCACCAGGGATGTATTCGGCCATACGCTCTATCTCTGGGCGCACATGAACGAGGCGTGGAGAGTACATATACATGGTTTGTCCTATTTCTCCGAGTCAGCATCCACAAAAATCTGTGCTGGTCGCCGAATAAGTGAATTGCGAGGAGTGATCCCGCCGGTTGGCCCATTGAGCAAGGAGCCACTATTTCTATCACTATAACGCTTCATCAGGCCTGTTTGAGGATCTACAGTTGCTTGTCTGTTTGTTGACCCCATCTTGTAGTCGGCTGGCTGTTGCATCATCTCAAGACCACGGCGCAGCGTCATCATATCGCGCATAAAGCATGCAACCGCAGAGGCGGCTGAGCCTTTCTCTTTCGAGGTTTCATAGCGTCGTGCCGTAGCATCGCCTGCGGCCTGTGCAGCCTGAGCCATCGGGTCGGAAGTTTTCGCGGCGTAGGCATCCTGGAAGATATCGTCCCAACTACTCCAGCGACCACGTAGAGGTTTCCAGCCGAGCTGGCTATCGCTAACAGTACGCCATTTCTCTTCTGTGAATTGTATCCAATCGTCAAAGAGGCGTGTGAAGGCGGCTATCTGCTGATGCAGACGCTCTTCTTCTTCAGATGGTCGTTGCGGGAAGCTCTGTGGGAGGCCATCAGTGCTCTGCGAACTGATGTAGCTGTTGTTGCCCATGTGTGGGAAACCTTGCTGTGCAGCAAACCCATTCGTACCTGAGAAGGTACTGGTCGTACTGATACCGGGGAAAAATCCTGGGCCTGTGAGTGCAGAAAGATCTGCCGTCACCTGTCCATTTGGCATTCCCAGGACAGGAAGTTCTGTGCCTGCCGGGAGTTCACCGATGATGTGAATGCCGCTGGCACTCAGTGCCGGGCTCATAACTGCGCTGCCATCTTGCAGCAAAACACCCTCGCTTAATGCTGGCAAGCCACCAATTACGATCTCCTCATGCCCAACTGCATCAAGGATGCGCCATGCGAGTCGTGGATGCTGGACAGCCCACCATACGCGACGACCAATAAAGGTGGATGCAAAGGTGAAATTGACTATTAACCACACCACTCCACGGACAGCTATCCAGTTAACGAGCGCAATGACAATAATCCAATACCAGTTGTCATGCTGTCCGGCCTCTTCAATGAAAGTCAGTACAGCAGCCACCGTCAGGCTAGGGTCGCGTAGTGGATTGATGAAATCTAAAATGCGCCAAAGCCACTTCCTGCCTGTCTTCTCTTCCAATTTGCGCTCCTCTCGACTCTGCCGCTGGTCCGGCAGAATGTTATACTTTTCCGGTTCTCGTTGGGCATTCTAGCATGTGCACTGCCTATCCGCAAGTTTTAGCAAGGGGACAGGTAGTTATGGGTGGTATCAAACTACCGCTACTATACAAGTACTCGTAATCGCCTATGCCTCACAGATCCAATTACCTCACGTCTCATTAACCAAAACGTTTACATATTTTATAGATGGAAAGAACGGTACTAATGTACCTCTCACCATTGTCACAGCTTGAGATGGCGCTGCTGAAGTTCCAATAATTCGCTAATGCCTTGTTCCGCCAGTTCGATGAGTTGGCCCATTGCGTGTCGACCAAAAACCGCGCCTTCGCCAGTGCCCTGTACTTCAACAAACTCGTGCTCTGCTGTCATGACGACGTTGAAGTCGACATTGGCACGTGAGTCTTCCAAGTAACAGAGGTCGAGCATGGGTTCTCCAGCTACTATACCAACGCTGACAGCAGCAACTGCCGTACGTAGCGGGTGAACTGTCAGGAGTTCTCGTTGCAGCAATAACGAGCAGGCACGATGTAAAGCGATGTAGGCTCCTGTAATTGATGCCGTACGTGTTCCTCCGTCGGCTTGCAAGACATCACAATCAAGTGTGATAGTGCGTGGGCCTAGCGCTTTCATGTCTATAGCCGCGCGTAGTGAGCGCCCGATCAGGCGTTGAATTTCCTGTGTTCGACCACCTATTCTGCCATCGCGTTCGCGTGAAGAGCGCGTATGCGTTGCACGTGGCAACATATTGTATTCGGCTGTTACCCAGCCCTGCTCTTTTCCTTCCAGAAATGGCGGGACCCTTTCTTCCACGCTGGCAGCGCACAGCACGCGCGTTTTGCCTGCCTCAATTAATACCGATCCCTCTGCATAATCCAGAAAGTCGACCGCGAGGCGAATGGGTCTGAGTTGAGTCCATGCACGCCCATCAATTCGTGTTGTCATACGAGGAAACCTTTCCGTATTTTAGTGCATTATACTAAGTGAACGGGGTTGTGCTGTGTTGCATATAGTATACAGGTCACAAGTCCTAGGAATTCTGCTCCATTGTATGGTAACATTACTACAGGGGTCTTGCGTATTGTCATACTATATGATTTGGTGTGTTTCTATATCAGTCTGTACCACGCGTAGGAAACGTGGATACGCCGATGCACCTGTAGGACCTTCGAGTCTCCTGGTCCTGAGGCAACAACAGTAAAACACCTGTTAGAAAGGACAAACACATGCCTTCGCGGATGACGACGGATGTTCATCCTCCGCAGTTGATGCATGCCCGCAGACTCATCATTGCATCTAATCGTGGTCCCGTTGAATATCAGTTGAGCAAGGATAAGAAACTCAAGCCTCGTCGTGGGGCTGGAGGTATGGTGACTGCTCTGATTGATGCTGGCAACAGCATGAATGTTACCTGGGTTGCAATGACGATGACTGAGGGTGATCGTATCGCTGCAAAGGAGGCGGGGCAGAATGGAGGATTGCTTCAGTCACCCCTACGTGGGCAAGACATGCAAATGCGCTATGTGAGCATTTCTAAGGCAGCATATCGCAAACACTATGAGAAGATTAGTAACGAATTACTCTGGTTTCTGCAACATTACATGTATGATCCGACTCAGGAATCTACACGTCAGTTGCAGGATGCCTGGAACAATGGCTACTATGTAGCGAACCAGGCAATTGCTGATGCCGTCAATGCTGAAGTTGATCGTGAAGAGACGATGCCGGTGGTGATGCTGCATGACTACCATCTGTACCTAGTTTCTTCGATGATACGCAAGCAATACCCTGCGATCACCATTCAGCAGTTTATTCACATCCCCTGGCCGGATGTACGTTGCTGGCATTTTTTGCCGAGCTATATTACACATGCCATTTATAGTGGTCTGATCGGTAATGATATTATTGGCTTCCAGACTGAACGCGATGCTCGCAATTTCCTGGAGGGTGCACGTACGCTCCTGGAAGGCGCGGTTGTCGATTTTGAGGAAGGGGCTGTCTGGTGGCAGGGTCACTGTACACGTGCACGTGCCTATCCGATCTCCATTTCTGTGACTGAGGAGCGACGTATCGTGAATAGCGCGGCAGGAAAGCGAGCGGCAGAAAAGATCAAGCCGTTGTTGCGCGAACACACGATTATGCGCGTAGATCGTCTGGAACCGACGAAAAATATTATCCGTGGCTTCCAGGCCTATGACTACGTTCTCGAAAAGCTTCCCGATTTACATGGAAAGGTCACATTTCTGGCCTTCCTGGTCCCGTCCCGCCAAACCCTGCCCGCTTACCGACGTTATGCTGACGATGTGTTTGCGCTCATTGAGGAGATCAACAATAAGTACGGTTCGGAAGATTGGACGCCGATTCACGTGTTTGCTGATAATGATAGGACACGTGCTCTGGCTGCTATGCAGTATTACGATGTGTTGTTGGTGAATCCGATTATTGATGGTATGAATCTGGTCGCCAAAGAGGGGCCAGTGGTGAATCAGAACAATGGAGTGCTTGTGCTTTCACGCACGGCTGGAGCGTTCCAGCAATTAGCAAAGGGATCTATCCCTACCTCACCGACAGATGTGGTAGAAACTGCCACTGCTTTATATAAAGCGCTCACTTTGTCGCCCGACGAACGTCGTGTGAAATCGCAACTGGCTCGTCAAGCTGTGGAACGTAGCGATCTCAACATGTGGTTATCACGCCAGATAGCAGATATTAATGATCTGCTTGATCGCTCTTTCCCATTGCCTCGTCTTGCAAAACCGCAGTCAGAACCCACCGATGATAAGGTGGTTATTGCTAATGTTGGTTAGCAGCGGTTTGTTGGGTACCTTTTGTGTGGGATCATTGCATCCCACCAGGGCACCCAAGATCCTTCCTACAGTTCATCTACGATCTTATGTAGTAGCTCGACCATGCCTTCAACATGCTGAACCTTGATATCGGCATGCTCCAGTAGTTCTGGTAAGGTGTCGTTATATTGCACAACTACAGACAATGCTGCCAGACCTTCATTACGCAGGCGCTCTATCTCCAGAACCGCGTCCAGATCGGTACGGTCGTCTCCAGCAAACAGGATGCCACGGAGCTTGTAGCGTGCGACAAAACGGCGTAGCGCGTGTCCTTTGTTTACCGTGAGCGGCGCGAGTACCTCTACCGCCCGTTTCCCTTCGCGCAGTCGCATATTGACCTGCCTTGCAGGCTCTTCCATTACAGCGAAAATCCTTTCCCTCGCTTGCTCTGGATCGGGCGCGAGACGATAATGCAATGTGCCACCGACGCTCTTGCGTTGTACTATCAGCCCTGGTAGTGCCGCCAGCTCTTTCTCTGCATAATCGAGTAAATACTGCCCAGGCTCTGCATAAGGTAGCGCCTCTGGTATCAATTGTACAGGATGAAGCGCAGGAAGCCCATCTGACCATTCCAGGCCATGTGTTCCAATATAAGTTAAACCGTCGACGTTGACCATCCTGGCACCGTCTGCCAGTCCCCGACCCGTTATAATCGCGACATGGGCATGCTGTCTTGCTTGTTCCAGCAATTCAGCGACGCCTGGATAGAGTCGTGCTTCATCAGGCGTTGGTGCAAGAGGACTGAGTGTGCCGTCGATATCAAATACAAGACCACGTGGATGTTGCGCCAGAACTGTGTGGATATCGTTAGAAGTCATGTTATGTATATATCTCCGTTTGCTATATTCTTGTCTTATAGGGATACTATGTCTGATTGTGATGAGCTTGTCAACTTGTATCTCATCCGTAGGGGTGGGTCTTGCACCCACCCGGCCCATCAAAACGGATGATGGCTGCTTATACTCGGGCCGGGTGGGTGCAAGACCCATAAGCGTCAAGGGAACAATGGCTGATGGTCTGGTCGAGCCGCTTGCCGGGCGGGGGCAAGCCATCTCCTCGCCTCCACCGGTTTCCTTCACTTGACGCCAATGGACCGGGTGGGTGCAAGACCAACCCCTACGGATCTTACCAGCGTGCCTCTACCTGTGCGCGTATGTACTTATCGTAGATCTCGCGCACACGCTGCATGGTTTCTTCGCTCAACGGTGGTAGTTCGGCTGCACGCGTATTATCCTCGGCCTGCTGAGGATTTTTTGCGCCTGCTATGACGGTGCTCACTTCGGGGAACATCAGTATCCAGCGCAGTGCAAATTGAGCCATGGTCGCACCTTGTGGTACCAGGGTGCGTAGTTCCTCGACTGCCTGTAGCCCTGTCTCATAGTCTACGCCGGAGAAGGTCTCGCCCTGGTCAAATGACTCACCGTGACGGTTGAAGTTACGATGGTCGTTGGCTGCAAATTGTGTGTCACGCTTAAACTTGCCTGTGAGCATGCCGCTTGCCAGTGGGACGCGTACAATAATACCTACCTGCCGCTCACGCGCGGCGGCAAAGAACTCCTCGGCAGGTTTGAGCCGGAACATGTTGAAGATAATTTGCACACTTTGCACGTTCGGATATCTGATGGCTTTGAGCGCTTCCTCGACTTTCTCTACGCTGACGCCGTAATTGCGGATTTTACCCTGCCGTATCAGATCATCGAGGATAGCAAAGACCTCTGCATTGTCGTAGACCTCGGTCGGAGGACAGTGGAGCTGCAGAAGGTCGAGCGCTTCCATCTGCAGATTGCGCAGACTACGCTCCACAAAACTGGTCAGGTTCTCACGATTATAACCCGCTGCAACATGCGGATTGAGTCGCCGCCCGGCCTTGGTGACAATGAAAATCCGCTCACTATGAGATTTGCGTACCTGCGCGATGAGCTGCTCGGAGTGACCATCTCCGTAGACATCAGCAGTATCAATAAAGTTGACTCCAAGCTCAATAGCTCTGTGCAGTGCGGCTATAGCTTCCTTATCGTCTGTTGAACCCCAGGCATCGCCCCCAATGCCCCAGGTGCCAAAACCCATCTCAGAAGCGTTCCAGCCGGTACGCCCCAGCGCATGATATTCCATGCTCTTTACTCCTTTGTCTGCCGTTACCAGATTTTTGTACGTTGCATTTAAGTATACATCATAGCGCTTTGCTTAAGAAAAGCAGGCGACCACACAGGATATCTAAGAGGTCGCCTGCTTTTGCAATGTTATAGGCATAAATCTATTAATTGAGTTCTGTCTTGCGTCTGTATGCTTGCTTCTGCCTTTTACGCCTGGATAGTGCACGACTTTCCTGGCCCGCGAGAGCGGCGCGCAGAAGCGGACGAGCGCGATGGAAGTAGGTTTTGGCTGTGTTCTCTGGCATATTCAGCCGCCTGCCTATCTCTACAAAACTCAGATCCTCTGTATAACGTAAGATTACAACTGAGCGGAACGTGGTTGGCAGATCATCGATCGCTCGCTTGAGAGTGCACTGCAGATCACGCTCCTCCACGATCTCCTCTGGCAATGGGTGCTGATCCGGAATCATATCGGCCAGCGAGAGTTCTTCCTCACCATCGTTTATCTTTATGTCCATTTCGGAAAAGCGGATGGGCCGTTGTTTGCGCATTTCTTCGATACAGCGATTCGTTGCGACACGAAACAACCACGCTTTCAGCGGCATCCTGGAGGTGCGCGTTGACAGGCTGGGCGCGAGCGCAGGCATAAAACGATACAGCTGGAGAAAGACATGCTGCAAGACATCGTGCGCTTGCTCATAGTCACCCAGGCAACGACCTATGAAGTTGAGCAACGGCCCCTGATAGCGAGCAACCAGAGCTTCAAATGCTTCCTGATTACCATCAATCGATCTTCCAACCAGGGTGCTCTCAGAGATATCAGCATAAGGTAAAGGCGTATAATCCTGAACGGGCATAATTAAATTCACTTCTCCTCAGGTTTTTGGGTAACTACTGGATTGACAGAGATCAGTGGTAATCCCAGGTCGCGTATCTTCATCAACACGCTATGCAAAGCTGCCTGATCAACAATAGCGCCAGAGATGATCGCCTCTCCACGCTCAACATTACTGATTGTCAATCCATCAAACCATCCACTCCATTGCTGATCAAGATGCCCCCTGACCCGTATTTGATAGAGTTCTTGCGCCATCATTATCCCACCCTCCCAGGTGCTCTGAACGTTCTTGTTTCCATGCACTATGAAATATCTATACGTCTATTCTGCCATGTTTATAGTGTACTGGAGTGCAGGTGAGATGTCATGATACTTAAGTAGTATCAAAGGTTGTATTGTGGATGGGGTGATTATGATAGCTGGGACCTCTTCCCCTCCGACTATTCTGTGTTACAATAGCGTCATGCTGAGAACAATTACTGCAACGCGCTATGTAACTCCGCTGCGTGAAGGTGGCTCACTCCCAGCAATCATGGAAGCAGATGATGATGGGCTTTATGTGGTCAAGTTTCGTGGAGCCGGTCAGGGACTTAAAGCACTGATAGCTGAACTGATAGCTGGTGAGATCGCTCGTGCTCTGGGATTACCTGTGCCAGAGATCGTTTTTATGGAGCTTGACCCGATGCTTGGTCGCTCCGAACCAGATTTTGAAATTCAAGCTCTGATCAAGGCAAGCGCAGGACTGAACCTGGGACTCGATTTCCTGCCTGGCTCTCTTGCTTTCGATGCTTTAGATATGCGCTTGCTGCAACCATTGGTTGCCTCCTCGATTGTCTGGTTTGATGCATATGTTACGAACGTGGATCGTACGCCACGCAATACCAATATGCTCTGGTGGCACCGACGTTTGATGTTGATCGATCATGGCGCTTCGCTCTACTTTCACCATGTCAACTCTAATTATATGGAGCGCAGTCGGCTACCCTTTTCCGCGATCAAAAATCACGTCTTGTTGCCTGCAGCAAGCTTACTGATGGAGGCCGATCAGCATTTGAAAACGCAGTTGACAGCAACGCTTTTGCGGAAGCTTATCAACCTGATCCCTGACTCCTGGCTGGGTAATGATACAAACTTTGCCGATCCTGCTGCCCACCGCATAGCTTATCTTGACTATTTTCTGGATCGCCTGGCCCATTCACATGTTTTTGTAGAGGAGGCTATGCGTGCCCGCGACCAGCTCGTATGATTATGCTATCATCCGTATCGTACCTTGTGTCGATCGTGGTGAGCGTATCAATGTGGGAGTCATCCTCTTCTGCCGTACGCGCCGTTTCCTCGGCGCACTTATACATGTAGATCAGCAGCGCTTAAGTACGCTTGCTCCTCAGCTAGATCTCTCTGCTGTGCAGCAACAGCTAGATCATCTGTTGCATGTCTGCTATGGTAAAAGTGAAGGTGGCCCGATTGGACAGCTTTCCCAATCTGAACGCTTTCACTGGTTAGTCTCACCACGCAGCACGATCATTCAGCCTTCTCCTGTCCATTCTGGCATCTGTAGCGACCCGGAGGCCGCATTGCAGAGCCTGATGGAAAAACTGGTCCTGATTGATCGGATATAGTGCCAGGCAGGCAGATTTAGCGGAAGCGCGTACCTGTGTGTCTCTGAAGCAATATCCTGATATCATCCGGGACAATAATGGCAATGTCACCCGGTATACAGCGTTTGAGCGCAGCAAATGCATTGCCAAAGGTTAATGCACTTGTAGGATGCATAGCTCGACACTCTTGAAAAAGTGGACCATTCAAGTACGCGTAGAGATAGCCTGCTGCGAATGCATCGCCTGAACCAAAGCGGAACGTACCCTCTGTAGGAAAAACTGGTTCCTGGGTGTACTCATTGTTGCGTAGTTGCGCAGCACCCTCGCTCCCCAGCGTCAACACAAAAATTTTCTGCTCGTCGTTTGGAGCGAAGTGCTGTGCCATCTGTCGTATTACTGCCTCAGGATCGCCTGTAAACCCCCATAGTTCCACTGCGTCAGTATAAGTGCAGATCATTATGCCCGCCTGCCTGCATGCATCCTCTATGGCCGCTATTGCCTCAGCAGGTGACCAGAGTTTGACGCGGTAGTTCACATCGAAAGAGAGTGGAATATGCCTGTCGCGTGCTCGCTCTAGAAATCGTTTGTATACCTCGCGTGTGCGTTCACTAAGCGCAGGTATGATACCCGTCAGATGGAGTATACGCGCACTATCTATCACGGAATAATCTACCTTATCTGGATCGATAAAGGCGCAAGCAGAATGTGCGCGATCGTAATACAGCCGGATGCCAAGTGGCTGGGCAGCTTCTTCCACGTAGAATGTACCCACGCGGCTCGACGCTGCTGCCCATACCACGTGACTTGTATCCACTCCATGCCTGCGCAATTCAGCATCTACATGCCTGCCAATAGGATTGGCCGGTAGCGCTGAGAGCCACGATACGCCGAGTCCCAGCCGTGCGAGACAGGCCAGCGTATTTGACTCGCTACCGCCCACATAGACGTGCAAAGTCGGCGTATCCTCCAATCTGATATTGCTGGGAGTAGTGAGGCGCAACATAGTTTCACCGAAGCTAACGACATCCACTATCATAGTATTTTTCCCTCCATACGTACCTGTACGAGGCTGTTTGTCAATAAATGATGGTAAGCTACATGATATAATGTGGGGCCAACAAGAAGCAAACGTTTACGGATGAAGGGACATAAATGATGTCACAGGATTTCACGAAAATATTGCGACCACGTGCGCCGATAGCTATCGTGCGACTGGATAATCTTGAAGAGGCAGTGCAACTCAGTCGCGCGCTATTGGAAGGTGGTATCATAGAGGTAGAATTTACTCTTACCAATCAGCAGGCGCTCAATGTGATTGAAAAGGTGCGCGGAGAATTTGGCGAAAATCTCGTGGTGGGCGCGGGAACTGTACTTGACGAAGGGATGGCTTATGCTGCTATCCAGGCGGGAGCACAATTCCTGGTAACACCTGCTCTTTTGCCCGACGTAATCACGGCAGGTGTGAGCCGTAACATCCCTGTCGCTTGTGGAGCATTTACGCCAACGGAGATACTGAAAGCCTGGCGTTCCGGTGCTGATCTCGTCAAAGTTTTTCCCGCTGGACAACTGGGCCCGACCTATATTAAGGATGTCCTGGCACCTTTGCCTACTATTCGCCTCGTTCCCACTGGTGGCGTGGACCTGGAAAATTGTGCCGCATTTCTCGCCGCTGGAGCCTATACTGTGGCTGTGGGTAGTCAACTGGTGAGTAAAGATCTGGTAGAGAATAAAGATTGGGATGCATTGAGAGAACGGGCGCGTCGCTACGTGGAGGCATGCGCTTAGCATCCCATCTGCAGCGTGGGTGTTCCCGTAGAGGCATGCCTTGCGTGTGCCGGGCGAGCGGGTGAAGCCTGCGAGGGGTCTGCTGCATCACCTGATATTTCAAAAGTATTGTAGCTTGCCTTTGCCGACTGGTTCCGTGGAAGCCCCAGAGCATCGGGAGCCACCCGGCACAGGCAAGCCATGCCGCTACGGTCCAATTCTGAATGGAGGTTTTCGTATGAGTGAAGTAGAGCATATCCTGCCTGTACACAACCTGTTGGGTGAGGGTCCAGTCTGGAGTGTAGAGGAGCAGGCGTTGTACTGGGTTGACATTGAACGCAATTGTTTCAACCATTACATTCCCGCAACCGGCGTTTATGAGAAAATAGATGTTGGTGTGGCAATCGGCGTACTAGCTCTGCGAACTTCCGGTGGACTGGTCATGGCCACAAAAAAAGGGTTCGCTTTCTGGGATAACAACTCAACGGAACTGCGTTACATCGCGAATCCTGAAGCCGACAGGCCGCACCTGCGCTTCAACGATGGTGCGGTAGACAGTAGTGGACGCTTCTGGGCCGGTTCAATGGGTAGCCCGGGCGAGGGAACGCTCTATCGCCTCGACCCTGACGGCTCGGTCCATGCTATGGTACCTGATGTGAGCACACCTAACGGTATTGGTTGGAGCCCGGACAATACCATTATGTATTTCACCGACTCGGAGCCGCGTATTATCTATGCCTTTGACTACGACGCCGCGACAGGCAACATCGCAAACCGCCGCAATTTCATCGAAGTGCCCGAGGAAGTTGGCACCCCCGACGGACTGGCCATCGATAGCCAGGGTTATATCTGGGATGCCTGCTGGGATGGTGCGAAAATCGTACGCTATACTCCCAACGGCACAGTTGATCGCATCATACAGATCCCTGCCTTGCGTCCCACCAGTTGCGTCTTCGGCGGTTCCAACATGGATGAGCTATACATCACCTCCGCCTCAACCGGCCTGAGCGATGAACAACTCAAGCAATATCCTTTCTCCGGGGATGTGTTCCGCCTGAGGGCTGGGATTACGGGACCGGACAAGTTTAAATTTGCTGGCTAGGGAGATTTTGACTTTATCAGGTATCGTACCATTCTGGATAACCACATCTTTCCTGCACCTGGGCATATCCCCATACAGAAGCTCAAAGACAGAATGAAAGCAAGCACAATTCAAACAATATATGGGTATTACACAAAGCTCTAGACAACGCAGTACGTTGGAGCCTGGTTCCTCGTAATGTGTGCAACTTGGTTACCGTACCTCGTGTTTCTAAGCAGAGATCCACCCGTTAACCGCGAAAGGTCACCGATTAGAAGCGATGCTCACAATGGTATTGACGACTGGCATGAGACTTGGAGAGCTGATCGACCTCAAAATGACTATAAATCAAATGTTGACTTCTATAAACTCGTCGTATTATACTGTTTCCATAGAAGAAGACGAGCCGGAAAACTATCTGATCTTGTCTTCTTTCTCAATTTACTGTAAAGTTAGGAGATTGTAGGAATGCTAGATGTACAACCAGAAGCTTCACGTTTATATGGTCTACTAGATGGGGATAGAATAACAAGTGTGATAGAAAAATATCTTATTAGAGGAGAAATTGAAAAAGTGAGCCGCTTCAGCAAACAGCTCACTTCTACTTTAGAAGAGATCAAACAGAAGGTTATTGAGCAAGGTGGGAAGGTCGAGTATTGTGCTGGAGACAACATCTTATTTTCTGGAAAATTTAGAGTCAGCTGGTGTGAAGGATTGCTCAAATTATTTTATGCTCAAACAGGATGTACTGCATCAATAGGTATAGGAGATACAAGTGCTGAATTCTATTTAGCCCTTAAACTTGCTAAATCTGAAGGTGGAGGGCGAATTATTGATTATCGGCAACCTTTTACAGTGATAGACAAAAATATTGAGTCAGAACAGCGGCCTGATTTGACACCGATAGGTACACCGGCGGCAGATTGAAGTATTGGGCTAGACTTGACTACTGATAATGCTTCACTTTATGGTCAGTAGTCAGGGCTGGATTTTCTGAGTCTTTATCTGAGCTTGTTGCAAAGCCGCTTCGCGTTCAATAATCTCTCTTCCCAGGAAATGTAAAACTATTGTCCCTGTATTATTACTTCCTTCGCTAGTGTAATACTTGCCTTTCACTGTCTTACGGTCTGGCAATATATGTAGATGTCCAGTACCTCTATGCTCTGGTGGATTTCCATATTGTCTTGGCTCATTTCGATATTCGTATCGCAGGCTACTATCATCAATATTAAGCGCTGCCATTATCGTAGAAGATTTGGAGTTATCGCTTTCCAATTCCATAGAGAGTTTCGACCAGGTTTGCCGAATATGAACGACTACCAGTACTTCTGTGTTTTGAAATGAAGACCGTATCTTACCTACCCATGTACCTCTTATATCAGGAATCTTGGAAAAAGGGGATATCGAACCGAGTTTCATTCGCCATAGGAAATTATCAAAAAGCCAGAAAGCTATTCCGTAGAAACCCACTACAGCAGGGGTATCTACATACCAGGGAATTGGTATCTTCAAGGTTTGAAGGAGATAACCGAACGCTATTGCAAGTGCGATTGCTGGAAGCGCAAGGTGTTTAGGTATGTTTTCTCTTTCTTCTGCATCAGCAGTGTAGGGGTGCATATGTGTGCCTCGGTTCAATTTCAGTGGTTTTGACTTCCCTGATGATTTCCTCCAGGACTACGCAGATCTTAAATTCTGTAGTAAAAGTGCTATCTAACATGGTTTTCAACTAATCGATGCAATATTCATTGTTTGATAAAAATATACATGATGTAAGAGATAAGTACGGTCATTTTGCACATTGTTTTTCATGTTGCGTAGTGAGCTGATAATAGGTTGCGCATATTATTTTAAGGCAGAGGAACCATCTCCAAAAGGCGAGCATTGTAGATGGTGAGAAACAACTCATATTGAGAGAGACATCACAGGTAATTTGGATGAGTGTATCATGGAACCCTGTTATACTTATTCAACCATTCTTCCCCGAGAATAGCATACAAATACTCATCTCCCCACTTGCCCTTAAACCACATATTCTGGATAAAATGACCTTCGCGCCGCATCCCTAGCCGCTCAAGCAAGGCGACAGAAGCGGTATTCTCACAGTCTACAATCGCAATCACCCGATGCAGCACCAGCGTTCCAAAAACATAATCCAAAACACCTGAGACTGCCTCAAACGCCAGTCCCTTGCCCTGGTACTCGCGTGCTAACGTAAAACCAAGCTCGGCCTGCTGCGCATCATCCTCGAATATCTTCAAGCCGCAATCACCGATCAATTTGCCTGTTTCCTTCAGCTCGATTGCGATCTGAAACCATTGACCAGGTATGCCCGGTTGCCTGATCTTTTGCTCCTGGATAAAGTCCCGTGCTTCCGCTTCACTGGTTGCCTCCCAACTCTGGTACCTGGCAACTTCGGGATCGTTGCGATAGGCCAGGAAAATTGGCAGGTCGGTCTCCGTAAAGTAGCGCAGACGTACTCTATTCGTTTCGATAACATTAAAATGAGGTGTTAACATTGTTATCTGGTATTGCGTGCTTGCTCGCTTTTTTCCTCGGCTTCAGTTCGCTCTTCTCAAGAATCAACGGTGCTGACCTTGCATTATGTGGCCGAACCTGTGGCGCATTAATTATCTCAGACAAAAGAAAATTCTATCTCCTGTACTCGCGCTAACATTGCTCGTATGTCGTCGTAATCCTCGTCACATACTGGCACAAAGCGTTCTATCAGACCTTTGCGTAGTTCGCTGGCAGCACGCGGGTCTTCATGCATTGAGATAAGAGTTGCCTGAATCCGGCGTTTGATTCTGGCATCAAGTTTTTTGGCAACTACTATAGGCGGGATAGTGGAAGGACCGAGCATATCAATAACGCGTATCTTTGCCGCGAGTTCTGGTTTCTCAAGCAGCAAGACATCGAGCATGTGCGAATCTAACGCCGCTGCATGCGCTCTGCCTTCCAGTACTGCTTGCAATGATTGCAGGTGCGAGCCTGTAACTACCGTTTCACCAAAATAAGCAGGAGATTTCCGTCGCTCAAGCAGACTATAGCAGACGAGATTGCAACCGGAATGTGAGGCGCGTTCGTTAGGCGTCGTTTAGCGCTGATAAAGCCGACGAATGAAAGATGCTGGTGCGCAGTAACTCTTCAGGCCTGTAAATTGCAATGCGATGCATGCCTTAATTCTGCTAATGATCAATTCGTGATCAATCTTTCACGTTTGTGAGGATAATATGAAAATGGTATGATTAAATATATCTCGACCATTTATTTATGAGAGCATCCAACGCAAGCAGAGGCGTTGGTTACTCAGCCTGATGAGCAGTTTGAATAATGCAAAGGTCAGGGCCTACGGGTAAAGGAGCACGTATGCATAGCATTTTTCCTGCAACGGAGGAGCGTCTTGCCAGGTGGAAAGCACAACCTGAGGTGCTGAGTGTGCTTCTGGTGGGTTCTAAAAGTCAGGGGCATGCCGATGAACTTTCCGATGATGATCTGGAAGTACTGCTGACCCATGAGGCGTTTAAAAAGCGTAAACCAGACGAGTGTAGCGAATTTTTGATCGAGGAGGTGGGTGAGCAGCGCAAGGTCATTTATGATACACAGTATGTCTCGCTCACGTCTCTGGAGCATAAACTCTTCTCATCGAGTGATCTGGATCATTGGCCCTATGAGCGGGCTCAGATTTTGTTTGACCGCAATGGAAGTGTGACGCCTCTCGTTGAGTCTCTGGGACGCATGAGTCCCGATTTCAGGCGTAAACGCTTGCAGCACTCCACAATTGACGCCTGGATAGCAGCCGCACGGGCAAAAAAAGCTCTGCTGCGTGGTTTTGAGGCGGCGAGCCGTCTCACCGTTGCGCGTGGTATAAAAGCGCTCTCGCGTGTACTCTTTGCCCTGGAGTGGCGCTGGGTGCCTCTCGACCACTGGCTGGACAAAGAGTTGCAAACTCTGAATGATCCGACCCATGCAACTCCGCTCTTGATCGAAGCACTCAAAACCGGCAATCCCGATCTGATTGATCAGGCACTGGCTGGCTTGGAAGATATACTGGCGGCTGAAGGCATACCAGGCCCGGCTGGTAGGCACGCACTTTTCTTTGAGCTGATCCACCCCGAGCGCTCTAAAGAACGCGCTGTACATGGGTTACACTGAAACTATCTGCTAACCCAATGGTGCCATATTGATTGTTGTGTAGCGTGTAGTTGAGCCTGGCAGAAGATATGAGATATGCAACGCTCTCACTCCTCGCCCTTTTCTCAGTTCAAGAAATCGTTGACCACCTGCATGAAGGCATCAAATTTGCTGCGGTGAATATTGTGCGTGGCCCCATCGATCTGGACAGCACGACTGTGCGCGGGCAAATATTGCTTTGCTCGTTCCCAGGCAGCTTCATCCAGCGTCGTCCTGAGGGCCGGATCGGCACGGATCAAGAGGGTTGGCGTTGCAATTCTGGCAAGAAGTGGAAGCAGGTCACCTGCCTGGCTTGCCTCTGAGAAGACGCTTACCACCGCCTCTCGGGTTACTTTGTGCAGCGCGTCGATCTTACCCTCAATATCGGCCTCGGTCCAGCCAGGATTGTCGGCTGCAATTTCAACCCGCAATTCCTGGGCGGGACGACCGATATCTCTGGTATAGTCGGCAGCTCGTTCTTCGGGATTACCACGACCCATTTGATAGGCAGGGTCCTCAAGGATCAGACGAGAAAGCCGGGGCACACGCTCCTGCGACCAGGTCTCACTCGCCAATACGATCGCTGTCGCACCTCCCCAGGAATGGCCAATCAGCACCGGACGTTCCAGGCCCAGGATTTCTATAAATGCGGCGGCATCATCAGCAGTATGGCGCAGGCTATAGGTCCCTGCTGATGGTTTGATGCTGTCGCCATGTCCGCGCATATCGAGAGCGTAGACCCGGTAGCGGTCTGCCAGCACTGGTCCAACACGCACCCAGCTCTGGGCGGAACTCGTAATGCCATGCAACAACACCACGCCAGGAAGTTCAGTCTGCTCAGATCCCCAGCTAATATAATGAAAGCGACCGGATGGTAAGTCAATCATATGCGATCGAGCAATCTTCTCAAGGCTCTCCTTCATAAAAGTCCTTTCTGGATATCGGTCCCATTGATGGGGGAGGAGGAAAGAAAGGCGAGCGCAGCGCGCGCCTGTGCCAACAGAGTCCCCTCGCGGAGGAGAGCCAGAAATGCGGTCCGACTCTCGGTTGATCTCAAACAAGATGAGATCCTTCTCCGCACAGAAGTACGGTGCCCTTCGCCAAGGTTCGGGAGGCTTGTCGTGTCGGTAGCACCGCCCTTACCCATCAGAACTTTTAACCACCGACGTTAGAGCTACAGGCTAGAGCAAGCACCAGTAGGTAACATGACCTTCCGAACGTAGTACGCTCTCACGTGCTCAGGCTAGTCAGCGAGGAACTTGCAGAACCCGGGCAGAACCTACCCCATCTACAAGCCCATCCCTTTTAAGGGATTGGGTCACTGACACTTCTCTCCTTTGCAGTACTGGGTTGTCCAACCCATATTATGTCACAGTACAGCACCAACAAAGAAACTGAAACGAATAAATGTAGCGATCTTGCTGTTACAACGTATAGAGAAGAGAAGGCTCATCGTTGCAGGCTCTCATGTTACGCATTCATTCCATTTATGCAAGAATGCGGCATTAAGTCATCGCTTCAGTAAAAAAATAGGGGATACAATGACTTCTACCATAAAAGAGTCTCGCCGTCAGGGACTTGCGCTCGCTCTTATATGTATTGCACAGTTTATGGTTGTGCTTGATTTCTCGATTGTGAATGTCGCTCTGCCTTCTATGCAGAAAGATCTCGGGTTTTCGACGCAAAATCTGCAGTGGGTAGTAAGTGCCTACTCGCTCACGTTGGGCGGTTTCCTCCTGCTCGGTGGCCGTCTGGCTGATCTCTATGGGCGGCGCCTGCTCTTTATTCTGGGACTCGCCCTCTTCTCGCTGGCCTCATTAGCGGGTGGTCTCGCACCATCAGGTGCCTGGCTGGTTGCTGCTCGTGCGGTGCAGGGACTTGGAGCCGCGTTTGTTGCTCCTGCGACGCTCTCGCTCATTACGACCACCTTTGCTGAAGGTCCTGCGCGCAACAAAGCATTTGGCCTTGTTGGAGCTCTGGCCTCGCTGGGTTTTGCCGCAGGTGCTATTCTAGGCGGACTCCTCACTGCTGGACCTGGTTGGCGCTGGGTCATGTTCGTAAACGTGCCAATTGGAATTGCCACAGTACTCGCTACACCGATGGTACTGCGTGAGAGCCGCGCTCAGGTTGAGCAGCGGCGCGTCGATGTGCTGGGGGCGCTCACCGTTACGGGCGGACTCATTGCGCTGGTCTACGCTCTCTCTCAAGGCAACAATGTCGGTTGGCTTTCGCGGCAAACGCTTGGGCTGCTCGCTCTTGCTGTCGTTTTACTGGTTGCCTTCGTAGTGATCGAGGCGCGTTCAGCATCTCCGCTTATCCGGCTCGGCATCTTTCGCCAACGCACCGTTACAGGGGCTAATCTCGTGAGTCTGCTTGCTCCTGGATCATTCGGCGCACTGATTTTCATCCTTACACTCTACATGCAAAGAGTGCTTGATTACTCGGCCCTAACTACCGGGCTGGCCTTCCTGCCAATGGCTGCCGTGATTCTGATCGTTTCCAATGTAGTCTCACGGCTGGTCGCACGCGTTGGAGTCAAACCCTTCCTGGTGGGAGGGATAGCAGGGCTGGTCGCTGGTTTGCTGCTACTTACCGGAATCGTTGCTAACGGAAACTATCCTGGCACACTCTTGCCTGGTATCCTGATTGTTTCTATCGGCATGGGACCAACTTTCGCGACCATGGTGATTGCCGCAACTGCGGGTGTCAGTGATAACGAACAGGGCTTAGCCTCAGGCCTGTTTAATACTACCCAGCAGGTTGGCTCTGGACTCGTGCTGGCGATTGTCGTTACGATCTCATCCGCCCGTACAGCTGCGCTCCTGCAAGGCGGAGAAACTGCCAACAAAGTTGCGATCACTGCCGGTCTTCAATACGCCCTCTACGCCTGCGTCGGCACTGCTCTTCTCGCGGGCCTGGCTGCTCTTTTCGTGGTACGTGAAAAGAAGTATGCTCCAGACTCAAAAGATATACGACTGGCGGAGGATGAGCGCAATAATCGTTCTACATCTCCCCAACCGATTGGTACGGGTAAACTTAAAGAGGAAGCGCAATAACAATAAGGCGCGATGCTACTCATAATTGTTTAATAAACGCAACTTCTTGCGGGCGACTACGAGTGAGGCGCGTAGCAATTGCAGTTCATCTTTCCCTTCAGGACCGGGTGCCGCCTCGACATCCAGCCCCTTCTCAAGAAGTGCATCTACGACTGGAATAATATTCGTCACTGCCTCTTTCAGCATAAAAACCATTGCCTGTTGCTGACGTGGGGGTAGTGAAAGGACGCCATCGGCCATTTTGGATGTGAAGTCAGCCAGTGTCTCTTCTTGCTCTATTTCATCTGCAGGATCTTGCATTCCTTCACTTGAGATCACTATAACGTTTCCCTGGTTGAGTTCTCCCTCATCATTAATAGGAAGTGGATGCGCGTGTTTGTATCTACGCACCATATCAACAGACTCGGTATAAACAACACGGCGAATATACGCTTTGGGATTCGTAATTGGTCCCTTTTGCAATGCTAACCAGAGTTTGATCCGTGTATTCTGTACAATTTCATCGATCTCTAGATCCAATACTTCTAGAGGCACGACAGCGCGAGGTATTTTTTTCCATGCTAAGTAAATGATATACGTAGTAAGTTGTCCCAGCAAATCATCTATATCACAACAGATTGGTTCACCAGACAAAAGAGGCGTTGGCATAGAATCCTCCTTGTACTTCGAGCGCATATACGACTTCTACTACTGTCATGCGTATGACAGGATGAACTAAACTAAACCATAGAGAATTGATGTGTGAATAAATAAGGACGAAAACGTTTAGCACATCAAAGCCCACGGATCGAAGTATACTACGCACTCTCAATATCGGTATATTTTGTCTGGTATATCACCAGTATATATTATTAGACAGGATTTTGCAATGGGCATTATAAGTTCTCTGTCATAATTTAGGGTATATTAATAGTAAGTTTTCATTTGTGTAGTAAAGCTCATAAAATATCGTACAAAGCATTGAATAAGAATAGAAGAAATTATGCTAATGCGAGAGCAGAGACTACCAGATTGAATATTCCCTTACAGGCGCCCATTCCTATACATTCTAAAAAAGATAACACTTGCGTTATACTAAGACTTGTTGTACAATATACTGGAAATGTTTCTGGTATATTGTACAAATTTGTAACGTTGTCACATACAAAAAAATATCTATACTCCATTACGTGAAATAACTGGTCACGACAGGTGTACGACGTAAAACTGTCGACTATCCCAGGAAGATAATATTGTAGTGCGGCCACTAAAATAGAACAGGTCTTTGATGGAAGCTATGAACACGTTTCCTGAATTACTCGAAAAGCTACGTGAAGCAAAAAAAATCAGCAAAAAGGATTTAGCAATCCGTGCTCGTTTGACACCTGGCTATATCAGCCATCTTACACGTGGAGAACGAAAAGCACCATCAGAGGAGGCTGTAGCGGCCCTTGCAGATGCTTTGAATCTAGATGTGGAAATGCGGCAGCAATTTTTTGAAGTAGCAGGCTATCCCGTCCAATCTCCTCCTTCTGATCGCCTTTCCTCACCTAAAGTGAAAGAGGTATGGTCAACCGAAGCGAATCCAGTGAATGTAGACTGGGGCGAAGCACCAAATGTGAAAACTTTTTATGGCCGCAATGAAGAGCAGGTAAAGCTAGAGAGTTGGGTTATAGATGATCATTGCCAGATGATCGTCATATTGGGAATAGGAGGCGTGGGCAAAACGACCCTGGCAGCAAAGCTAACAGAACAAATACAGGAAGAGTTTCAATATATCTTCTGGCGGTCGTTGCAACACGCACCACCGGTTGAAGATATCCTAAAAGAGTGTATACAATTTCTCTCAGAACAGCAAAGAGATCCACCCACGAATGTAAATGATCTTATACAAATGCTTATGGCCCTATTACGTAAGAAGCGCTGTCTGATCGTACTGGATAACCTGGAAACTGTCTTACAAGAGAGCCAGCGTGTCGGAAACTATCGTGAAGGATACGAGAGTTATGGTCGACTCCTTCAACTGCTAGGAGAGGCAAGACATGATAGTTGCCTGCTCCTGACAAGCCGAGAGAAGCCAAAAGAGGCCACACTTCTGGAAAGTACTACGGGTCCAGTTCGTTCACTACGCCTATCGGGTGTAGGAAAAAGGGAAGCGCGGGAAATTCTTCGTGATAAAGGAGTACACGGATCCGACGAAGCATGCGATACGCTCTTTCATCTTTATTCAGGTAATCCTCTTGCATTGAAACTGGTCGCTGATCTCATCAACGAAGTGTTTTCGGGCGATATTGATGCCTTCCTGAAGGCAGAAGAGTTTGTGTTTGGCGACATTCAAGATCTCCTGAGCGAGCAATTTCGCCGTCTTTCGGAATTGGAACAGGAAATTGTCTATTGGCTTGCAATTGAACGTGAAGCTGCATCATTGGAAGAGCTACAGAAAGACCTGGCCCATCCAGTCGATGAGGGTGAACTATTCGACGCTATTAAGTCCCTACTCCAGCGTTCTTTGATTGAAACCGAGGGGACGGCACGTTTCACGTTGCAACCAGTGATCATGGAGTACATGACCGAGGAATTGGTGAAACAAACATATACAGAGTTACAGACAGAAGAATTTATAAGGTTTAAAAACCACTCTTTGACCATAGGGGAAGCGAAAAGGTATGTAAGAAACAGGCAGACACAACTCATTCTTGATCCTCTTGCACGGCAGCTGCTTGACTTCTATGGGAAAACCGGAAGCGAAGCAAAGCTCAAAAAAGTACTCATCAAATTACAAGCATCACAACCACAGCAATCAGGATATGCAGGGGGCAATATCCTGAAATTGCTCCTGCATTTACATCTTGATTTGCGTGGATATGATTTTTCCTCCCTGAATATACGACAGGTTGATTTACAAAATATTAGTCTTCCCAATGTTAATTTTGCCGATGCAGATCTTTCACAATCTATTTTCACTGATACCTTTGGAAGTATCTTTTCCGTCGCTTTAAGCCAGGATGGAAATTTCCTTGCAGTGGGAACATCCAATAGCCAGGTCCGGCTCTGGGATGCCCATAGTGGTACTCCCTTACGCATCTGTCGTGGCCACGCTGACTGGGTGAGATCAGTCGCATTCAGCCCCAATGGGAAACTGATTGCCAGCGCCAGTGAAGATAAAACTATACGCCTCTGGGAAGTCCAGAGCGGAGAATGTCTCAATGTGTTAGAGGGACATACCAATAGGGTCTGCACGATTGCTTTCAGCCCCGATAGCAATACCCTCGTCAGTGGCAGCGAAGATCAAACCGTGCGCTTATGGGATGTCAGCAGTGGAACCCTCATTCAGGTGTTACAAGGACATACGGATTGGGTCAATTCTGTCGCCTTCAGTCCCGATGGCAGCATTATCGCAAGTGGTTGTGGTGATCAAACTGTACGTCTATGGGACGTAAGCAATGGAAAATGTCTGCTGGTTCTGCAAGGACATAACGATAAAATAAGTGCCATCGCTTTTGGTCCTGACGGAAAGCTCATTGCCAGTGGGAGTAAGGATCAAACAATAAGATTATGGGAGGTACATACAGGACGCTGTCTTCATATGTTACAAGGACATGATGGTTGGATCAAATCGGTCGCCATCAGCCCTGATGGAGATCTAATCATTAGTGGCAGTAATGATCAAACAATTCGCTTATGGGACATGAGAACGGGACAATGCAAACATGTGCTCCAAGGCCATAATAAGCAGGTCCGCTCCGTCGTTTTTAGCCCGGATGGAAATATGGTCATCAGTGGCAGTGATGATCAAACCGTGCGTTTCTGGGAGGTAAAGAGTGGACAGCGCACTCGTGTATTAAGAGGGTACACAAACTGGATCTATTCTGTTGCCTTCAGCCCGGATAATCAAACGGTAGCAAGCGGAGGAGACGACCAGGTCATACGTCTGTGGGATACAACGAGTGGACGGTGGAAGAAGGATCTACAAGCGAAAAGCAGGGTTCGAGCTATCGCTTTCAGTCCCAGCGGAAGCATTCTTGCGAGTGGGAATGAAGATCAGATAATACGCATATGGAATGTAGAAAGTGGAGAGTGTATTCAAACGTTGAGCGGGCATACTGATTGGATCAAAGCAGTTGCCTTCAGCCCCAGTGGGAATCTCATTGCGAGTGGCAGCGATGATCAAACCGCGCGTATATGGAATGTTACTGGCGGAGAGTGTGTTCAAATATTGAGTGGACACACAGATTGGATCTATTCAGTTGCCTTCAGTCCTGATGGAAATACAGTGGCCAGTGGAAGTGGCGATGAAACAGTACGCTTATGGGAGGTCAATAGCGGATGTTGCCAGCAAATTTTACGAGGTCATGCTGGCAGAGTAAGTTGTGTCACCTTCAGTCCTGACGGTAATTTTATTGCCAGCGGAGGCGGTGATGAAACAATACGCCTCTGGGATGTGAAGAGTGGCAATTGTATCAAGATATTACGAGGACATAACAAATGGATATGGTCGGTCACTTTCAGCCCCGATGGCAGGACACTTGCCAGTGGAAGCGATGATCTGATGGTGCGTCTGTGGGATGTCAGCAGCGGACAAAATATAAAGAAATTAGAGGGACACAGTAGCTGGATCTACTCAGTGGCTTACAATCTAGCTGGTACTATTATTGCGAGTGGTAGCGATGATGGTACAACAAGACTCTGGTCAGCAGCGACAGGAGAATGTTTGCACATATTACGTGGCGAACGTCCCTACGAAGGAATGAATATCACCAATACAAGAGGCTTGACTATAACTCAGGAGGAAGCGCTCAAAGGTTTGGGAGCTATTGATAACTGGCAAGAAATTACATAGTTTCTGTTTGCTATCCTGGTGTCCCATCCCTCTCTACAGGCCACTTGATTAGGATAAACGGATAAATTCATTTCCATCAGTTCGTCCAGGGTGTAAAATAGTTAAGGGGCGACTTATTGCCCCTTAACTATAATCAGGAAGCTACGAAAACATAAGCGCCCGCCCCCTCCCCCCGTCACAGAATGTTTCGTAGCGTGAAGGAGACGTGAGTTGGACCTCTTTGATGTATTAATCGTTGGTAATGGTATACTGGCTTACTCGCTAGTTTTTTCTCTTTTGCAAGAACATCCCACAGTCAAAATTGGGATTGTCGGTCCTGCTATACGCCCAGGAGGGGCAACTTCTGCGGCAGGGGCAATGCTTGGATGCTTTGGAGAGATTACAAAGACATCCCTCAATTCCAGCTATGGACGAGCCAAGTTAGGAATGAGCATCCGGGCTACAAATCTATGGCCCGAGTGGTTGGAAGGTATAAACGAGCATATAGATAAACCTTATCAGGTAAATATCACACCTGGTACACTGGTAATACTTAATAGCAAGTCAGGTTCTATCGACGATGAAAACTACGATGCTATCATCGATGCCTTGCGGACTCATGATCAACCATATAAGGACGTTGATCCACGTGCCCTCGATTACCTCGACCCTATAGAGGATTGTCGTCCAACCAGAGCAATGTATCTGCCCAATGAAGGATCGCTCAGTTCTGTGCTGGTGTTACAAAATTTACAACACATTGCAGAGCATTCACCCGGTGTAAAAATATTTAACAGCTCTGTGAGAGAACTTCATGTATCAACAGGACAAATCCATAGTGTTAAGTTAGAAACAGGTGAGATGATCGCAGCCGAGCACGTAGTGATTGCTGCTGGTGCAAGCTCCCAGGTTCTGATTGACCAGTTACCGAATAGCTTTGCCAGCCATATACCACGACTATTTGCAGGTGTGGGTTTTTCTCTCGTGGCTGAGCAAGCAGGTCCTCCTATCCCCTCTGTTGTACGAACTCCCAACCGCTCCTTCTCCTGCGGACTCCATGTACTACCAAGAGGCAATGATCTGTATATAGGTGCAACAAACAATGTCAGGCTAACTCCTGTTTATCATCCTAACATGGGAGATATACATTTTTTAATGGAGTGCGCCATACAACAAATTCACCAGGGATTGGAACAAGCAGAAGTTCTTTTATATGTTGTAGGAAATCGTCCTGTCACCATAGACACGTTTCCTCTGATTGGACATACATCTATAGACGGCCTCTGGATGCTAACAGGAACATATCGCGAGGGCTTCCATCTGTCCCCTTTACTTGCTCAACATATGGCAAAACAGATACTCGGAAAAGGGGAAATGTTCGAGAACTTATTCTTGCCTGAAAGACCTCCTATTATACACTTAACAAAACAACAAGCGATTGAGGATACGGTGAACCATCTTATGGCTGTAGGTTACGAAGCCTCAATGAAGCTTCCATCTGGATGGCAGGAAGTGCTACGCAGGACATTCTTTGATAAAGTAAGAACAATCTATGAGGAATTGGATAGCGATTATGTACTACCTCCCAATTTCTTTAGCCTGATTGAAAGAAACCACTCGGAACTCATCCCTTACTTCCGTGACTACTATCGTAGCCTGCCTTACGAAAAACCATCTATCGATCTTGAAACTAGCAAGGAGTTTAATCAAGCCCTGATTGCATAGAGTGTGGGCCTGCAGTACTCAGCGAGGAGAACGCATTGCTTATTGTTTGGCGTTCTCCTTTCCATTTTTGATTACCTGATATTTTTCTTTTGCATGTATTCCCATGCATTTGGGTGCTCCGCTATGCTTAGAAGTTCTTGATTGTTAATATGATATACTATTATTGTTGATGATGCTAGTTCACATGTAAAGTTTTGTACGTGGGGAATTGGCGAGATCAATATGGGTCTCTGGCTCAATCCTCACAAACACAACAAAACCACCATCCCCGTTTCGCCCTTATTATCAGAAAGGAAACACTATGTATAGAGTAGTCAAAAGACTTGATATCGACCTTCAAAAACAGATCCTACAAGATTGTAGAAGCCTCCTCAGTGCAGCACCTCTCTACAGTAACTACGCCCCTCGAAGAGGGATAGGCAGGCGAGACTGTAGAGGCAACTGTGAAACCTGTTTCACAGAAGGAAATGTGAGAAAGGCCACGTATACGAACACATCCTTTGGACCCTGGGGATACCATGGCCGCCCTTGCGGAGCCAGATACGTCCAGGAGCATCCCACAACAGGGGAGCCATTTCCGCCCATTCCTGCAAGCATTCTAGATATTTGCAAAGACGTTGCAGATGAGTACGGCTTTGATTATGAGGCACAGTCAGCCTATCTGTCTTACTACCCCCTTGGATCATCAATTGGACGCCACCAGGACTATGAAGAGAAGGTCAATAAGCCTGTCATCTCAATAAGTCTTGGGGAGGATGCGATCTTTGAGTTCGGAGGACTTGAGCGGTTCGGGCCCTACGAGGATATCATTCTTCATTCTGGAGATGTATTCCTCTTTGGAGGAGAGCATAGATACTGCTATCACAGTGTCAGGAAAGTCATTCCAGATACCAGGCCTGCAGACCTCATCATGGAACCAGTCAGAATCAGTATCACCATCAGGCAATATGAATAATTCCCAAAAGAAGGGCGTTGCGAAAGGAAATGCACAATGCTACAAGAACTCCACAGCAAACTCATAGCAGCCCGGAACTTTGAACTGGTTGCGAAGTTCTGGGGCTGGTACATCCTACTCCGGACCAGCGGGGTCAATGGTAGGCTTACCTGCTACTGGGATCATGATCAAGATTGCCTGGGATATAATGCACCAGAGCGCCTTTGGGAGGTGGCAGACAACATCGATAAGCTTGAGGAACAGATGCAAGAGCGCGGATGTCCTCTCACTGCCATACCCCTGGAGCTATGGCGAGAAGACACTAGATCAGACATTGAGTTACAGCGGTTGGCGAAAGTGTTGGGCCAGCATAGTGAGTAAACCAATGACACGTACCACGCTTCAATTGATAGAGCAGCCAGGAAACGCACACTTAAAGTGAATAAGAGAGCTTAACTGCACCTGGCAGTACGAAGGAGGGATTCTTATGAGTAAAAAGAATAGAGGCGTCAAACCTCTCAATGTGGTATTAGGAACAGCAGCCGTCACCCTGATGGGAAGTGCGATTGTGCAGCAACTGAGTCGCCCGGCGAGTGAGCGCACATGGTATGGTAAAATTGCTGGTGTTCCCTACGATTTCCGCGTACCCACTCCTGAAAAATTGCGCGATACCTTCTGGAACAAGAACACTTCGCAGGTACTGGTTCCTCAGGCATTTGGTATGGGCTGGACGGTCAATTTTTATCCCATCGTACATCCTAAACCTGTAGATGCCTTGCCTGAAAATACAGCAGAGTAAGAGCAAATAGCAACCGATGGAGCAGTTATGAAACATCTCTCGATACTTCATAACTGCTCCATCAGGCTTTCAGTATTCTTTTGCTGGTAGGATCGTATCAGTAAAGAGCGGGAGCGTGAACTGGATGCGCGTTCCCTGACCGGGCTGACTTTCGGCGTGGATGGCTCCTCCGTGAGCGGTGATGATAGCTTTGACGATGGAGAGGCCCAGACCACTGCCACCTGTTGCTCCTGTACGCGAATGATCGGCACGGTAGAAGCGTTCAAAGATGTAGGGCAGATCAGCAGGGTCAATGCCGGTTCCTGTATCGCTGACCCAGACAGTCAGAAACTGCTCTTCAGGCTTTGCACCGATAGTGATGGTGCCGCCAGCAGGAGTATGACGACGCGCATTGTCCAGCAGGTTGAGCAATACCTGGGTGATGCGATCACCGTCGGCTCTCACCAGAGGGGTTGTGGGAGGCATCTCATTCTGCACTGTAATACCAACCTGTTCGCATTCGAATTCGATAACAGCCACTGTTTCATTCACCAGTTCGGACATATTGAGTGGAGCAAAGTCGAAATGCAGTCGTCCCGCCTCAAGCGAGGTCATCTGCTGCATATCACTGACCAGGCGGCGCAGGCGTTGTACTTCGCGTCCGATCAGTTGTGCTGTTTCCTGGCGCACTTTTGAATCAGTAATCACATCATCGGCCAGCGCCTCGCTAAAGCCCTGAACGGCGGTCAGAGGAGTGAGCATATCATGCGCGATATTGGCAATCATGTCACGTCGCAGCAACTCCTGACGCCGCAACTCGGTCACGTCAGACTCAATCTTACCCGCCATCGCATTGAAAGCAAGCGACAGGTGTTCTATCTCATCTTCAGATGTCGGTGGCACCACACGTTGAGCATAATCTCCGCTCTGCATCTTCTCGGCAGCATTTGTCAGGGATCGCAGCGGATTCGTCAAACTCCGTGCCAGCATCAGGCTAAAGAAGGCCACAACGAGTGCTATAATACCCCCGGCAATCAGTATGGCCTTGGTCACATTGTTCAGGAAACCATAAGGAGCTGGACCACTCATAGGGCTCGGACCATTCGTGTAATCCGACTTGACCAGCAATAGCGCACCAATAATCTGTCCGTTTGACTGCCCATTATCGCGGATCGGCTCACAGGTATACATTGCTGAAGAAGCATCACCATCAGGGGAAGAAGTCACTTGCAACTGCTTTTCCGTTCCATCATTGCCTTGTAAAGCCTGGTCAATACATTGATTGACGGCGGAAGAAGCTGAAGAACTCGAAGTGATTGAGGACCAGAGTAGCGAACGAGGGGATGGCTGTTCAGTTTGTGCCATATGGTTGTTATCTACAACCACCAGAACGAAGTCCGGGCCAGATGAAACCACATGATGAACAGTGTTCCAATTTTCTCCTGCTGTATGATAAAACTGGCCAATCTGTTGAGCATCAGTGCTTGCCTGGCTCATAAATTCATTCTGCTGTTGATTGGCAAAGTTATACTGCACGGCCAGTGCTACGGCAATGCTCAAGACAAGAATAGCTCCTAGCGCTACACCGAGATAGCTCAGGACAAGCTTAGTACGCAAACTGCGCTTTGGAAGCGCAACCTGACTTTTCATAATTGTTCCTCTGACGTATACCGATAATCCACCTGCGACCACTTAAGATGAAAGATGCAATTGGGCAAAGAATAGAATACTACTTTCTCTTATCCACTGTTATCTACTGTATACGTCAGAGTATACAAGGAAAAGTTCAAAAAAAAGCAAGAAAAGTGTAAATTTATTGACCAGGCTTCTTGCATTATGATTCTCCTTCGGTTACCACGAGGAGATTGAGGAAGAGGGCATCAGCATTAGCATGCTCACTAGAGATTCAAATCTGTTGAGATATGTGCAGTACTGAATGTTTACGTAGCTTGAATACCCCTGGCCCTCTTTAGAAACTCTAATTTCTTACGAGCAGCAGAAAGTGATGCCTTCAACTTATGAATGTCGCTTTCCTCGGTGGGCCACTGTATCGTTTCAATGTTTATATCGTGTTGCGCGAATGCATCGATCATTGGCAAGAGATCATCCACACGATCCTTAAGCAAACAGATGATGACATGCTGCTGACGAGGAGGCAGCGTTTTCACAATTTTAGTGATCTGAAGCATGTAGTCTTTCGCCGTTTCCTCCAGTTCGAGCTCGTAGGATGGATCTCTCATACCCTTACCAGGTTCTATGAGCGCGCGACCTTCATACAACTCTCCATGCTCATCAACCTTCAATGGTTGAGTGGGTCGGGAGCAATGACGACGAATGATGTTTATCACCTCATGATAAACGATACAATGAATATACGCTTTAATATTATCGATAGGCTCTCTCTGCAGTGCCAGCCATAATTTGCAGCGGGTAATCTGAGCTAGCTCATCAAGTTCCAGGTCCATTACATCGATTGATACAATATCACGAGGCATTTTTTGCCTGGCGAGTCCCACAATATATGAGTCATAGCGCAGGAAGATGTCGTTAATATCTTCCTCATGTCTACGGGTCGACATGATCTCCTCCTTATGCTGCATCGATGCTACTCATTATTGATGTTTTAAGAAAACGATGCTTCACGCAGTTCTATTCATCTGTACAGCATTACGTCTAGATGTCATAAGGGTCGATATGCCTTGAAAAATCCTCTTTGCAGATTTCACCATTGAGTGGTTATCTAGATATTAAGTTGTATTTGCTGTAAAGTCAATCATAATTTCTTGTAGTTATATATATGAGTCAGAGTATTATAGATTATCTTCTTTTAGAGAGGATATGTTCAAAGGCTTTTATCGTATTTTCTCGAAGAAAAAAGTTACAGAACATTGTTAGCTTGACTGAATGGAAGAGAGATGGAAAGAAAATCAGCATGGTCATACAGGTTCGAAGATAAAAACATCCATTTTTCTAAAATTACCTCCTATATTATTTCTGATGATGCTAAATTTAGAAGATAAGATAAGAGAAAAAATTTGACGATGCAAACGTCAAGAAACACGCTATAAATTTGTTGGTTTCATCATATGGCTATGATATAATCTTGAACACAGGGTCGATATACGCAGCAGTTCAAGTCAGGAAGGAGATGCCTGTATGGATGAGCATTTAACCCGTCTCGGCAAAGTGAGAAGATTACCTGATCTCAATGATGACGATTTTTGTGTCAATATCACAAAGGCTGCTGAGATTTCTGGACTCACAGAGAGCCAGATCCGGTATCTAGATAATCTGCCCGGTATTGCTATTGGTAAAAGGCGCTCTGGCGAGCGCAACAGGGTTTATTCAAAGCTAGACGTGATGTTGCTCAGCTGGATTGCCCAGCAAGAAGGTCGCCCCTCTGATATTATTGACTATTTTAAGGAGCGCCAGGAGGAAATTCTACGCGATCTGGGCCATGTCACGTTGCAGCAAGTTGTTGATGTCGAGCGTTCAGTACTGGGGCATGACGTCTTGGTTTCTCGCCTGATTACTGTACTCTTATCGATCTGGCGGGAGGCCATGCAGGCGATAAAGGCAGATGCAACTATCCTTTGTGTGATTTTTGGCCCGCAAGAAGAAGAATGGAAAGCCTCGTTTATTGAGAATTGCAAAGAAAAACGCTCTTTTGATCTGGCTCGTACTCTGGTGGTCTGGTCTACAGTTCCAAAGGAAGATATTCCTCAGGACTCCAATGTTATCTTTGGTAATCTCAGTATTATTTACTCACGACAAAGCTGGTATCTTCCATTCGATGGAAAGGTAATCTTCGATACCAGCCGTTTTACCAGTACTGGTGATCCCTTTGCTGTGGCGATACTATGGATACCTACTTATGATAAGGGGCATGAAGATAAAAAGCTGGAGAGTGGCATACAGAGAAGATTGGAAATGAGTGCTCAGTATCTCAATAAAAGCAAATCTAAGAAGAAGCTGGTAGATTTATTAATGAGAAGCCTCAGGCATATTATCAAACGTTCCTGGCAACCAGTAAGTGTACCTGTTGTCGTCTACTTGCGAGGGGGTATGGGAGAATATCCTGTAGTTCAATGTCTGAAATTGTTGCTCGATACCTGTATTCGTCCATACTTCCCCGATTGCTATTATTATATCGGTAGATTTGATTTAAACGGAGAATTGCTATTACTTTCTCAGGGGGGAGAGAAATCTGCTGGATATCTGCCTATCGCTAAAGCAAATCACGATACTCCCTGGTGGATTCCCTTTGTACGTGATCGAGCCGGATTGGCACTGGCGCAGGATGTGCGTAATGGACCTGGGCACAAAGGCGAGTACGGTTCGGTGGTGTGTTTTCCTCTCATGGCTTTAGAGAGAGTCGTAGGTGTATTAGGGATTGAGACGACTGATCGAACAAAGCATTGTCTGGTGGAGCGACATGGTTATATTGACGCTGATTTACTACGCTATCTCATTTGTATTTCTGAGATAGCTGCCGAGTATCTGAGCCTCATGGAATCCTCTACACAAAAGGCTGAGCGATCGAAAGTAGCATACGCAACTGAAGAGGCGGTGAATTGGTGGCTGAACATCTACCGCTTCGGTGGATCGGATTATACGAGAATTGTGGAAAGGGTGTATGATTGGCTAGAACAGATGCATTTAAGGACGCAGGACGACGTTTGTGTGATTTTGGTCGACGTATACAAAGAAGGTGATCTGACAGCTACTTACCAGGGAGTCGAGGTGGTTGTACACATTATTCAGAAATTGAGAGAACGGCTGCGGGAACTCTTATCAAATGATCCTGTAGCTGCCGATTTAATGGCTGTTAATCAATTGGTCCTTCTTGAGGAGCCGATTGGAGACCACCTTCTGTTCACAGAAGCGCAAATGCCAAGAGATTATCTCTTAATGCTGCTTGAGCAGATCCGTGAGTTCTGGCAAAATCCTAACGATGTGCTGATATGGAAGGGTGTTAAGGTCCAGCCGATTACTCTGCAAGTTGCTGTCTGTCGCTTTGTTGGCCTGATCGACCACGATAGAAAGATGGCTTCTCGTATCATGAACTATCATCTGAAGAAACTGGCTCAACAACTGTATGTCAGGCACCAGGACCGGGCATTAAGTCATGTATTGGAGTATGAAGCGGCAATTGTGACTGAGAAGGTTGTTGAATGAAAGCATCTATAATTATTCCTGTGTATAATGATCCACGTATCAAGTCTTGTATTACCTCCTTATTAGAGCAAGACTTTCCGGGAGAATTATACGAAATTATTGTTGTTGATAATGGTAGTGATCTCGCTATTAAAGAAATTATTCACAATTTTCCGGTGCATTATGTACAAGAAGCGAGGAGGGGTTCGTATTTTGCACGTAATCGTGGACTGGACATTGCTTGTGGGGAGATTGCGGCGTTTATCGATGCTGATTGTGTCGCTGATCGCGCCTGGCTACGTAACCTGGTATCCTCTTTTAAGGAAGAGAACATTGGTGGAGTTGGTGGCAAAATTTTGAAGCAGTCTGCTGAAACCTGGGTGCAGGCGGCAGCGGAGGATCTGGCCGAACAACAACTGACTCCTCAATCGTTCCCCTTTCTTCCATATCCTTATATTGTGACGGCCAATGCCGCCTACAGAATGTCGATTTTACGTGAACTGAAAGGCTTTGATACACAATTCCAATCTGGAGGTGATGTGGATCTCGCCCAGCGTGTGCAAGATCGTAAATATCATGTCCTGACGATGCCGGAGGCAATTGTGTATCATGCGTCCCGAAGGACGCTCAAGGAGTATTGTAAACAATATTTTGGATATGCTGTTGGACATACACTTCTGTTCAAGAAATATCACAAAACTATGAAAATGCGTGCCTTTGTGAATACCTATCCTTTGCAAGGACTGCTGTTACTAATGCTGAACTGGATGAACCCTTTTGTCCTCTTAAAGTGCATGTCTTCTCATATGATGACTTCATCGCCTAAAGAATTCTTAAAGCTGGTGAAGTATATAGTGCTTATTTACGGCAACTTGTATGGTTCGGTAAAGCACCGTGTCTTGTTTCTATAAGTTAAGAACTATGTTTTGCCGACTCTCCTGAATACCTTCTTCAGTTCTTCGGTGTTTTCATAAAGACTGGTGATTTCCCTTTTAATGTCTGCAATGGTGCAGTGAGCAGATAAGTAAGGGGTCCCAATGAGTTAAATAATGGTCTTACGATGCCTGCCAGGACCAGAATTGTCACATTCGGCTTGTCTCCTAGATACCTGGTCCAGAGGGGAAAGCGACAGAGCCACTTTATGGGTATGTACATGTACAGGAGCACTGAGAGCAGTGCCAGGAGGACTGTGATCGGATAGTGAATGATAAGCATTGCCAGCGCCACCGTAAGGAGAGGAGCGCCGAATGCCCACTTGAAGGTGAGGTAGTATCGTTTGATAACCAGCCACGTGAAAAAAGCATTCCGTGGATAGTAGTAACGATAGAGGTTCACCTCCCCACTGAACCAGCGGCTCGTTTGTGGAATGGTATCCGTGGGGGTAGGTGCGTATCCACAAATGTCTACTATGGGTAGTAATGTGATAGGTATGCGGTTGAATGCCAGGCGGTAACCCAATTCCAGGTCCTCGGTAAGGGTTTTAGTATTAAAAGGAGCATTTTCAACAGGGGTTTCAGTATTAAAAAGGGCGTCATTTTGCAGGAGATCTGAGCGGAGAAAGAGACCATGACCCGTACAGGGAGGCAGCGATACTATAGGACGCTTTTGTTGATGACGGTGATAATTTTCTCGCAGGACAGCCACATTTCTACCCAACTCCCATTTTGTCTGGAGGAATGCTCCTACACGCTGGAATGTACCGATACGCCTGAAGTTCTCCAAGTAAATTGCTGGTTGCTGGTATATAGAATCCTCTGCGTGAAGCATGGCCCTGATGACGTGGGGCTCTGGCCTTGAATCTACATCATAGATACCGAAATAAGTTCTCTGGTTGCCTCCTATCGGCTCATTGTCTAAGATCCAGTGAATGGCCCAATTGAGTTGATCAGCCTTCTTACCGTCTATGTAAGGATAATGGAGCCAGGTAAAGTCATACTGCTGCGTTAATGCTTGAAGCGCTTGAATTGTAGCACCATTTTCGCCTTCTTTCTGTGTAGAGATATAATAGAGATGTAGTTCTGCATAAGAAGTAAATTGCGTAAAATATTTAACGCTGGCCTCTATAACGGTCGCTTCATTATAGACAGGAACCAGTAGATGAATACAGTTAGTGAGCGTTTCAGTAGATTCCTCTAATTCACGATGCTTGAGCCAGTGTAAAGAACTCTTTAATCGCCAGAGATGATGGCAACATTCGATCAGGTGGATAAAAGTAACTGTAAAGCACAAGCAATCAAAATAATACCAGTTCATCTGTCCATCTCCTACCGGCATAATTTCTAGGGATTAGTTGCTATTCTACGCTCATTTCTGCGTTGTATTGCTCAAGAAAATCGGAGACACGATCGGGCAGCGAGCGTTTTTCTTGACGTTTCATCTCTGCTCGCTGTTCGTCCCGGCAAGAGCAGTCAAGTGCTGCAATTGTAAGGAGATCATGGTGAACGTTATATGCTTGTAGAGCGGTGAGAAGGGTATGGGTGCAGGAAGGGCAGGTGCGGGGATAGAGAGTATCACCATCTTTACCGTCCAGATCAAGACAGGTCACACGAATGTTGCAGATTGTGTGAGCAATAGTGAGAATATCGACGATGGTCCAGAGAGATGGAGCGGTAAACAGATTGCGTCTGGCAAGCTCAGCAGCAAGAGTATAAGGCGCAATACGCGTAGGACAGATCGATACGTCTTCATAACCCAGTTCTGCAACGTAGCGGATAGATGCTACTGTATCATCAACGGCTTCCTGCTCCGTGAGAAATGGTGGTTTAACCATCAAGTAGGCTCGTGCTGTATAACCGTACTCCCATAATAAGTGGGATGCACGCTCAAATTGCTCCCTGGTACATGTTGTGTTCACACAGACATTTCTTACTGTATCATTGGCGGATTGTAAGCCAATAGCCACGATCAAACGTTTATTGCCAAGATGAGTTCGCGCTTCTTCCATAAGCTGTGGTGTGATAAACTGTGGTAACGACTCCACCATCAAACCTTCGCAATGCGAACCAGCAATTGCCTGGTAAATATGCTGTCGAGCAAGAGAAGGTATCTCTTTGCTGGCGAACCAGTTGCCGCTATTATACACACTGATAAGCTGATAAGAATCAAGAGGATCGCTGCTAAAAGCTGCATTAAACTGTTGTAAAAAATCTTCAGCCGTTAATTTGAGCCGAAGACCGTAAAATGCCTCATTGGGGATGGGACACATAGTACACGTTGCCGCAGTACAGCCAGGAGCAGCGAGGATAATCTTTTTGCGCCTGTAAATTCTACCCCCCTCATAAAAGTCATAGTCATTCACAGAAAAAGGCTTATCCACAACTCCCATGTCAAGCTGACTACGACGTATACTCAGCGTAATTCTGCTCAGCCGCTGACGCAATCGTGTAGTATTCTGGTACGCTGATTGATTCAACATAGATACCATGTCTGTTTTTCCTTTACGAGTGACTCTGTGTCGATGCATCCCTTGGGTGTTTGAAGTGAAAACACATTAATTTATAGTTTATATAAACTATAAATTAATGTGTCGTTTTTATTATAATATCAAATATTTTAGAAAAGGCATATATTATGGAAAATGTGCCGGGCTGGAAGGAAAATAGCAAGGTTGTTCTTGTTTCTTAAGCGTCTTTCTACTAGCTACCACTGGCATCTATTTACAGTGCGAGATTATATCATGTCGCATTTAGAAGTCAAGTAAAGAAATATGATATAGTTTAACAGAGATCCGGTGTGCTTATAAACTGTGAGATAATCTCTAAAAAAAGAGCGGTCTTTAATAAAAATATATGAAAATCATGGATATGATTTAGAGTAAGAACGGGCGGCTGATTGTTTTGCGAGTAATCAATACGCGCTTTGTCTCTGTATCCTGCTTAATCGTTTGCAAGTTCTTTTCCGATTTAGAAGATAATGAAATAAAAAAAGCTCTCTGACTCAGTGGAAATAGTACATAATCTGCTATTATCAGATCTATTTTTGATGTTCGCATTTGACAGCATACTGAGAAATGATAATATCTATGATATTTATTTTATTTGCTCAAATAAAGTGAAATTTCATAACAGCAAGATAGTCTTATTGTGTGATGGAGCGTGTTATGCATCCCTGGGATCGGATTTACGCCTACTTTCTTGAGCGAGGCTTTCCTGAAGATCTCCTCGATTTCGTGTGTATTCACCGTGAGGAGGCGTTACAAATTGACGCCATTATCCAGGAGAAACAGCCGCGAGTATTACTAGAGATTGGCTCCTTTATCGGTCTCAGTACAGGAGTGCTTGCTCTTACCAGTCCTCCACAGTGTACTATAGTAAGTGTAGATCCGAATTTTCCCGTGGGTCTTCTCTCACCAGACGTTCATTATTTTGAAGGGGAGAGAACTCTTTTTTTTCTCAAAAAAATGCTTCAAGATTTTAACGTATCATCCAAAGTGGAGATCCTGGAAGGATACTTTTCATACGCTTCTTCGGTCTACCGAGATCGTTTTATTGCTCGGGGAGGAGATCCTCAACTTCTTGCTCATCAGGAAGTAGCGATTGTTGGATCAAAGGCGAGAACATTTGCTCCTTACGACCTCGCATTTCTTGATGGAGATCATTCTACGGAAGTGGTTTATAGTGATTTATTATTGATACAAAAATATCTTGCTAAAGATGGCATCATTATCTTGCATGACGCTGCTGATCAAAACTATTGGGAACCGTACATACGGGCTGCAGTAATGCACTTCCGAGACGATTATCCCGCATTCAGGTTTGATAGACGTGGTAATCTCGGGTTTCTCTCAATGCCAACCGATGACTGAGAACATGATGCGGTTGATCCATGCAGGTCTTTTACCTTTGTTGAAGGTGAACTAGTCCTTATGCGCCATTTGCTCTTCTTTTCGCTTCTCTTTTCTACTGGCTGCCGCCGCCTGAGCAGCAGCCTTGCGTCGCTTGCGCACAAGAGCCTGGTGTTCGCTGCGCCAGAGTTCAATATCGCTGCTCGTCAAGGTCAGGATAACCCGTCGATCATAGACGGCATATGCGTGGTCGCTGCCGGCCTTGCGAAAACTGCCATAGCCGAGGACGGGCAGCTTCTTCTCCTCCGTCCAGCGTTTGCGCTCGGTGGTCGTGCAGCCAAGCAGCGTTTCGAGTTCCCAGGGTGGCACAGCCAGTTCAAAGGCAAAGACTTCAAAAAACTGGGCTCTGGCGCTTCTGTCCATCTCCAGGTGTGTCAATAGATGTTGCACGAGATTGGCCTTGATCTCCCGTGAGCTAGCGGGCAGTTTGAGAAAGGTCAGAAATGCTCCCAGTTGCTCTTTGGAAAGTAGAGTCGCCCATTCTTCAGGCAAGACGACCGTTTCAGCGAGATCTGGACAGGTCGCTTCCTGTCCTTGCGCGCTCAAACGTGTGATAGCTTTGATCCACTCTGGCTTCCTCGCTTCCTCCAACTCGCGTTGTCGCGCCAGATAGGCGACGCGGTTGGCTTCGAGTTGAGCCTCGTATTGTGTCAGGATTTCCGGCCACAGAGTCATGAAATCCTGAACTGCCCTGGGAACGTCTATCTGCAAGACCTGTTTCAGCTCAAAGACATCCCCACGCGAAGAGAGCACAAATGCTTCTTGCTGTGTCGCCTCTGATCTGATGCTGTATTGTTCTGAGAACAACGTCAGGCATTGTCGTATATCGTCAGTTGGTATAAAAGTAGGTACGGGCGCACCGTTAAAGAGTTTTCCTTCTGCCTCAAATGCCTTACGAATCGTGCTTAACTCAATACATATATTGGCCAACTGCGATCCCATCTTCTGTACGCTGATATACGGACGACGATTTTTTTTGCATCTGCTCTGGACGAGAACTGGAACTTGATTGCTGACTTCGGGACCCAGTAGCAGATAGCCACACTGCCATGCCCGCTCGACCAATTCATTCTCGAGTTTGCGCTGTTGTGCTCTGCGCTGTTTGCGTGTGAGTTGTTGTTGTGGAACTGGTGGAGCTGTTAGCGACTCTTTGCGCCAGATCTGTCTGTGGAAAGGTTCCCGCGCACCATTGCTGAGCCAGACAGCCAATGCGCGCAGCCACTCCTGTCCTCTCGGGGGGCAGGCCTGACCCTCCGCCTTAGCGTCCAGCATGCAGACTTGATAGGCCAGTTCGGTAACAAGGTCAAACTGTTTGATAGGCGTAGTGATGAGGTGTTGCTCGAGAGCTGCCACATCCAGACACACAAACTCGCCATCTGGATCGGCATAGCCTTCGACTTCCCACCAGGCCGTATAGGTCGCGTACAAGAGGTGTGAATGCGATGAACGTATCCCATAGCCCAGCAGCAGACAGAGATCATCCAGTGCTTCATCCATATATTCTTCACCGACCATGCGCTCAAACCAGGACGCGAACAGCGTATTGAGCTGTTCATTGCTATACTGCAAGAGCGCAGCCCGGCAATATTGCAGCAGTTTCTCCGTTTCCTGCTCCATAATCCACGTTCCCCCTTACTAATATTTGAGTTTTTCTGCTTCCTTGCTTCTCGTTAATTGAGGAAGCGGTAATTCCAGTGATGTTTATTTTACACGGATACAGAGATTTACGCAAAACTGAGTTCAACACGTTGCTATCCAAATGTCCTTTGAGCAAAGTGTGATCTCTATTTCATGCAGAGTATGACAGCTTGCCTGACTCCAGGCCTACTGATTGATCTGTTTTCTATGGTATCATGTAAGGAAATAAGCGCGCCCTTTCCAGGATATTCGGTCATTGCAATGTGGAGGCTATGCCTATGCGCTGGCTCAAGAGAGATCTGTGGAGAACTGGTATCGCCATAGTAGGCATGCTGCTTCTCCTGATGCTCATGGCGTGGGTTTCAGTAGTAGCGGCTGGGGCACATGAAGGAGCGTCGGAATCCGCTGGGCCAGTAACGGTAACGGTGCTGGCGACGCCAACAGAAGATGCCACTGTGACCACATTGAGTAAAGAGAAGCTTGCTCAGGAAGTCAAGCAACTCAAGGAACAGAATGAGCCAGATCTCTTGGAGTGGCTCCGAACGAATGCGTCCATTCTCCTCTCAACACTTGTTGTGGTGATCGGTGCTCTCATTGGTCTGTGGCGCTGGCTTGGCGACCGACGAGACGAACACGAGAAGCGTCGGGAAGACCAACGTAGTGAGCAAGAGAAACGAGCGGAAGAGCGCTTCCAGTCGGCTGTGACAGGATTAGGAGACGAAAAAGAGGGTGCCAGGATCGGTGCGGCTATTCTCCTTCGGACCTTTCTCCGTCCGGGTTACGAACAATTTTATAGTCAGACCTTTGATCTTGCGGTTGCTAATCTACGTCTTCCCCAAACCCCTCACCCACCAGAAGATCCAAATACTCCCTTGCCGCTCACCACACTCAGCCAGGCACTCATTGTTGTCTTCAAGGAAGCCTTTCCACTTGCCCGAAGTCAGGATAAAAGAAGCCCTGAGTCTCTAGATGCGACAGGCATCCAACTAGACAATGCCTACCTTAGGGGTGCTGATCTGAAACAGGTGTGGATGCCACAGGCGTCCTTACGAAAAGTCAATCTCAGCGAGGCCAGGCTCAGTGGAGTCAATCTCAGCGAGGCTAAGCTCAGCGGAGCCAGGCTCAACGAGGCCGATCTCAGCAAGGCCAGGCTCAGTGGAGCCGATCTCAGCGAGGCCGATCTCAGCAGGGCCAGGCTCAACGAAGCCGATCTCAATAGGACCTACTTCAGCGGGGCCAGGCTCAGCGGAGCCGATCTTAGCGGAGCCGATCTTAGAGAGGCCAGGCTGAGCGGGGCCGATCTCAGTTGGGCCAGGCTCAGCGGGGCATACCTCAGCGGAGCCGATCTCGATGGAGCCAATCTCAGTGAGGCTGATCTCAACGAGGCTGATCTCAGAGGGGCCAACTTACGCGGAGTCGTCGGACTGACGAAAGGGCAGTTAGAAAACCTCTAAAGCAAGAGGTGCCACCATTAATGAAGACTCTATGGCCAGTTCATCCAGGTCAACCGTTTGACTTCCCGTGTCATCGTGAAGCAAGGCTGTACAAGCCTCATCAGACGGATTTCCTTCGACTCGGTGATCAAGATATCCCTAAAAGCACAACATCAGAGGGAGCGTTTCACGCTCACGACGGACAGCTTATGCCTCAAAGGACGGAGTGCCGATTGCCGAAGGTTTACCTGCGGATTGAAGACCAGTTTGGCTCTTCCACAAGACCTCCAATCTCAGCAGCCATAACAGCGCTGAGATTGGAGGTCTTGTGGAGCATCCAGCACATCTTCATTCCCAAATGGGCATACTGACTCAACGCGGCCAGGAGAGCTTTGACACTGTCGACGAGATTGAGCAAGCGATCCATATAACCACTGCTCAACTCAACTGTCGAGCCAAACCGCGGGTTTAGGGACCTTCCCCATAGACTGTGTTCATATCATGCAAGAGTCGTGTGCAGACATCTCAAATCCTTTCCCTTTGGGGAAATTGTGTACTGAGTCAGTCTGGTGTCCCTGCCTAGTTTTGCTAGGATGGACAGTCATGCGTTCCAAGAAACTTCCTAATTTCATCCTCATTATCAATTTCGTCCTCGTTGTCAATTTCGTCTTCATTGTCAATTGCGGCCCCTTCGCCACTTGACTGTGTCCAGGCAAGGAACAGGCCATCAGGTGTTTCAATGATAGAAAGATCTGCTCCTGGAGGGCGGTCTTTATCGTATTTCGCCACTTCCTTCAGTTTCGCATTTAGATCCCTGGTGGCAATCTCTAGCTGCTCAGTGTGAAATTTCGATATGCTGCCACATTCGAACTGGGCGGCAGCACACAGCTTCCCTGTTTTGCGCTTGCAATTGATAGTGCCTCCATCACCTTGCTGCCATTTCGGCATAATAGTTTCTCCTTTCGAGAAGATTCTGAACTTTCTGAATATCTTCTGGCTTCACAACAAACAACAAGCATTTCTTACAATCATACACGCTCCAATTGTGTTCCAACATAGTACCAGATCGAGTAAGAGTTCAGGTGATAGGTCCGTACTCATATGCGCCGATATCACAGCGCTTCCCTTGAGGTCGTTGTATGCCACGCTGATCGGTAGAGATGTTGTTGACGTGGCAGGTTGCGGGAGGTATACGGTCTATAGCTGGACTGTTTTGTAGCAGTCGGTGAGTCCAGGTGTGGGATTGAGCCAGCCCGCCATTATCTTGCAGTCGTGAGATGCTTATTGAGTGGATCACTGGCGAAGGTCGTACTAGAAAAGTCCTGGATCAGATTGTAGCCATCCGAGATGAGAGGCCCCGAAATGTTTGGATGTACGGAAGCACTATTTCCGACGATGATACTGTTTCGTATCGTTACGCCCTTACTATTTGCGATGTAGCCCCCCCCACCCTCACGTGCCGTATTGCCGTAAATGGTGCAAAAGGTGATATCAACCTGACCACCAGAACTAAAGATGCCACCACCATTATAAGCAGTCGTATTGTCGGAGACAGTACTGTTGGTGAGGATGAGTGTTCCTTGATAATTATAAATGCCGCCGCCGCACATACCACCAGTTGCTCTATTGCCGGAAACAGTACTATTGCTGAGGGAAAACGTGCCTTCGTCGTAGATGCCACCACTACAGACGAATTTGGAATTGTCACCAGACGCTCTATTGTCAGAGACAGTGCTGTTGGTGAGGATGAGCCTGTCTAAACTGAGGATTCCGCCCATGCAGAGACTCTCAGTGCTGCCGCCAGAAACACTATTGTTAGAGACAATAGTATTAGAAAGAGTAAGTGCGCCTGCATTGAAGATGCCGCCAGCACAGAGTAAGTCACCGTTGTCAACAGACACCCTATTGCCGGAGATAACACTGTTAGTAAGGCTAAGTGTACCTCGATTGTAGATAAAGCTATTAAGGCCGGGGCTTGTGCTTCTAAGCTTGAGGGTGCTGTCCTTGAAGGCTAAATCAAAAATGGAGACAGAGACGCTAGTGATGATATAAACGACAAAGCCCCTAGAATCATTGCTGATGGCAACGTTCCCGGCACCTGGACCACGAAGCGTGAGGTTCTTGCTAATATTCAAATTCCTGCCCGTCAGTCGAATAGTTCCCCGCAAACCGGGGTCAAACGTGATGGTTGCCCCATCAGGCGCCGTAGTAATAGCCTGGCGCAGCGATCCTGGACCATCGTTCTGGAGATTGGTGACATGTGTCGGATCGCCTGGCTGACGCGACAGCACCAGGCCTGCCACCCCTGTTGTGGAGAGGAGCAGCAACACCACAATGACTACGCCCAACGCAAACTGAACACGACGGCGAGTACTTGCCTGGAGGAACGCTATCTCCTGCTGACTCGGCACGTTGCGCCTGGCCCACGTGTTCGCTTCCTTGAGCTGAGAACCACGATACAGCCGGTCCCTGGGCATACTGCGCCGCTCCCACTCCGCAACATCCTCGCTGATGGTTTGTTGCAAGTGAATATCCTCACGTGCCTCTCGCAGCCAATCTGCAAGGCGTGTCCATTCGCGAATGAGGGCTTCATGGCTCACCTCGATGGTGGTGGTTCCTGCAATTTTATTGGTCATAAGTAGGCGTGCTGCAATGAAGGTATCGGCGACCTCATGCATGATCTTCGTTTGCTCAGAATCGGGGAGCGAGAGTTCCGTCAAGGAAACGCGACGACGCGTCGTGTCTTGCTCGGTAACCCCTGGGTCGATCAGGCGCAGGAATAAAGCACGTGCCAGGCGGCGATGTTCTTCGGAAGGCAACAACGCATAAGTGGACTCGGCATGCTCTGCCAAAGCTCCTTTCACTCCGCCGATCTGCTGGTAGGCCTTGCGCGTGAGCCAGTGGCCATCGCGCAGGTGGAAGAGCTGGTCCAGCGTGAACTCTAAGAGCGGCAAGGCACCAGCCTGTCCCTGTGCCTCGAAGAGCAGGTCGCCAACCAGGTTGCCCTCGAAGAGCAGTTGCACATCAGGCAGGATGGCAGGCTGCTCGATGACTGCTCGCAGTTCGTGCGGGTTCATGGGGAGCACTGGTGTATGATGCGCCTCGATCAGTTGGCTTAATTGCAGGTAATGCATCGGCCGGTCGTAGAAGTCGGCGCGCAAGGTCAACAGGAGGATGAGTGGGCCACGAGGCTCTGTCACAGCGGCTACGAGCAGGTCAATGAAGTGCTGGCGTTCCTGCTCGGACAGCGTCTGGGTGAACAGTTCTTCAAACTGGTCGATCATGAGCACGACTTTGACCCCCGGTCGTTTGACCAGTTGGGTGGCAAGCAAGTGGAGGCCACGGGCCGAGTCGTCTTCCAGGTCGTGACGAATGGCCCGCAAACTCCTTTCGGGCAAGCGGGGCGCGAACGCCAGGATGAGGGACTCAAGAGGACGCTTCCCCGGTTCGATGGGGTCGAGGTAGACCCACGCCTCACTGCCGGGTAGCGCATTTTTCTGGAGTCCCGGCAGCAAGCCAGCCATCACCACGCTCGACTTGCCCGAGCCACTCGGTCCAATCACCGTGAGTAGGCGTGAAGCAGGCGCGGTGGATTTTTCTGCTGTGAGGAAACGCTCAATGGTTCCTGCCAATTCCTCAATAAGAGTGTCGCGCCCGAAGAAATCAGTGGCGTCATCTCTGGTGAAGGCGCGCAGGCCCTTGTAGGGGTTGCGTGGTTCGCCTGGTGGTATTGGAAGGGTTGGCTCCTCAGGAGTACCGACGGGTGTTTCTGCCTCAAGGAAGGCGATAATCTCATCGAGTGCAGCCCTGTAACGCGTCTCGCGTGCATCGACCAGGTCAATCATGGCGGTCCTACCCCAGGTTTCAGGGAGTACGGAGGCGATATCATTGCCTGCTGCCCAGACGAACACCAGATGCCGCTGGTACATGCCGACGATACGGAGTTGCTCTTTGAGCGTGTGTGAGGAGCGCGTGTGAGGAGAGACGACCACCAGGGCCATCTGTGCATCACGGATCACCTGTCGCAGTGTGTCTTGCTGGTCCGCACCGGGTACGTAAGCTAAATGAGCATTGGAGACGAGGATGCCGCGCTCCTGCAGATCGTCTTGCAGGCGCGCCGCAAAGGCTCCGTCAGCGGGGGCGGAAATAAGAAAGACCCGCTGCTGGGCTTGTGAACCATAAGGTGAATGAGTTCTGGTCGTGGGCGTGGCCTCCGATGAGGGCGAGATGGCCACGAGTGGGGCTGTGACCTCGGAGTCAACGTCCAGGACAACGGCGTTCTCGCGACTGGCCCGTTCTAATGCGAATGCATAAGCTTGCACGCTCACAAAGCGCTGCTGTGGGTCCTTTGCCAGTGCTCTGAGTACCACGGTTTCCACGGCAGCAGGTAGCTCAGGGCAGATTTGCCGTAAGGGCGCAGGGGCAGCATGGATATGCTGGTTGATAAGTTCCCAATAGTTCCCCGCGAAAGGACGCTTGCCACAGAGCCATTCGTAGGTGACAATGCCGAGGGAATACTGATCACTGGCGAACGTGGGTTTTCCTTGCAATTGCTCAGGCGGCATATACGGCGCGGTACCAGCTCCCTCTTGCAAACTGAGCAGTTCAGGCGAGGGAGCAAACAAGGCAAGGCCATAGTCGCTGATCAGGATGTGCTGGTCGAAGTCCAGCAAGATGTTCTCTGGCTTGACATCGCGATGGATGATGCCACGGTTATGAGCGTATTGGAGAGCAGCAGCTATCTGCTTAACGTAGGCTACCGTCGTCACGAGTGGCAGGCGCGACCCCGGTGGGTAACGAGATCGTACCGTTCCGCTAGGTGCATAGTCGATCACTAGAAAGGGGATATCGCCTTCCACACCGAATTCAAGCACACGTATGATGTTTGGATGCCTCAAGCCAACCAGTGTCTGTGCCTCTTTGAGGAAGCGCTCCATTTCTTCGTCTTTGGGAGAGGTGCGCAGCACTTTGAGAGCAGCCTCGCTTTTAAGATACAAGTGTTCGCCGAGATAGACCTCCGCGAAGGCTCCGCGCCCTAGATGGCGAACGAGGCGGTAGTTCCCTAGTTGGTGCCCTGTGAGATCAGCCATACTTCCCCCTCTAAATGTCAGCAGTTCTCCTTAGCGAAAAGCGAAAGAAACCGCGTCAAGTGAACATCAAATGATATACGCACGACGAAGGAGTTTTTAGTGGCTGATTTCATGCATTCAAAACAGGTTTTTCTCCCCTATGAGGAGTCATTTTCTTCATATTGTTAGTAAGCGGGCTCTGCCAGATAAATTGACCTAAAATGAGCGAGCGTGTCATCAGGTAACATTCAATGGCATACAAACGCAAAGCGTGAGACTTGATGAGAGGAACAAAACTCTTGGTGTAATGTTAGCTGAGACAATATCCGAAAGAGAACTACCGAGGTGACCATTGTAACTCTACCACATATTTGTAGCTTTTTCAAGGGTGAGGCCCAGATTTTGCGAGGAGCAGGAACTGCTCGCATTGGTTTTCCTTTTCCGGCCAGATGAAAAGAATAGACTGCTGAAGAAAGTTCTCTTGGAGAAGGAAGGATATAAGCGAACAGCCGTTCAAAAAGAGCAAGATTGAAGAAGAAAATACACCGTCGGTGTGCTACACTTGCTTTTGAGGAAGATCGACGGAGCTGTCTCTCCACTATGAAACGTGCCACGAGTTGTGGCGGATGTTTCACGGATGGATGCTCCGAATAGTCATCTCGAAAGAAGGAAGTGAGCCAATGTTCAAAAACACGAAAGCATTTTCCGGTTTTTCAGTCAACGACCTGCAAAAAGCGAAGGAGTTCTATGGCCAAACGCTCGGGCTAGAGGTGTCCGAAGCGTACGGTCTGGTAACACTCCATATCGCTGGCGGGACGAAGATCTTGATGTATCCGAAGGAGAACCATACTCCAGCCACCTTCACCATCCTGAATTTTCCGGTCGCCAACATTGAGCAAGCGGTAGATGAGCTGGCCAGGCGGGGCGTGCATTTCGAGTCCTACCATGAAGGTGACCTGGTGACAGACGAAAAGGGGATTTTCCGTGGCGGGGGTCCGAAGATTGCGTGGTTTAAAGATCCGGCTGGCAATATCTTGTCTGTGCTTGAACAGCAGGAATAAATAGCGGTTAAATAGGCGAGGCGGTCATGTGCTGCCACTCACAAGCAACACCGTGAAGGTGAGATAGAATGGAGGGAGCAGACGATGAGCACTGCAGGATTGTCCTGGGCGCGGCTCGCCCGTATGCACGATGTCATGGCAGGCTATGTCGAGCGCGGCGACGTGCCCGGTCTTGTCACACTCGTCAGCCGGCGGGGCGAAGTGCATGTCGATGTGATTGGGGCGCAGGCGTTCGCAGACCCTGCCCCGATGCAGCGCGACACGATCTTTCGCATCTCCTCGATGACTAAGCCGATCATCGCTGTTGCGACAATGATCCTGGTAGAAGAATGCAAACTGCGGCTGGACGATCTTGTGGATCGATGGCTCCCCGAACTGGCGGAGCGTCAGGTGTTGAAGCGACTCGACGGGCCGCTCGACGAGACCGTGCCCGCGAAGCGACCAATCACAGTACGTGACCTGCTCACCTTCCGCATGGGCTTCGGGCAGATGATGGCATCGCCAGATGCGTACCCGATTCTCTTGGCTGCCAATGAGCAGCAGATTGGCATGGGGCCACCGAACCCGTCGGCAATGCCTGCGCCTGATGAGTGGATGCGCCGCCTGGGACAGCTTCCGCTCATGCACCAGCCGGGCGAGAAGTGGATGTACAACACGGGGTCCGACGTGCTAGGCGTGCTGATTGCGCGCGCCTCGAATCAGCCGCTTGAGACGTTCTTGCGCGAACGCATCTTCGAGCCGCTCGGCATGAAGGACACCAGATTCAGCGTGCCTGAGGCAGCGCTCGACCGGCTGGCAACCAGCTACTGGACCGATCCCACGAGCGGGAAGCTTACCGTCTATGACGAGCCCAGGGGCGGACAATGGAGTCGTCCGCCAGCCTTCCCGTCGGGAGCTGGCGGACTGGTTTCGACCATCGACGACTACCTGTCCTTTGGCCAGATGATGCTTTCCCAGGGCAAACACGGCGGTGAGCGCATCCTATCGAGGCTGTCAGTCGAGACCATGACGACCGACCAGCTGACACCCGAGCAGAAAGCGGTGTCTGGCCTGTTCCCTGGCTTCTTTGACAGCCAGGGTTGGGGCTTCGGCGTCTCCGTTATCACTAGGCGCGACGACATTGCGGCGGTACCCGGTCGTTACGGCTGGGATGGCGGCCTGGGCACTTCCTGGTATTCCGACCCCAGGGAGGACATGGTCATCATCCTGATGACTCAGAGCGCCTGGGCATCGCCCAGCCCACCGAACGTCTATTTCTGGACCCTGGCCTACCAGGCGATCGACGACTGAGACGCTTCCGTCGTCTACTCTGAGCGTGCTGGAGAGCTGGTTCGATCGGGAGTTCTAAAGTGCGCTTGCAAGTAGCAGAGTGCAGAGGCGACAGCCTCTGCTTCGGTCAGGGCATGCCCTTCTGACCAGGTGGCTTCGAAGGCCCCTGTCTCCAACTGCGCTCGCACATGGGCGACCGCCTTTTCATACTCAGCCTGGGGGAGCGGCTCCAGCAGAGAGCCGTCCTGTTCCCGCAACGCCTCGACCACCCCGAAGAGCCGGGTGGCCGCTCCATAATCCTCACGAGCCAGGGCCAATTTGGCGACGATCAGCAGGCGTGCGACGCTGAATTCGCGGTTGGAGAAATTGGCGAGAAAGCCCTGCGACAGCGACAGGCTGTCGCTGACCAGTTTGGCCGCTTGCGGGTCGTTGCCCTGATGCAGCGCCAGGTCAGCCAGGCAGTGAGTGGCATGGGCAATGCTCATCTGATTGCCAAGATCACGGCACAGTGCCAGCGTTTCTTGCAGCTGCCTCTCTGCCACCTTGTAATTTCCTCGGTACAGTTCTAAGGTGCCAAGATAGACCAGCCAATCGGCAATTTCAACCCGGTTCCCCAATTCACGGGCAATCGCGACAGCCTGCTGGAGAAGCGCCGCTGCGCGTCCATAGTCGCCCCGGTAGGTGGCAAGCCGCCCTAAGTTGCCCAGAGGACTGATCATCAGTTCACGGTTCTGATCCGCCTGGGCGAAGGCAAGACTTTCCTGATAGAGTTCTTCTGCCCGGGCGAGGTCGCCCTGCATCCGCGCCCGGTCACCGTAGAGAAACAACGCCGCGGTCAATTCGAAACGGGCTTCCATCCGCCGCAATAAGGCAAGGGCTTGCTCGAACAGCCCGCTGGCGGCTTCGTAGTCTGGTGTAGCAAAGCTCCTACTGACGTAGGACATGGCCACAATATCCGCCAGTCCTAACTTTTGACCGAGCCGGAAGGCTTCTTCAAAATAGCTCGCCGCTTTGCCCTCATGCAGTTGGCCAAACAATGTCACAGCATTCGCCATGGCATACGCGCGTGTTGGCGTCTCACCCATCGTCCGCGTCAGGCCCGTATCCAACCACGCATACCCTTCGCGCCAGTACCCACGCCGGGACCAGAACCACCACAAGGCGTTCGCCAGCCGCAAGCCGGCTTCGACTCGTTGCCCGTTGATCCCCCACTCCAGTGCTGCGCGCAGATTGTCGTGTTCGGTTTCGATCCGCCCAAACCACGTCACCTGTTCCACGCCACGCAGCCGCGGGTTCGCTGCCTCTGCCTAGGTCACGAAGTAGTCGAGGTGCCCATCCCTTGTGGCTGCCAGCCCACCTGCTGCCCGCAGCTTCTCCTGAGCAAATTGACGGAGCAGTTCATGCAGGTCATAGCGCCCAGTGGGGCTGGCGCGTACCAGCGATTTTTCTGCGAGGGCGGATACCATATGCAGTGATGCGCCCGCGATGCGCGCCGCAGCATCCGCATCAAAGCTCCCGCGAAAGACGGATAATTTGCTTAGAACCGCTTGTTCAGCCTCAGAGAGCAAGTGCCACGAATGCTCGAAGAGCACGCGGGTGCTGCGGTGGCGCTCGGGCACGTCGCGCAGGTTGGTCGAAAGGAAATCGAGGTCGTGCTGGATGTGAGCCGCGATGGAGTCGCAGGGCATGTGATGCGCCCAACTCGCCGCCAATTCGACGGCAAGTGGCAGCCCTTCGACCAGTTTGCAGATGCGGGCGACGGCGGCTACATCGTCCAGCTGAAAATTCGGCCTGCTGCGACGGGCGCTCTGCACGAACAGTTGGACGGCGCTGTAGGCTTCCGCCCCCGCCTCTCTTTCGCTCTGTGGGAACGGCAAGCCATCGACTGGGAAGAGCCATTCGCCTTGCACATTGAGCCGTTCGCGCGAGGTCGCCAGGATTTTGACGGCGGGCGCGCCAGAGAGGATCTCGGCCAGCACCTCCATCCCCTCAATCACATGTTCGCAGTTATCCAGCAGCAGCAGCAGGTGCTTCTCACGCAGGTAGTCAAGCACCTGCGCCTTCTGGTCGGCGTCGCTGTAAAAGTGCACCTGGAGGCGTTCAGCGATGGTGGGCATCACGTACTCCGGCGAAGCGACACCGGAGAGCGGAACGGTCCACACGCCCGCCGCAAAATCAAGCGCTTTGCCTGCCGCTGCCTGATAGGCCAGCCGCGTCTTGCCGACGCCGCCTGGCCCGATCAAGGTCAGCAGGCGGCAGTCCGGGTCGTCCAGGTAGCTCTCAATCCGGCTGAGTTCTGTTTCGCGGCCAATGAAGCGCGTTGGTTGTGCGGGCAGATTGTGCGGAGGTTTGGCCGATGTGGAAGGGGGAACGAATGCGCCCGATTGTATCTGAGTATAGAGCGCCGTTGTCGCCGCTTCCGGCTCAACGCCCAGTTCGTCGGCGAGGATTCGGCAGCATGTGTCGTACTGCGAGAGCGCTGCGCTGCGCTGCCCCTTGCTCGCCAGCAGCGTCATCATCTGGCGGTGGGCCTCCTCGCGCAGCGGATCAAGGGAGAGCAGCCGGGCAGCGTGGACCACTCCTGCGTCGAAACTGGCCCGTTCCAGATGGAAGGCAGCGAGGTGACTGAGCGCTTCCATCACGCCGACGCGCAGCAGTTCGCGCTCCGCCCGCAGCCACTCCTCAAACCCCTGACTCTCGCTGATGTAGAACCCGGCCAGGAAATCACCTCTATAGAGGGTAAGGACGCGCTCCAGCCTGCGGGCGGCACTGTAGGACAGTGGGAACCTGCTGGCTTGCAGGGCGGTGCGCAGTTCGACCGCATCGACCCATACCTGAGCCTGTGGGCGGATAGCGACTGTCTTGCGGGAACTGAGCAGGAAAGGCGCGAGTTGCTCGTTCAGCCGGGAAAGCGTGGCCCGGAGATTGGTAAGCGACTGAGCCTGTGGGCGATCATCCCAGAGCAGCTCAGCGAGCTGTTCGCGTGGGTGCGGCCTGCCCGTATAGGCGAGGTACACCAGCAGCGCCTCGACCTTGCGCGTAGGAAAGTCGGGCACCATCATTCCGTTCCGTCGAATTGCGAGCCTGCCCAATGTGGAGATTTCGAGTGAATCGTTCATGTCACGCTGCTGAATCGTTCTTGAATCGCTTGCTCTGTAAGCTAAGTATAGCACAAGGTTCGAGGAAGAGATACACGATCAGCTAGTATCCCTCCCATGTGCATCGACCCGAAGTTTCGGTAGACAAGGAGCATCATATGATACACGCATGCAGAGCCAGCAGGACGCTGGCACAAGAACCGTTCCTTGCAGGGAAATCTCCCATCCAGGTTCCCGTTTTGATCGTTGGTGCCGGGCCTACCGGTCTGTGCACCTCCATCCTGCTATCACGGTATGGCATTCCCTCGCTGCTCGTGGAACGCCATGCCAGTACCTCAATTTATCCCCGTGCGACCGGTGTCAGTACCCGCAGCATGGAACTGTTTCGCCAGTGGGGATTGGATCAGCGAGTGAGGGCAGCCGGATTCGAGGTAGCAGACCCTTTCGCGCCCGTCTTGTCAACTCTGGCTCAGCCCGAAGTGGCGCGCATCCCCCTTGGCTTCCCGCCAGCCCAGGAAGTAGTAACAGTGAGTCCGGTCACGCCCTGGGCCTGTCCGCAGGACGCGCTCGAACCGATCCTCCTCGAACGCGCCCGCAGCTTTGCTGAGGCCCAGATCGCCTTTGGAGCAGAGCTGACCGCGTTCGAACAGGATGAAGCCGGCGTCAGTGCTACTCTCATCGACCGTACTACTGGGAACGCAACCCAGGTGCGAACTCGCTACATGGTGGCAGCCGATGGCGCACGCAGTCGGGTCCGCGAACACCTCGGCATTGCCATGCAGGGACCCGATCATCTGGCCGACTTTCTGAGCATCCTCTTCCGTGCCGATCTCAAGCCGCCCATCGCGGGCCGGGTTCATGGTTTGTACGTCATACAACATCCGGAGGCCCCCGGCGTCCTTGTGCCGACCAGCACGGATGGCCGATGGGTCTTTGGCTTGCAGTGGCACCCTGAGCAAGGCGAGCGGCTCGAGGACTATGATAAAGAGCGGCGCATCAGCCTGATACACACGGCTGCTGGGATGCCTGACCTCGATGTGGAACTGCTGGGGGTGCAAGCCTTTACGTTTGCGGCTCAGATCGCGCAACGCTACCGTGAGGGCCGAGTCTTCCTGGCCGGTGATGCCGCCCATCGCATGACTCCATCAGGAGCGATGGGCATGAATACAGGCATTCATGACGCTCACAACCTGGCCTGGAAGCTGGCAGCCGTCCTCAAGGGCTGGGCGGATCGCAGCTTGCTGGAGACCTATGAAAGCGAGCGACGTCCCGTGGGCCTGCGCAATGCGAAGCGTTCGGATACGAGGCGTTCCATAGGACGCCCGCAGGGTGAGGCGAGAGAGCACGAGGAGCTTGAGGTGTCCTGGTCTGATCTGGAGATCGACCTGGGATATGGCTACGAGTCGACGGCAGTCATTGCAGAGGTCTCGTCGGCGGGCAGCGACGCGGCGACCGGCCCAGGATTGACCTGCCAACCGGGGAGGCGTGCTCCCCACATCTGGCTTGAACGCGATGGTCAGCGCATCTCAACATTGGACCTCTACGAGGGGACGCTGACGCTACTGACAGGCAGTGCGGGGGCTCAATGGCGTGAAGCAGCCCGCGTGGTCACAACGACACATGCGGTACCGCTATCGATCTACACAATCGGCCCGCAAGGTGAGCTTCAAGATGTTGATTCCCACTGGAGTGAAGCGTACGGGATTGAGGAGGATGGTGCGCTGCTCATCCGTCCCGACGGCTTCGTTGCCTGGCGTTGGCCTGGAGCAGTCGGCGACCACCGGACGGTGTTGATGAACGTGGTCGAGCAGATTGTTGGGTGCAGTCTATCCCACCTCCAGGCGGGCACAAGTCTCCAACTGGAAGAATCTGGAAGACGCATAGCTCGTACGTGAAATGGCAGCAGGATTCCCCAGTGATCATGAGATTGCTGCTGGCGACCACCAATCACCTTTGGTGGTCGCCAGCGTGTCCGATGTAAAACTTTATTTTAATTGTAAGACTTTATTTGACGCCTACACTTACTCCACCGTCACCGATTTCGCGAGATTGCGTGGCTGGTCCACGTTGCATCCCCGGGCCACCGCAGTATGGTATGCAAACAACTGCAAGGGGATAATCGCCAGTAGTGGGCTGAATGCTTCCAGCGTGGGCGGCACGTAGAAAATGTCGTCTGCGTGCTGGCGAATCTTTTCGTCTCCCTCGGTGGCTACGACCAGGACGCGTGCATCACGGGCCCGTACTTCCTGGATGTTGCTCACAACTTTCTCATAGACATGCGAAGCCGTAGCGATACCAACCAGCGGAGTCTCCGGGTCGAGTAGCGCGATGGAACCATGCTTGAGTTCTCCCGCCGGGAAACCTTCGGCATGTATATACGAGATCTCCTTGAGCTTAAGCGCTCCCTCCAGGGCAGTAGGAAAACCAACACCACGCCCGATAAACATAATACTGCTGACCTTCGAGAGCTCTTTCGCCAGCGGCTGGATTACATCGTCAGGACTCGATGCTTTGTCGAGGATGTGCTGCACCTGGTCGGGGAGACTTTCTAGTGCGGCGAGCATCTCTTGTAAATGCTCATCCTTGATGCGCCCGCTCAGGCGGCCAAGGTACAGACCCAGCATGTACAGGACGGTGACCGAGGTGACAAATGTCTTGGTCGCGACAACGCCTATCTCGGGTCCTGCCTGTAAGTACAGTACCGCGTCGGAGAGGCGTGTGATGGCGCTTGAGACGACGTTGGTGATGGCGATGACGGGTGCACCACGCTCGCGTGCCTGCCGTATGCCCACCAGCGTGTCCGCTGTCTCGCCCGACTGTGTGACGGCGATACACAGCGTCTCTGGTCCCACGATAGGATCACTATAGCGGAACTCAGCCGCGGTAACCGCTTCAACCGGAATACGCGCCCACTGCTCAATCACGTATTTGGCGATCAGACTCGCATGATACGAAGTACCACAGGCGACGATGACAATACGCTGAATCTGGTCAAGCAGACCACTCTGCCGCATATCGTCTAGCTCAGGCAGGTAGAAATGCCCTTTGTGCACACGACTCAGGAGTGAGCGACGTATTGCGTCCGGCTGCTCAAAAATCTCCTTGAGCACAAAGTGGGGATAGCCATTTTTCTCTGCCGCCTCGGCATCCCAATCCACTATCAATGGCTCGCGCTGTACAGGCGTTCCATCGAGTGTGATGATGGAGACGCTATCGGGCTGCAGCGTTGCAATTTCGCCTTCATCCATAATGACGATGCGGCGGGTGTGCTTGAGAATAGCCGGGATGTCTGAAGCCAGAAACTGCTCGTGTTCGCCAAGACCAATAATCAACGGCCCATTGCAGCGCGCTCCGATGATCTGGTCAGGGTGCTCACGACTGGCGACAGCGATGGCGTAAGATCCTGTGACACGCAGAAGTGCGAGGCGCACTGCTTCCGTGAGATTGTGTTTCGCTGCGCCAAAGTAGGTATGTTCGATCAGGTGCGCAAGGACTTCGGTATCCGTCTCTGACTGGAATGTGTGACCGGCTTCTATCAGCTCCTGGCGCAGTTCGGCATAGTTTTCGATGATGCCGTTATGGACAACGGTCAGGAGACCTGTGCAGTCGGGATGCGGGTGTGCATTTGTGTCGCTAGGGCGACCATGCGTGGCCCAGCGTGTGTGACCGATACCCAGTGGCCCCGGATGAGGTCGCGCGTCGTTCTCGACGGTTGCCGCCAGGTTAGCGATCTTTCCAGCGCGACGATGTAATTCCAGGTGGCCGGTAGACGTGAGGACTGCGATACCTGCGGAGTCATATCCGCGATATTCAAGTTTGCTGAGGCCTTCTAGCAATATGGAAGTCACGTCGGTGCCCTGTGGGCCGACGTAGCCAATGATACCGCACATGTTGGTCGGGTACCCTTTCTTTTGGAAGAAGTAGCAACAAAAAGACATGTAGCTACTACATCACCGGAAACGTTTTGTGCTGGTCGTTACCAACCAGTTTTGCGCGCTCCCTTCTCAGGATCGTGATCAACCCTGGAGGCTCCCCGCTGACAATCCGAACGGCCTCCACCTCGTCAACCGTGGCTTCCTCCTCTAGCCCGGCCCATGCGCTACTAATCAGTACAGCGTTCTAAAAAAGAGTATACCATACCCCCTGGTTAAAATAACGTGTGAACCTGGTTGAGATTGCGTAGAGGCGTATGCTCTTGACCTGATACCGCTTTCCTTGTTAATATATCCTCGCGATATATGAGGGGATATATTGTCACCATTGATAAATTTTTTACACGTGCTATACTGTACTTGTGATGTCAGAGGTGGATAAAAGGCTTATGACAAATTAAAATGAATTTTGGGATGTAATGGAAAATGAGCAGAAAAGAGTTGGTAACATGTCTATTGATCATATTGTGCTGGGTCTGATCAGTCTCAATCCTTGCTCTGGTTATGATATGAAGCTGGAGTTTGAGCAGGGGGGAGCCGGGATGCTCTCGGCTTTGAGTTTCGGCAGCATCTATCCGCGTCTGAAGCAGTTGGAGCAGGATGGATTGATTACGCTGGTGCAGGCCAATGAGAATGGGCGCCGTAAAAAGGTATATGAGCTAACTGGGTCAGGATGGCAGGAACTGGCGAGCTGGTTGGACCAACCCTCGGCTTATCCGATTCCTATGCGTGATGATCTGCTGCTCAAAATGCTCTATTGGGGCGCTTCGGGGCAGAGTCGAGAGACGCTGATCGAGCATTTGCAGGTGCGACGTGCTGAGTCAACCGATCTGCTGCGCTATATTCGCGCCTGGAAAACCAATGGCAAGTCTTTTGTTGATGAATATACTGAGCTGGTGCTGAACTATATCCAGGTGAAGCTGGAGGCCGAACTCGGGTGGATCGAAGATACTATTGCGCAGCTCGAAGGGGAACCACGCCTGCCAGTACAGGATCTGCGCTGGTTGTCTGTGTTACAAAAAGCACGGCGTAACAGGGCGCTGGCACACGGGACCAATCAGCAAATCGGTGTGAATGGGGATAACGAGGAGCCTGGAACAGTGCAGTAACTGCCAGGGTCGCCCTGCCGCATTGGGCTAATCTGGCAGGTGTTGACCTGGATAGGTCGCCTGTTATGTGTAGTATACTATAGTCCTTCCCTGTACCGATTTGTGATTGGTAAGCGACGATCGCGTCCAAATGCGCGCGTTGTAATCTTTACGCCAGGAGGAGCCTGACGGCGCTTGTATTCGCTGATATCGACCAGGCGCATGACCCGCGTAACGGTAGCGCAATTGAAACCCATTGCGCTCATCTCTTCGAAGCTACGATCATCTTCAACATATGCCTGGAGGATAGGGTCGAGTTCATCATACAGCGGCAGGCTGTCGGCGTCCTTCTGCTCCGGGCGCAATTCAGCGGAGGGTGGCTTGTCGATGACGGACTGCGGAATGACTGGCTTATCACCTATGCCGTTGCGGTAAGTGCACAATTCGTAGACTAGTGTCTTCAATACGTCCTTCAGAACAGAGAAACCACCAGCCATATCGCCGTAGAGCGTGCTATATCCGGTCGCCATCTCAGATTTGTTACCCGTTGTGAGCACTAGAGGACCAAATTTATTTGAGATGGTCATCAAGATGTTGCCGCGAATACGCGCTTGCAGGTTTTCGGCTGCAAGGCCAGGATCTTCGTCCCCCAATGCAGGTCGCATCATCTTGAGCGCAGTGCGGAAGGTATCTTCAATTGGGATGGTCAATAATTGAATACCGAGGTTCTCGGCAAGCTGTTGCGCGTCGGTCTTGCTGCCCTCGGACGAGTAACCGGAAGGCATTGAGACGCCGAGGACGTTCTCTGCTCCCAATGCATCAACGGCGACGACGGCTGTGAGTGTCGAGTCGATACCGCCCGAGAGACCCATAACTACCTGTTTGAAACCAGTCTTATGGACATAGTCCCTTACACCCAGCACCAACGCCTCATAGATTTCTTGTAGTCTTCCCATTAGCGGCTCCATACGTTGCGGCTTGCCCAGAGGCGTATGTGTATCGATGCTTGGAGCTGTGAGAGGACGCGTGTCTACGGTGATGATCGGTGCTTCACCCATTGGCTCCTGCCAGCGTTCCTGCCGCAGTCTGGGATCGTGCAGGCGTGAACGGAAGACTGAGGCTGTATCGAGGTCCACGATCAGCATATCTTCTTCGAAACGTTTACCACGTGCGATCAGGACTCCCTGCTCGTTAAAAACCATGCTGCCGCCATCAAAGACCAGTTCATCCTGTCCACCAACCAGATTCAGGTAGGCGATGATGACACCGTTATCAGCGGCGCGCGTGGCGATCATCTCTTCACGCACTGCTCTTTTTCCTGTGTAGAAGGGAGAGCCATTGATATTGAGAATCACTTCCGCGCCTGCATGAGCCTGCTCGGTTAGTGGACCATTAGGATACCAGATGTCTTCGCAGATGTTGACGCCAACGTGGACATCGTGGATGAGGAAGAGCGGGGCTTTACGACCAGCCTGGAAGTAGCGATTCTCGTCAAAGACTCCATAATTGGGCAGGTAGTGCTTATGATAGACGCCGTTCAGCGTTCCCTCGTGAATGATTGCGGCGGCATTATATATATCATGGTCACGATCGACAAAACCGATCACGGAGGTCAGTCCAGACAGATCTTTGCTGGCTTCTCGAATCTCTTCCAACTTATGCAGGTTGTCCGCTACAAAGCCCGGCTTGAGTAGCAGATCCTCCGGCGGATAGCCCGCGAGCGCCAGCTCAGGAAAACATACAATATGTGCGCCGACAGCATGTGCTTTTTGCATCGCCGCCAGAATCTTATTGGCGTTGCCATTCAGGTCGCCCACAGTTACGTTGATCTGGGCCAGCGCAACGCGCAACGGTACGATATTCATTGCTAAATCCTTTCTCATCTTGACGAAACCTGTATAACGCATTACGCTACGTCAGAGACAAACAGAACGTTACTACTTGAAGGAGTATTCTCATATGGAAATTCGAGCGTTTTTAGCTCTTGTTGTCCCTTTTATTGTCGTAGTCTATCTGGGAACTCTTATATTTATACGTCCAACGCGGATGGCCCTGATTGCATCGCTGCTTGGTGGTCTGCTCCTGGGTTTGATCAATATACTCTTTGATGTCGCTGCATACTACGCTGGCTGGTGGTATTATACCCTCAATGATCTGACCCTGCATGTACCCCTGCCTTTTTATATCACGCCCGTGCTGATCTATGGGAGCTTCGTCTATCTCTTGATCTGGCGTTTCCGCTCAGGTCGTGGGCACTGGTTTGCGCTGCTCCTGTTATTTGGTGTGCCTGTCTTCGGCTTTCTGCGCGATATACTGGGTGCGCTAAACCAGTCGTCATATACAACCTGGAAAAGCCCCCTGGCTGGACCGCTCACTGTTGTCATGTGGCTGCTTATGTTCTACGCCGGATACCTGTTGTTTCAGCGCCTTGCTCCTCCCCGTGAGGGAGTTGAAGTACACGCTAATAACAACACGTTGAACCCGTTAAATGATTCCGCGACCGGGTAATGACTCTCTTGACTAGACATCTTCTGTGCTGTTAGACAAAGCGCATACCCTGCTAACATCCAACGTTTCCATTTTGTCTGGGGTATAAATTTCTTATATCTGGCAAGATTATATTTAACAAAGTAATTTGACGCGCTCTTTATAATGTATTTAAGGGCGCGTGAAACCTTGCCTTTCCTTGATACAGGTGACATAATACGGTGCCTCCGTTTTATTGCTCTTTGATAGGAAGGACGTAGTTAGCGTTTCCTGGTATTAATGGGGATGAGGTGTTGCTATTATGGCGGCAAAAGAACTTCCTCCTTATTAATGCAAATGCAGTAGCCAGGGAGGGATCTGGAAATCTTACTGGCTGCTGCTCTGTCTTTTTTAGGTAAAGTAGTACCTAATTTAATTATAGTACTCGAACAAAATCTGCTTGCTGCGTTTTGCCTTACCTGTTCTAAGCGGTGCAAATATATGTACTGTTTGCTCTGATTTGCCTCAGCAGTATAAGCCCCGATTTATCCTTCCGTCTACAAGATGCATGTAAATCTGTCGATTTTTGTCTGCCATGCTCTTAGAGAGATTCGCCGTTGCCAGTATACTTTTGTGATACCCTACAGGTGTCTGCTAGATTACGCAGCAATACCAATTACTCATAAGAAAATAGGAGATTGTCTGTGGAGTATTCACAAGAAGAGATTATTGCGTCGGTCAATAGTACCCGCGAGGGATCGGTCTGGGATGTGCTTGACATAAAATTGGTGCTGGCTGAGAAGGATAGGGTGGTGGCGACGATGCCGGTCGGACCCAACCACCGCCAGCAGGTTGGCTATCTGCACGGCGGAGTTTCGGTGGTGCTGGCTGAGTCTCTGGCCTCAATAGGGGCTGTGCTCAATATCGATGCGGACAGGCAGATGGCGTTTGGATTGGAGATCAACGCCAATCATCTGCGTCCGAAGCGCGAGGGTCTGCTCACTGGTATTGCAATGCCAATCACTCGCGGGCGCACGACCCATGTGTGGGATATCAAGATCACTGATGAGAATGATAAGCTGATCTGCGTTTCGCGTTGTACCATCGCGATTGTAGATCGTCCGCCCGATAATGGAAATCCGATTGCTAAAGGCGTGCCGAAAATTGGTTAGCTATCAGATAGCTGTATATCGGCCAGGACAGCCGCCAGGTTCTCATACACAAACTCTGGCTTGACCTCTGATTTCGTCAGCGTCTTGAGTGTGTCTTTGCCCGAAAGTACGAATAGCGTGTGTGCGCCTGCAGCCTTACCTGCAAGAATATCAGTATCAAGGCTGTCGCCGATCATCACGGTCTCCTCCGGCGTACTGTTCAGGAGGCGCATACCTTCCTGCAATAGCGTCGGCTGCGGTTTTCCCACCACCTCGGGATGTGTACTACTACCTGCTTCAATCGCGGCAGCCATGGCACCGCAACCGGGGATGAGGCTACCCGCGGTGGGCAGCAATGAATCGCGATTGATGGTTACAAAGGTTGCCCCTGCCAGCACAGCCTGTACTGCCTGCGTGAGGGTTGTATAGTTGAAGTTGCGATCAAGACCCACAAGAACTACGTCCACAGGCTGTGTATCTTCGTTGGCCACTCTTAGCTTATATTCGCGTACCAGTTCAAATAGCGGCTGCTCGCCAACCACATAGACGTTCCCACCTGGAAAGCGGCGGGCGATGTTCTGTACTGCAGCCTGTCCCGCACCAAGGACGTGCGAACTGCTGGTAGTGATACCCAGGCGTGCCAGTTTTTCCAGCACCTGCGTCTCGCTAGCAAATGAGTTGTTGGTGAGGAAGAGATATTTCTTCTGATGAGCGTTGAGCCAGTCAACAAACTCTCTAGCGCCAGGAATGATCTCCTCCCCGCGATAGATGACGCCATCAAGGTCAATGAGGTAAGTAGTGTATGATGGTAACATATATCTCCAAGTAACTCTTCAGGAACCCTCGCCGCCTGCGGCAACTCCGCCATCCATATCAAACGGTTTGCGAAGCGCCTGCGGCGCTAAGGAATCAGGAAAAGGACTATGTTTCCTTTTTAATTGTACATTACTCGCGCAATAATTGCTCGCGGATCGCTATTACCTCGCGCCGCAACATGGGATTGACGTTTATCTCGCGGTCGATCTTCTCACAGGCGTGTAATACTGTACTGTGGTCGCGTCCTCCGAAGAGTTGGCCTATTTCGAGTAGCGAGTCCTGCGTCTCCTGGCGAATAAGGTACATAGCGATCTGGCGCGGCATGACAATATGTTTATCGCGCTGCTTGCCACACATGGACTCCATCGAGATCCGGTAGTATTCCGCCACAGCCTGGGCAATCTGACGACTGTTCAGGCGCGATTCCCTGGTATCGTTGCCGAGCGATGACATCGCCGCACGTGCAACCTCCATCGTGAGATCGGTACGGTGCAACTGCTGGTAAGCCATTAAACGATTCAGGCAACCCTCCAACTCACGGATGTTTGTCTGTACACGTCCCGCGATATAGGCGATAATCTCATCGGGGACGCGGTAGTGCAGTATATCGGCCTTGACACGCAAAATAGCCATACGTGTCTCCAGGTCCGGCGGCTGGATATCTGCGATCAATCCCCACTCAAAACGCGAACGTAGCCGCTCTTCCAGGCTCACAATCGCTTTGGGTGGACGATCACTACAGATTACGATCTGCTTGCTCATCTCGTGCAGGCTATTGAACGTATGGAAGAACTCTTCCTCGGTTGATTCCTTGCCTGCGATAAACTGAATATCGTCTACCAGCAGAATATCGACCGAGCGGTACTTGGCGCGGAACTCGTCGGTGGTACGGTAGCGAATAGCATTGACAATATCATTAGTAAATTGTTCTGAGGAAACGTAGAGCACCGCCAGTCCGGTGTGCACTCCCTGGTGACCGATGGCATGCAAGAGATGGGTTTTGCCCAGTCCCACGCCTCCATAGAGGAAGAGCGGGTTGTATGACTCGCCCGGTGCCTCGGCAACTGCAAGAGAAGCTGCGTGTGCCAGACGATTGCTATTTCCTACGATAAAGGCATCGAAGGTGTAACGTGGATTGAGCCGGTTGTGCATCAGGATGTTTGCGCGTTGCTCATTATCCCAGTCTTCCAGCGAGTCGAGACCCCCGATGTTTTGTAGATCTGGTTGCGTCAGTGGTGCCTGAGCAGGTGTTCGCGGTACAATATCGTGGTAAGAGTAATTGTTGCGCTGATAGCCCGGTGAAGGAAAAGAAGGACGATCAAACGATTCCCGGCGTCCTGGATCATCGTCCGTAGCCTGGTACTCCTCATCCTCGTCAGGGTCATGCATGACTGAAAGCATGACGGGCTGACCAGTAAGCTCTGCCAGGATCTCTTCGAGAGGACGGCGCCAGCGCGCATCGATCACTTCACGTGCCAGTCCATTGGAAACTTGCAGCGTGAAGTAGTGTCCTGGCTCTTGCCCATCGAGCGGAACTTCGATATCGTCCGTATTAACGAGAGGAGCGCTGGAGAGATGCGCTTCCCATAACCATGCCTTGCTCTCGCTATCGATTGACGTATGTTCCAGTCGCTCAAGGGTGGTGCGCCAGATTGTAGCAGTGTTCACCGGCATTCTCCCATGGCTAATCTTCGACAAGCGCGACACACTCAATCTCGACCAATGCCTTGCGTGGTAGCTCCGCGACTGCTACTGTCGATCGAGCAGGCGCTATACCGGTAAAATAGCCTGCGTAGACAGCATTCATCGCCTGGAAATCGCTCATGTGCGCAAGAAAAACTGTTGTCTTGATGACGCTCTGAAGGGATGCCTCCGCGCCTTCCAGGACGGCTTGCAAGTTTTTTAGCACTTGATGCGTCTGCGTCTGGACATCCTCTCCAACCAGTTCTCCACTGCCGGGATCCAGTGCGATCTGACCCGATGTGTAAATAAATTGACCATAACGAATGGCCTGGTTGTATGGACCAATCGCTGCAGGTGCATGTGGGGTATTAATTTGTTTCTGTTCCATATAGTTTTCCATAGGCAGACAAGCACATACTTGCCCTATAAAACGACAAATTCAGGAAATCTTGTATATCAAAGGGACCGGATAGAGATGACAAGCTTCACCTCCATCCTGGAAGGTTCCCGTGTATGGTATTGAAACATATACTATCCGCGCCCTGATGGAGGAAATTGCCCTGGTCCATCGTTACCCAACGAGTAGCTGCGTGGATGTACCTGAGCAGACGGTCGTGCTGCTGCTGGTTGTTTCCCTCTCATAATTTCTTTGGCACACTGGCGCAACGCCTGTTGCATCTCAGCTGCGGAACTAAAACGATCTTCTGGTTCCTTCTGTAATGTGCGTAAGACAAGTTGCTCAAGAGCAGGCGGGATTGCTGCGTTGAACTGGCGCAACGGAGGCGGGTTTGCTGATGCATGCTGCATGGCGATGGAGACGGCGGTTGGACCAATAAAAGGCGGTCGCCCGGCCAGCATCTCAAACATCACAACGCCAAGCGAATAGAGATCGGAGGACGCTGTCAGATTTTCACCTCGTGCCTGCTCCGGTGAAAGATAATCGGCGGTACCAAGCACAATGCCGCTATTCGTTAGACCGGCGGTTTCGGCCACGCGTACAATACCAAAATCAGTAAGCTTTACCCACGCTCCACCGTCGCCCAGCCCTCCAGCGGCATTTCCTCCACTCCATGCTAGCATGATGTTCTGTGGTTTGATGTCACGATGAATATAGCCGCGTGTATGTGCTACTTGCAGGACTGCACAAACTTGAGCCGCAATCTCTATCGCCTCGCGCGCCTGTAACTGGCGCCGCTGACCGATGAGTTGCTTCAATGTGGGGCCATGAATATATTCCATCACAAGGAAATACTGGCCCGCTTCTTCAACAAAATCATAGATGGTGACGGCATTCGGGTGACCAAGTGCGGCTGCAGCACGAGCTTCGCGCCGGAAGCGCTCGACGGCTCGTGAATCATTCTTATCCAGGGACCGCAAAACTTTGATTGCTACGATCCGCTCTACGCGGTGATCCCAGGTTTTGAAGACGCTTGCCATACCACCTGTGGCGATATGCTCACGAATCTCGTACCGTCCAGCAATCAGAGTGCCTTCAAATTGGTTCAACGTTCCACCTCAAGCGACCTGGGCGATTACACCACAAAGGATAAACAGTCTCAGAGGGTAGTATACCATTAATGGTTTATGTCGTCGAGTTCTGTATGACCATAATTTCTAATTATCCCTGCCAGCATGATCGCGAGTCTCCGTCAATGCCTCCACTCGTCAGTTGGGTCGGGCTTCCCTGCAAACTGTATGTTCCTTTTTTGGGGTTTACTGCCGCCAACCATATGCCAAACTGATTGTTGGTATAGGCTACATACGCAATCTGCTTCCCGTCCGGCGACCACACTGGCTGGCTAATGAGCTGTTGCAGTTCGATCTGCGACGATTTATTATATGCGCTCAAGGTGTTGTGTTTCAATTTGTCATTTTCAGGATTTGCGGTCGCGTCTACTCCCGGCGCTGGCATAATATACAATCCCATTTGATTATCGTTCTCGCGCCTCACATAAGCAATGGCGTTCCCATTGGGCGAAAAGGCTGGCTGTATGTTTTGTACGTTTTCAGGTGTAATGGCGACGGCTGGATTAAAAGATGCGCCCGGATCGCCTGGATGATAGTGCATTTCAGGATGCTCGCCGATTCTGTTGGGATCTTGCAATACGATCTGGATGACTTGCTGTGTTCTGCTCTGATCGTAGGTATAACGGGTATAGACAATTTGATTCTGGTGTCCAGGACGATACGCTGGATCGCGGTCCCCACCATCTCCGTAGTCTGCGTAAGCTATGATCTGTGCTCTATTAAGAGCATCTTTTGCGCTCAATGTGGGTGTGTTGATGGGCAATGAGAATATCTGCATATCAAGAAATGGCGCCTGATCGAAGTCGTTTCCTAGTCCTGCATTAGCCCACACATAGTTTTTCTGCAGGTTGCTCAAAAAGAGTAGATGCGAACTATCTACCGACCATGCAGGCTGCGCGAACCAGTAGTAATCGCTTTGTAGAAAGCCACCACTGTTAGTATAGTAGTGCCCATTGCCCGTGACGATGGTATGTATATCTCCATCATTGGTAGACATATATGCCAGGTTAGAGTAGTCTTTGTAACGTATAATGAATGCTACCCATTTGCCATCCGGTGAGACGGCTGGATCGCGTACATCCTTCCCCCGTGTCAATTGGTGAATATTGAGCGAACCATCCAGTACGTATAAATTGCGATCAAGCGTGAAATAGATTTTGCCCTTAAAGATGGACTGGCTGTCCTGGTTGATCTGTATCTGGTGGCCGTTGCTATTGACGGTCTTAAAGTTGCCATTTCCGTCAATGCCCAGGCAACTCTGTACACTGAATGCTACCAGTGCTACTAAAAAGCAGGCGTACCAGCGCGTATATCTTTTCATGGATGTTTCTCTGTCGAACCCCAATTATACTCTCATGGCATCAGATGACTCGAAGACTCCTGCAAAAAGCAAATCGAGCAGACTACGCATACCGAACAGTTCGCTCTGACCACCCTGTATACTTACAGTCGCGACATTGGTAAGGTGATTGAGCGTGGAGGCCGGGTCACTGGTAACAGCCTGATTATTTGCATTCTGCATAATGTGCATAATGTGCGTCGCTGATGCCGCTGTGAACAGTGTGCTTGCTACATAGCCCTGTAGATTGCAGCGCGCCCGGTCTCCTAAGTCGAATGTTTTGCTGATGACTGGCAGAACCTGGCCGCAATTCAGCAGTACCACGGATTGATTCTGGTATTGTGGCAGAGCTGCCGTTGTGCTGGAGTATGGCGCTAACGTGATGCGGTTAATCTTACTTTGATCAAGAGAACGGGCGAAGTTCACAACCTGGAAAGCCTGGGTCGTTTCCATATCTGTTTTGACATGTCCATTGAGTGCATTGGCCAGGTCGTGCATTTTTCCAATGATATCTGGATTGTTCAGCTTGTTCTTCAACTGCGTCAGTACCTGTTGCTGGCGTACCGAACGTCCGAAATCTCCGATGAGATCAGCATGGCGCGAGCGCACATACTCCAACGCCTCTTCTCCGTTGAGGTGTTGCGGCCCTGGAGCGATATACAGAGGTTTGACTGCATAGGCATCTCGTGCACAGTTACATGCATCGTCAGGATACAGATCGTCGGTAATGGGATGCGTGGTATCAATATCGACGCCGCCGACCGTGTCTATGACTTTGACAAAGCCATCAAGTCCGACCCAGGCATAATGGTCGATATACACGCCGAAATCCTGGTGAATTGTTTCCATGGTAAGTGCAATACCGCCCGCACCACCTCCGCCCAGCTGGTATGCCTGGTCAAGTTTGTGCATACCATGCCCTGGTACATTGAGCCACGTGTCGCGTGGTAGTGAGAGCATACTTACGTTTTTTGTGGCTGGATCAATTGTGATGACGATGATGGTCTGGGCCAGGGCACCTCCCAGGTCATGCACCGTTTTGTAGTCGGTGTCGCTGCCAAGCAGCAACAAATTCATGCGGCCACCGCTCAATACATCTCCGCTTGCAATTTGTTTCTGGTCTGGATTGTCGTCGCCCTTCACCCGTACTACTTGCTGCCCTACGCTATTATTCAATGTTGGGAACAATGTGAGGTAGTAATAAACTCCTATACCTCCCGATATGATAAGAATGAGCAGCAGTGCAGCGACTGCGACACGTGCCCACATAGGAAAATGCTTCTTTTGTGGCGCCTGGGGCACAGTCGGTATGATGCTGGATTGCAATCGCTGGGGCTGCTCTGGTTTTCGGACAAAGAGATCAACGCCTGCAGCAGATTGGTGCGGCGAGACCGGCCCTTTCGGGTCAAACATTGACGTGATGTCTGCATATGATCTCTGAGAAGGGTGCTGTCCAACTTGTCTCGCTACGGGAATCCTGCGATTGAACAACGGACCTGTATCGAGTGTCTGTACCGCCCGCTGTATCACTGTGCCTTGCTCTATTATTCCAGCCTCTGATACCGGATTACTTCTATTCTGTAAATAAGGTGTTGTAGATTGAGCGGGCACATTGAGATTATTGGCTGGGACAGGGGTACCAGTTGTATAAGGCAAGCCAGCTTTCCATGTTGAGAGCAGTCCTTTTCTTGTCGTTTTAGGAGCTTGTAGTATTGGCACTGGTGATGCGTCCGGCAGCTCTGTAATCATGTTTGTGGCTGGTTGTGCCTGCACGGGAAGCTTAATTTTCTGACCTGGCTTTATCGGTATAAATTGACGATTCACCTACTTTTACCTGCTTCCTACTTTTTTGTGAATAGAAATCCTCTTAAGGGATCTTCTCCTTGTATAGTAATATCCCTTCCACTTTTCTCCACACATACTGTTCATTAGACATAAAGATATAGAAAAGCACATCTCGGTAAAGAAAACGAGCGGCCTGCTGATTATTCACTCATAGTTCCTTTATCGTAGGAGATTTGGTATATTTTTCCGGTAGAGGCGCGGTTACCCGGTAGGGGCGCGATATGTAGGGGCGCGATATGTAGGGGCGCGATATGTAGGGGCGCGATATGTAGGGGCGCGATTTATAAGCCCGCGAACGCCGTTATGCTCCCCAAAAGGGACGTGACTCTCCATCAAGGTGTCCATTCGCGCTGGTAAGTTGTATGGGGTCGCCGACCATTTTATAGGTTCCTGTTTTGTTGTTGAGGCTGACATTTGCTAGCCAGATGTCATAGACATTATTGGAGTAAGACAGGTATGCAATCTGTTTGCCATCGGGCGACCAGAAGGGCTGGCTGATATACTGTCCGCTCTGGAGCAGCGCTGATTTGTTATTATACGGTACCAGAGCCTTTTTAGCTGTGGCAGGATCATTGGGATTCTGAGTCACGTTCTCTGCCACAGGCATGACGTAAAGCCCCATATGGGTGTTGTCCTGCCGCTGGATGTAAGCGATAAAATTCCCATCAGGGGAGAAGGCCGGTTCCAGGCACTGCTTGTTCGTATCTTTAGGGGTGATTGCTACTGAGGGATCGATGCCTGATCCTTCTACGCCGGGTGTATATTTTCCGGGGTTATTGGTAATTGCATTTGGATCTTCCAGGAAGATCTGTACAAGCTGTTGCGTGCCACCCGTGTTGTAGGTGTAGTGCGTGTATACAATCTGATCGTTATGATGCGGTCGATAAGATGGGTCCCGATCTCCACCATCACCGAAGTCTGCATAAGCTATCGTTTGAGCTGTATTAAGCGCCTGTGCGGCTGTAAGCTCTGGCTGGCCAATTGGGAGCGAGAATACCTGCAGATCTGGAAAGTAGGCGCTATTAAAAGGATTTCCCAGACCTTTCCAGAAAAACATTTTTTGCAGATCACTGAGGAAAAGCAGGTTCTTGCTATCAGCCGACCAGGCAGGCTGTGTAAACCAGTAGAAGTTGTTGGTCCCATCCCCGATCCGGAAGAATTGTCCATTGCCCGTGACAACTGTATGTAAGGGACCACCATTTGCGGACATATAAACGAGATCAGAGTAGTTTTTGTAGCGTACCGTGAATGCAATCCACTTGCTATCTGGCGAAACTGCTGGATCAAGTACTGTCATACCATGTGTCAATCGACGCGGCACGCGTGTGCCATCGAGGACATACAGGTTATGATCAAGTGTGAAGTAGATTTTCCCTTTAAAGATGGCCTGGTCAGTCTTGTTTATGCCGATCGTCGAGCCATTTGTACCTGTGTTCATTTGCTGAAAGTTGTCAGCATTGGTTGTATTGTTGTTATTATTGCCAATGCCTGAACAGCTTTGCAGGCTTAGCGACAATAGGAGTAGGAAGAAGAATGGATGTAAAAATTTATATTTTTTCATGGTTCGTTCCATTGTGATCCTTGCAACCCAGGGCGATCCCTTGTGGACACCAGAATATATTATACGTATTATACTTTTGTAGCATCGAAAGAGTTGAATACTACCAGGAACATCATATCGAGTAAGCTATGTATCCCGAACATATCTCCATTATTCTGTGCAAGATTCATTGTGTTTATCTGGCTGAATGACTGCACTGACTGATTTGCAGATCCATAGAGTGTGGCTCCGATAGACGATGCAGGTGCCGCAGGCTGAATGGAGGCGAGTCCAGGTGCATTGCCATTGTTGGCGTTTGCCATAGTGATACAATTAGCGCTATTTCCTAACGCAAACATTTGCGCGATTTTCGGGGTAATCATAGCACAGTCAGGTAAGAAGTCACCAGTATTGTCGTTGGCCATGGCAGAGTATGGTGGGCTCAAGATGAGACGGTCAATTTTGTTCGTATCCAGGGTTCGTGCAAAGCTCATGAAGTTGACAATATCCTGGATTGACATATCTGTTTTAACGGCGTCGCCAAGATCATTGGCTAGCTCCGGAAGTTTTGTGATAATAGATGGCGTATCCAGTTTTGTTTTCAACTGGTTCAATATCTGCTGTTGACGAGCGGAACGGCCAAAATCTCCTACAAGGTCGGCATGACGCGTACGCACATATTCTAGAGCCTGTATGCCATTCATATGTTGTGGACCAGGTGGTATATATAAGCGCTTGTAGTCAAAGTGATTGGCTGTATTAACATCGTCAGGATAGGCATTGTCTGTGATGGGATGAATCGCATCGATGTCAACCCCACCTGCCGTATTGATGACTTTAACGAAGCCATCCAATCCAACCCACGCATAATAGTTGATGGGAATTCCAAAGTTTTTTTCTATCGTTGCGATACTAAGGCCAGCTGCATTAGAGAAAGGTGTAGGGCCGACATGCTCGTTAGTCCAACCGAAAGAAAAGGCTGCATCAAGCTTACCTGTACCATTATCAGGGATAACGACGCGCAGATCTCGTGGGATAGAGAGCATACCGACGTAATGTGTCTGTGGGTCGATCGTAACTACAATATCTGTTTGTGCGAGTGGAGCTGCATTCTTGCCGTCGTTGTCGCTACCAAGGAGCAGGATGTTGACACGTTTCGTGCCTATTCCATTGCCCGTTGCGGCAATCTGATACGTGCTCTGGCCATCATTGCCGATATGCGCAGCCTGCTGACCCGTTATTTTTGTCAGCGGGGCCGCAAAGTTGGACTGATAATACCAGAGTCCACTCCCGATAGCTACAAGTAGTACGGTTAGCAGCGCGACTGCGATTCGTGCCCATATGGGGAAACGTCTCTTCTTATTACGTACACTCTGGCCTGGCAACTGCCTGACTAACGGCGTCTGCGTGCCTGCTGCGTAGTTCGCATAACCTTGATTGCTCGGGTAAATGCCTGATCTGAGCGTCTGCTGCTGCCATGGGGACATCCCCTGCTGTGCTGGTGGACCTTGAGGTGGACGTGTCGAAGCAGGTGGAGTGATGAATGGTACAGCTGTTTGCGTCACAGGTGATTGTTGTACTAGAGCCTGACCTGTTGCTGGCGCGTATGACCAGGCCCCGGCCCTTGCTGGATTGATAGGTCCCTGCGCTGGATTGCGATCAAGAACAGGTTCTGTTACAGGTCCATACACTGCTGCCTGTTGTGTCTTCATCTCTTGTTCAGGTGCCCACGGATTTGCTCCGGCCTGAGGATACTGTTGGCTGTTCGGCGCTACGCCTGGAGCTTGTGGTATTGCGCCGTTCCAGCTCGATCTCAATGGAAGCCCCTGTCCCATAGCATTATGGACCTGCGGTGTTGGCTGCATTGGAGCCTCGCGAGATGGAGCAGAAGCTGCTTCCTTTTGAGGATCGCTGTTCACTCTAGAAGGTTGTATCCTTACAAATTGACGCTTCACCCTAGACGTACCTGCTTCCTACTTCTTTAGAATACTACAGGAGAACCTCTTTTCGAGTACCCTTCTCCTACACTCTCTCCTCTACCACCTTTTGCTACCTTACTCTATAACCATATACCTCTTCCTAATCTTTTGAAATAGCGAGGTTTTTCAAGAGATGTCGTAAAAGTGCTTTTGCTCTAGTATAACGAACAGTATAGTCAATGTTCACCGTCTTGCGCGCTCCTGAGCTTAGGATAGGACATTTGGTAAAGCATATTCGAATATTTAACTGCTACTTAGTCTATGCTTTACATAGCAGTAAACACGTCTTAATCGCTCCCTAACTAGAACGTGCTACTGTTCCATATGGACACAAATAGGGAAATTTGTCATATGGAGGCTACCAGTCAGGTAGGGGGATTGACACGACCCATGTGGTTTTACAATCGCTTTATTCATAATCAGTGTTCCCTGACCTTCTGCCCTTCGCCCTCCACTGCCGCTATGTTGCGTCTTCAGGGATTTGAACATCTTCGTATCTGGCCGCGTGGTGTTGATAACGCACTTTTCTGGCCTGAGCGTAGAGATGAGACATTGCGTGCTACCTGGCTGGCCGAAAGAGAGGAGCCGCAGAATAAGGTGATCTTGCTCTATGTCGGTCGTATCTCCTGGGAGAAGAATCTACGTCTCCTGATACAGGCGTATCGCGAGATGGATCATACCCACTGTCACCTGCTGATCGTCGGCGATGGACCAGCCTATACGGAAGTGCAGCAGGAGTTAGCAGACCTGCCCGTTACTTTCACTGGCTATCTGCGTGGCGAAGAACTGGCTACAGCCTATGCTACGGCAGATATCTTCGCTTTCCCATCCTATACCGAAACATTTGGCCAGGTAGTGCTGGAAGCTATGGCGTCTGGTCTACCTGTCGTCGGGTTGCTCTCAGAAGGAGTCTGCGACCTCGTGGAGGAGGGAACGACCGGCTTCTTGCTGGACGCACGCAAATTGAGCGAAGAGAAACAGATCATTGGATACAGAGAACGCCTGTTACGGCTGATCCAGGACCAACACATGCGCCAGGCGATGAGTAATAGCGCATTTGTCCATGCCCGCCGCCATACCTGGCCCGAGGCAATGGAGAGTCTTGTACAGGGTTATCATGAGGTTATCGAGGCTCATCAACCGCTGGTAGCTGCATAATCTATGCTTCTTTCAACATCGCGATAGATCCACCTGTAGGGGCGCGGTTCACAAGCCCCTACAGCAGGTTACGACGACCCTATTCCAGGATGGCAAAGTCAGCTAGAAAGAAAAGGTGTCTTCACCCAGCCGTCCTCATAGGGGGTCACGAAAATCGCCTCGATGCAAACGTGCCGGAACTTCCACTGCCCCTCGACGCGCACAAAGTCATTGCGATAGCGTCCAGCAATCCAGACGGCTTGTCCCTTGTAAACTGTGGTCTGCAGATATCTCCACGTCCCCACAGCTGTGTCGCCATCGACGGTGATCGACTCGTTGGTTAAGAAGTGAACAGAGAAGGGCAGAGGTGCAGAGAACCGCCGCTCGATGGCTTTACGACCGTGGTGAGAGCCCAGTGCCTCCGCGCCCTGGCCGACTCCTTCCCAGATGCCGTCAGCGGTGAAGAGATTCGCGATGTGGGTACCACTTCCCGCGCCAAAATCACGGGCATCCTGGTATTCGGACATGAGTCTGCGAATCGCTCCCTCGGATTCCAGGGCGTCTAAGCGTCGTATCAGGTCCTCGCTTGTTGCCATGGCAGGTATCCCTCCTATCTAATTTTTCACTGCATTCCCAATCTGCTGCTAGTCTGCATCTCTTGTCAAGGCCTATTGGGGATGGTAATCTTTGTCCTGTTCTGTACAAACGCTAACGCCTGCGCCCTTCTTCCTGCCGGGCCTGGATGAACGAGAGCACAAGTGAGCCGACCAGTACGCCGACCAGGATGATCTCCATTGTGCTAAATGTCTTTCGCTTAGCCATCTTTTTATCTCCTCTCAATGCATATGACTCTAATAAGTATCAGTTAATACGACGCCCTGAAACGGTAAAACATATCAAGGTGTTTTATATTGTTATCATACCTTAATCCACAGTCCTCTGCCACCCCCATAGTTTTGGGCCAGATGGAAGTGCTGCCTGACCCAGGTGTAGAAATCTGCAACCTTTGGATTTTGCAGGCGTCCTGTATACAAAAGGACAGCCCGGACCTCAGGTCGCATTGCATCTTGAATGAGTTGCTGCGCCGTCACATACCCCGTCTCGATGCGCACCGCTGAAGTGTCTACCAGGTCCGGTGGCGTACTACGATTGGCCAGGTCTGCAATGAATTGTGCGTCTGTTATGACAAGTTGATCAGGGCGTGTCGCCGCCTGCAGGTCTTTGATCACTCTGGCCTGCTGGCTGCTCGCGCTATCGCTTAATTGTTGCTGCGCCCGGTAGTAGTGCACAACTTGTTGCCCATTCAACGCTGCCGTTATCAAGATCAAGAGCAGGCTGATGAGCGTTGTAATAGTATTGAAGGTGAGTGCACTTTTTTTGTTGCGTGGAACACTTATTCCAGGTGTAATACCCAGTACTGCCAGCGAGACAAGCGGGGGCGTAAGCGCTACAAGATGATGCGGAAATAAAGGAACGACTCTCCACAACATAAAGGCCGTTACTAGAAACCATGTAATCAGTGGCAAGGCACGCCAATCTCGCCTGAGCAGTGCCACAACGCTACCATAGAGTGCAGCACAGGAAGTGAGCGCGACGAGCATATGCTTGATCATGCTCAGATTCGTAGCCTGTGTGCTCTTGAAAACGTTTCCTGCGTCAGTGTGAAAAGTTATCATGCCTTGCCATAACTGTTGCCAGGAGCCAGCGAAAGGTAAAAGTACCATGACCATAGTGAGCGCAAAAGCCACAATACCAGCGATAAGGGAGCGCGCGCTGGCGAGCCTGTTTCCAGGTGCTTGCTGCAAAATCTGCCAGCCGCGCGCAAGCATCAGTAGTCCAACGGGCACAAGTGCAGAGATCGCAAGCAATTTACAGAGAATGCCCAGTGAAAGTGCTACGGTGGAGAGAACTGCCAGGCAGATACCAGTAATGCCATCCGGCCTCTCCCACCACAGATAGATGAGTCCGACTGCCAGCAACGAAAGCGCAGCCGATGGAGCCTCTGCCTGTATCGTCTGCGATTGTGCAAGGTAAAGCGGGTCCATCAGCAGCAAGAGCAGGGCGGCAATCGCGCCTACGCGTCCACCCAGAGCTTTCCCCAACAAAAATGCTCCTGCGAGTCCAGCTAATGAGATCACCACTATCCCCAGACGTGCCGACCACAGGGTCTGTCCGAAAAGGCTATAAATAGAAAAGGCAGATAAGAGGAAGAAGGGCGGTTGTGAATAGAAGATCTGCTGGTAAAGCCCATGTCCCGCACTCATTGCGCGCAGCGATTGCCAGTAGACTCCCTCATCATAGCTATCGCGGTCGAACGGCAGATTCAGCTTATGCAATCGCATCCAGATGCCCACGACAAAAAGTGCCAGCGCGATCAAGCTAAACAGGATATTTTGCCAACTGAGCAGATTCCTGGAACCAGTATCCCCAGCCCTAACAGTATTTTGTACAGATGTGCTTGCAGCCATACTCTATTTCTCTTTATTAAAAATTATGTGTAACTCTTCAGGTACACTCTTCTTGACTCCTCAGCGCCTGCGGCGCTTCGCAAGGGGTTTAGTGTGGATGGGGATTGGCGGCCAGGGCCGCCAATCCCCATCCACACTAAACGGAGCGAGCCACCGCAGGTGGCGAGGCGAGCTGAAGAGTTACAATTATGTCGAGGCTTGCCAATATTACATTGCGTATTCCACAATAGCAGAATAAACCAAAATGTTCAAGCGAGAAGAAAGGTTTTTTACTTTATGGGCACTCCGCCGCTCTGGAAACAACCGGATCTGAGATTCCCACAACCATTCGATACTATCTTCTTCGATGTCGATGGTATTCTCATAAATACACTTGACTCCTTCCATGCAACCGATATAGCGGTCGCGGAATATGTCACTGGCACTATTCACGGTCTCGACTGGGGACAACGCACGGGTAAGCAGCTCCTTACCTTCCAGGATGTGGATGCTTTCAAGCAGGCAGGTGGTTACAATAACGACTGGGATATGTGCTATCTCCTCGCCACCCTCTCTACTGCCAGGTTGCGTGAGTGGAAGGGTACATCCCTTGCTGAGCGCAGCACTCACGAATGGGCACTGCTTTCGCGGAGCGCCAATCTACAGGGGCATGGAGGATTAGAATGGGTCACAAATACCTTTCCCGCCAGCGCCCGACCGGATTACAACATGATAGGCGATCTCTATCACGAATATTACTGGGGCGCAGCGGAGATCAGAAAACGCTTCGGTCGCGAACCAGTTTATTTGCCTGAAGCAGAGGGTCTCGTCCATCATGAACAGATGCTCTACGCACCCGACTTTCCGACCAGAGTACGTGCAGCGGGAATACAGCACCTGGGCATGATCACAGGACGCGTTGGACCTGAAGTCGATAGCGCATTGGAACGCATGGAAGCCTATAGCGGCGAACGCTGGTGGGAAGTCGTTATCCCTGCCGACATCTGTGCCAAGCCCAACGCACGCGCTCTGCGCATGGCTATAGCCTCTGTCGAAGCGCGTGGTGGCATCTACATAGGTGATACCGCCGATGACCACGATCTCGTCAGAAATTATATGGCGAGCAAGAGCGCAGGCGAGCCGGATATACTGTCAGTGATGCGTATTCCAGAAGTGGAGATTGAGCTGTATAAAGAGCGTGGCGTTGATTTTATTGTGCGTTCCGTCGAAGACCTGCTCTGGTGCTTGCCGGAAAGCTATAACGCCGTTTCCCCCACTGGATCACCAGCAGCCCCATGCTAAAAAGAAACAGGGGCGCAATCCATGGTCCAAAGCGATTTGAGTAGATGCGTATGTGGGCATCATGAGGATTAGACGGATTATAAAAGATTGCTATATGTTGCCCAACTTTGTAATGGTCTAAATTAAGAACCGTGTCTATGAATTCAACGTCGTCGCCATCATCTGCCGTAAACTCAATAATTATCCTGGGCAGAGGAGCCTTTGTCTGTTCAACATAGCCATTCACCGTACCCGTTGTCTCGCTATAAGTAACACTCACCATGGCATAATAGAGAGCTACCAGCCCGAAGTTCACCAGTACCAGGCCAAGGAAGATACAAAAGTAATAACGCATATTTGTAGTCCTCCTTATTCTCGCGTATATTTCATCAGTGTAGCATAATAGAGCAGATATATGGCGACTCTCCATAACCTCATGAATTTCGATTGACACCCGCTGACACATCCCATACAATCATATCAGGACGAAATAGTGCACTAGAGAATGTACGATGCGAACACAATCAAGAGATACGAGTCCAGAAGCCGAACGTGTGCTGATCGGCTTGATTCGAAACGCTTCAATCGCGAAGCGATTCAAATCAGTTCAAGCAATAACAACATTTGCTGCAATGTTAAATTTGCGCAATATCCGACAGCAGCAGTCAGGTGCTACTACAGAAGAAGTTGCATTACTTTTTGTTGCCGATCATCATAATCGAACTCTAGCAAATAATTTATATAAGGCATTACAGCAAAAGACGACGGAACTAACCATTGACCTTCTGGATGCCATAACACCAGTGATTGCAGCTTTTGAGCAGTCAAAGATTGTCTATTACATGCAAGGTACTGTTGCAGCTTCACTCTACGGCCTGCAACGAGCTACGTTCGCTATAGATCTCGTCGCCGATTTATATACAAAACATGCTGACGTTTTGTTGGAACAACTCAAGCTAGCATACGCAATTGATGAACAGGTAATCAGGGAAGCAATCAGTGCACGAACATGTTTCGACATTGTTCATATCAAATCTCTTGTGAAAGTTACAGTATCGCTTAGTCAGAATCATCCATTTGAGCAAGGCATACGTCGCAGACTTCAGAGGTGTGTACTGGCAGAAAATAGTCCGTCTATTTGTGTCGCTTCACCCGAAGATATTGTTCTGACACAACTCAAAGAATACCAGGCAGGCGGAGAAGTTGCTGACGATCAGTGGAATGAAATTCTTGGAGTGCTCAAGGTCCAGAGTACAAATCTTGATTTTCCTTACCTGGAACGACGGGCGAGCAAACTGAACATCGCTGATCTCCTGAAGCAAGGGTATGTAGATGCAGGTTTGCAAACGGGATAAATCCCAATAAGAATGTCCTGAAATCATAGGGAAGTTGGTAGAAAGGGAACCCGTCCCTTCTATCTCTCCTCGCCCGAGGATATCATCCTCAACAAACTTGAATGGTACAAGATGGGCGCAGAGGTTTCTACACGCCAGTGGAACGATCTCATGGGTGTGATCAATCGCCAGAAGACAACGCTTGACCTTGCATACCTGCGCCAGTGGGCAAAAGAACTGGATGTTGTCGAGCTGCTGGAGCGTGCCCTTGCTCAAATAGGACTGGTGTAAGAATCAGTACCACCAACCTGGACGTGCTGACCGACAAAGATGGTGGCAATCTGGTTCGTGCTGCTCGTTTCTTCTCCCTCGTCAAAGGTGACGATGAAGAGGCTGTATTTTCCCATTATGCAAAATCCTTCCTTGCTCACTCATTCTCCCGCGAGACCAGGAGAGCGTCTTCCATAGGATACGACGAAGATATAAGGATGCCCGCTAAACTAAACTAATAATGGGATAGAAAATGGAGGATTGTGGGAGGCTTCATCCGTGACAGCGGATCTGGCTAAACAATTTGGCCTGCCAATATGACAGAGGATGTCATGAAAGGCCGTTTACACTATGTGGACTAAGGCAATGGCTTACATCACATGAATGGACAAGGAGAGAAACACATATGCAGTATGGCTTTATCATTCCCGGCGGCGATGTTCATACGGTCGTTGATCTGGCAATTGAGGCGGAGGCATCTGGTTGGGATGGCGTTTTTTATTGGGATGGCATTTATATAGAGGGCGCGGGACCAATGTATGATCCGTGGGCGGTGCTGGCAGCTATTGCGGTGCGCACGCGCTCAGTGCGTATCGGGGCCATGTTGACGCCACCTTCGCGACGACGACCGTGGAAACTGGCACGCGAGACAGTGACGGTTGATCATCTGTCCAATGGGCGTCTGGTCCTTCCGGTGGGATTGGGAGCGCTCGACGATGGCGGCTTTACGAAAGTGGGAGAGGCGACGGAGCGTAAGGAGCGGGCGGCTCTGCTGGATGAAAGCCTGGCGATTGTAACCGGTCTGTGGAGCGGACAGCCGTTCAGTTTTCATGGAGAACATTTTCATGTGGAGGAGATGACCTTCCTGCCACCTCCTGTACAATCTCCCAGGATTCCAATCTGGGTGGTAGGCGCGTGGCCACGGACAAAATCGATGCAGCGTGCTCTGCGCTACGATGGTTTGCTACCAACAAAGCTGAACGCGGACGGCTCGCTGGCGGAGGTCACGCCAGCCGACATTCAGGCTATGAAGGCATATGCTATGGAGCATCGCGACCCAAAGACGCCGTTTGATATTGTGTGGGAAGGTGAGACGCCAGCCGATGACCGGGAACAGGCACAATCCCTCGTGCGTCCATGGGCCGAGGCAGGGGCTACATGGTGGATGGAGTCCCGGTGGGGTAATCCCACGCGATTGGACGAGGCGCGGGCACGTATCAGGCAGGGCCCGCCACGCATCAATCTTTAATGCAAAACCACTTGACCGTTTCGACTTTCCCGTGTACAATCCCTCAAGGCGTGAGCGCCTGGCTGAGACGGAATGTCGATCCACTTGAGGATACTGAAATTAACTCTGCTGCTCAGCGTTGCGCTTCTGACCGTCTTCGATCAGACTGACAAGATATTGCAATTTCTTGATAGTATGTTCCGCGTTGCGCTTGTTGCGCTCGTAGCCGTCAGGCGCGAGCTGCTGGAACCAGAGACGAATATCCTCTTCAGAGATGTCAAACCACTTGGCATCGGCCTGCAAGCGTAGGTAGACGCGCATCTGCGGGTCCTGTTTTTTGCGCACAGGCCCCGCTGGCTTCTCACCAGCACTATCCTGCTCGTCGGCGGCTACTGCGTCGGCTAACTCTGCCGCGGGGTGCAATTCATTGTAGAGCGCCTCCACATCGCCGGCACGAAAAAACGAATCGCGTCCCACCCCTCGGTGTGGCCTGATACGACCATCCTTGACCCACTGATCCAGCGTGACACGGTCGATCCCTAATCTGCGCGCGGCCTCGCCTGCATCTACAAAGGCGAAGCGCCCACCGCCTGGTTTACTTACCATGCTCTCTCACTCCTCCCCTCAATCATACAATCAGGCTTCTGAAACTGTAACAACATGGGTGGATTTCTCCTTATACATTAAACTAATGCTAGGCCCCTTGAGTGAGGACCTCAGCAGGATTATACTTGCTGTATTGGGACGACCAGGGAAAGACTTTTTTCTCCTCACGGCTCGACCGATTAAAAAAGATCGTGCTTCCCTG